>TARA_B110000263_G_scaffold99591_1_pt1 | contig 14180 bp, 16 predicted proteins | sample TARA_B110000263 | Tara Oceans TARA_B110000263 (sample SAMEA4397730) | marine metagenome | biome: Polar Biome; feature: [MES] marine water layer (ENVO:01000295) within the mesopelagic zone...; material: water (ENVO:00002006), including particulate matter (ENVO:01000060) such as......
CTAAGAATTTCACTTGTGATTAGAGGCTTTTCATCAATGATTTTATTAAAATACTTTAATTTATATTTATGATTTTCAGCAGGGTCTTGTTTTTTAGCCCCCAGACATATTCCTGTAAGCATTTTTCTACCAAATGGAATCTCTACTCTTATGCCAGCCCTAATATTACTTACGCCTTCAGGTATAAGGTAATTAAATGTCTTATATAGTGGTAAATTTAAAGCAACTTCGATTGTTTTTTTCATATCTTATTATACATTTAAGGGTTTACTTCTCTTGAATTGTTTATCCACAGATTTTGTGAATAACTCTGTGGATAAATTAAGAAAATATCTTATACAGTATCTTCTTATTTCATTTTCTTCAAATTGTACATTTTATAATCAATTTAATATATACATATAAATCAATACTATACATAGATAATAAATCTTCGGGTGTCATAGAATCTTTTTAAGATTATGTTTATTGAGTTTTTACCATATTGTGAATAAACACACCCATGTTATAGAAAAACACCTATTTAGTGCTGCAGTTTACACCTATAACCTCAGAAACATTGGGTTATATTTTTGTTTCTATTTTTATGTCCTGCATTAGTCCATAACATTTAGGCATAAATCATGAAATCCTAATATAAGGAGAGAGATAATATAAGCATAGTAAAATATAAAGTAAGCTATAATTAAGAAGTAGTGATAAATAATCAACAAATACTTAGACTAAACTCTGCAGGTCATCCGATAGGCTGGGTTAATCATGAAACTGCTGCACGCCTATATTATCTAAACCATGTTATGTATGAGTGTGGTTCGTCTATATTGAAGCTGAGGGGTGGATATAACCGCTTAACAAGGCAAAGAAGCTTTCTAAATCTTAATTCTATAATATCTACCAAGAATATTAATAAACTTGATTATTCGGCCTTTACTCCATCGTTAGTAAATACAACTTTATTTAAAAGAGATGCTCATAAATGCTTATATTGTGGAAATATTTTTCAACATAATGAGTTATCTAGAGATCATGTCATTCCGTTAGCATATGGTGGTAGAGATACATGGACAAATGTAGTAACTGCATGTAAAAGATGTAATAACCACAAGGGTGCAAGAACGCCTGAAGCTGCGAACATGCTTTTATTAGCAATTCCTTTTAGACCATCAAGAGTTGAGTATATTATTTTACGAGGCAGAACCATATTGGCTGATCAAATGGAATTTTTAATTTCATGCATACCTAAATCTAGTCCAATTTTTCAAAGATACACAAAGCCCTAACATTGTTCTACAATAGTTATATGAAATTAGATACTGATGTCCAAACAGCTGTTCTCTTGGTAAATCTTGGGACTCCAAATCAACCAAAAACCAAAGAAGTTAGAACTTATCTCAGAGAATTCTTGTCTGACAAGGATGTTATTAGATTACCTAGAATTTTTTGGTTACCTTTATTATATCTAATTATCTTGAGAGTGAGACCTAAAAAAAGTGCCGCTCTATATAGAAAAGTCTGGACAGAGTGGGGCTCGCCACTTTTATATAATTCTTTCTTACAAGCTGGCAAACTTAGAAAAATGTTTGAAAAGAATATGGAGTCTAATTTTGTAATCGACGTAGCAATGAGATATGGCAAACCATCTATAGAAAGCAAATTAGTCGAATATAGCTCTAAAGGATATAAGAAAATATTAATTCTTCCCATGTTTCCGCAATATTCAACTACTACAGCAAAATCTATTGCTAATAAATTAAAGTTAATTTTAAAAAAGAATATAAGTCTTAACAAAAACTTAGATATTTCATTCATAAAAGATTTTCATGATCACCAAATGTATATAAAAGCAGCTGCTAACCATATTAGTAAATTTCAAGAAAAACATGGTGTGCCTCAAAAACTGCTTTTTTCATTTCATGGTATACCTAAATCTTATGTGGGTGATGATGAGCCATATCAAAGCCAATGTTTAATTACCGCTAATTTAATTGCAAAAGAGCTTGGCCTGAATAAGGAGATGTATAAGATTGTTTTTCAATCGAGATTTGGTAAAGCTGAGTGGATTCAACCTTATCTTGCGCAAACACTTGAGCAATATCCTCTTGATGGTATTAAGGATATTCAAGTATTCTGCCCTGGGTTTGTATCTGATTGTTTGGAAACAATAGAAGAGATTGGCCAAGAGTCTAGAGAATTATTTATGGATTCAGGTGGCTTAAAATATAATTTCATTCCATGTCTTAACGGAGACAAAGGGCTACTGGATACATTGAGAGAATTAATTATAAATCATAAGGATTATTCGATAGAATATAAAAATTTATTATAAATTTTCAGCTAAACTTTTTAAGTTTTTTCTTTACCAATGGATGTTTTAATTTGGCATAGTCGGGTAAACCATTTTTATATGGAGGATAATTTTCTCCTTTAATTAAATTTCCAATATATTTTTTACATTTTGAAGTAATACCAAATCCATCTTTAGTAATGAATGATTTTGGCAGTATTTTTTCAACATTAGCTACATCTGATAATTTTGTAATACCAATATTCCATTGATATGTTGATGTATTTTTCTTATTAATTGTAAGCATCACTCCATTTATTTGAGATTTAGCAAAACTTAGAGCTTTGTAACCAATAGCATATGCTTGCTTAACATCAACGTCTGAAGCAACATGTCTTGCTGCTCTTTGTAAATAATCTGAAACCGCCCAATGAACCTTATGTTTTAATTTATTAGTAATCATCTCGGCTAGTTTAGGGGCAACACCACCAAGATGTGCATGACCAAAACTATCCTTACTATCACTTGCAGCTATAAAATTATTCTTATTATCTTTAATTCCTTCGGAAGCAACTATCACGCAATAACCATGATTTTCAACGGTACTCTTAACTGTTGTTAAGAATTTTTTTTGGTTAAATATTACTTCTGGGAATAGTATTATATGTGGCGGGGTATTTGCCCCATTTTTTATTACACCAGCTGATGCAGCCAACCACCCTGCATGTCTACCCATAACTTCTAGTATAAATACTTTGGTTGATGAGTTAGCCATGGATGCCACATCCAAGGAAGCCTCGTATGTAGAAACGGCAATATATTTAGCAACAGAACCAAACCCTGGGCAGTTATCTGTTACAGGCAAATCATTATCTATTGTTTTCGGTAACCCAATACAATTTATATTATAGTTATTTGCCTTGCAGTAATTTGATATCTTTAATGTAGTGTCTTGTGAGTCACCACCTCCATTATAAAAAAAGTAACCTATATTATGAGCTTTAAAGACATCAAGGATCCTCTGGAATTCTTTCTTGTTTTTCACTGGATCTTTTAGTTTTATTCTACAAGACCCAAAAGCTCCTCCCGGAGTATGTATTAATTTTTTTAATTCACTCTTACTTTCTTTACTTATATCTATTAGTTCTTCGTTAAGTGCTCCAGCAATTCCATTTTTACCAACCAATAATTTTCCAAAAAAAGATTTATTTTTTGATAGAGCATCTATTAACCCAGCTGCCGTAGCATTAATTACTGGGGTAACTCCTCCGGATTGAGCATAAAAAATATTTTTTTTCATTTTTAAGTCACTACCAGTTTTTGAATATCTTTTATCCATGAATCTTTTTGACTTTCCCTCATACCTGTTTCTTTAAAAAAACTATCAATTTTGTTTATATCTATCATGCTTCTCTCTAAGTCCTTAAAATTCTTCTTCATATCATCAATATAGTCAAGTGTAGCTAACTTTTTAGAAAGATAAATAATTTTTTTATTTTCTTCAATTATTTTGATAAATCTATTATATTTTGACCCTATCTTTGCAGGGATTGTTTCTAAATTATTAATAATATTATCTAAAGTTTTATATTCTCCCATTAAAGCTGACGCAGTCTTTTCACCTAAGCCAGGTGCACCTGGAATATTATCTGCAGAATCACCCATAAGACCAAGGTAATCTGATAAATCTTGAGGACTAAAATTTAATTTTTTTATTAGTTCTTCATATGTAAACCTTTTATCGCCATAATTCCACCAAACATCATCTTTATGTATTAGTTGATATAAATCCTTATCATTAGTTAATACTATATTATTAAGTTTTAACTGCTTTGTATTTTTAGCAATTGTATAAAGAATATCATCTGCCTCATGAGTTTTGCTCGCATTATTATCTAAACCCATTAAAGTTAAAAATTCTCGACATAATTTAAATTGTGCTTTTAATTCGTCTGGAGCTTTTTCCCTTGTCTTCTTATAATCAGAATATATTTTATTTCTAAAACATGAGCCAAGACTTTCATCAAATGCAAAAGAAATATATTTGGGCTGATAATCATGTAGTAATCGAATAACAAATCCTATGAACCCAAGGAATGCTGCTATTGATTCATAATTTTCAGTTTTAACCGGAGGGACGACAAACCAATATTTGAGAACAAACCCAGTAGAGTCTACTAAAAATACATTATTAAGAAACTTTTTATTGAACAATTTTAATTAAATCTCCAACTTTCAGATTACTATCTGGATAGTGGCCGTTCAATAGCCTGAGTTTATCTATTGAATATTTTCCAAGTGGCGATGACTTTGCTAATCCCTGGTATGTCATCCCTTCTCTGACTCTAATTACCTTGATTCTTAGCCCTTTAGAATTTTTCACTTCGCTCTCAGTCATTTTAGAGAACGTTTTAATCATATCTTTAGATTTTTCATCATTAGTTAGGTCAGATAGATTACTTCTTATAATCCATACCTTTGGTTTAGTTTCGCTATTATTAGTATCAAATATAACCGTAAATCTTGAATAAGAAGAGCTGGCTATGCTTTCAGAATGATATAAGTATGTGTGACCACTAAGATTATTAAAGGAGAAGTTCTCGGAGCTCAATAATTTATTTGTAGTCAAAAATGATGTCTTTTTTATGCCTTCTTTCAAATATTGTTCCGGAGTAAGGCCATTTTCTAGATCATCAAGGAGTAATTCATCCATAATAATTGTCATGATATCTTTATCTTTTGTAAGGATTAATTGATTAGGTTCATTTTTAAAAACCCAATCATCGTTAATATTAAATTTAATAGCTAATATTGGATGATAAAAAATAGAGTTTTTAACGTAACCTTCTTCAGGACTAGAACCATATACTGACCCATCCAAAAGTTTTAAAAATTTTTCTTTATTATTTTTATTTTTTGAATCTATGTTTTTTAGCTTGCCTAGGGCGTTTATTCTTTTTTCATGTTCAGGGTGTGTCGAAAAAACCCCATGATATCCAATATTAGCTTCCCGTTCCTCTTCTTTGGCAATTTTTTTCTCAAGGTCATCTGAATTTTTTAGTGTTTTCAAAAAAGCTGTCATTGCAGAAGGGTTATAATCTGATTTCTCAAGATATTCTTCACCTAATTGGTCAGCTTCTAATTCAAATTTTCTACCATATCCTCTATTTATAATTACATTTACCAAATTGAATGCATTGCCTGTTAGTTGTCCACCTGGTACATTTGATTGAATTATTGATAATAATAAACCTGTTACTTGAGCAGTACTCATTCCTCTAACCGCATGTCGGGCAGTTATATGTCCAATTTCATGGCCAATTACACCTGCAAATTCAGCTTCTGAATTAAAGTAATTCAACATTCCTCTATACATATATACATAACCGCCTGGGGTAGCAAATGCATTAAAGGTTGGGTCATCAATGAGAGTAAAATGCCATTTCAAATCAGGCCGATGACTTTTTTTTGAAATTGACTTCCCTAATTTTTGAAAATAATCATTTAGTTCTTTATTTTGAAGTATATCGTTTTCTTCTAAAATCTTTTTATGATACGAGGCACCAATAGATATTTCTTGTTGTTCAGTTATGGTAACGAAATCTGGAATCCCTGAAACAGGATTAGTTGCGCAACTACTAATTATAAGCAATATCATTAATGAAGAATATTTCACTAATATATCTATTCTAGTTATCTTATTTATGAAAATATTTTTGTAATTCATTTAGTGCTTTTGCTCTATGGCTAATTTTATTTTTTTCTTCCGAAGTAATTTGTGCAGAAGTTTTATTATATTCTGGCAAGAAAAACAAAGGATCATATCCAAAACCATTTTCTCCAATAGGCTTTTCTGCTATGTAGCCACTCCATGACCCAGAAGTGATAATTGGAAATGGATCATCTGGAAATCTCATGTAAACCATAACACATCTATAACATGCTTTTCTTTTTTCATAAGGGACATTTTTTAGTTCACTCAAAAGTTTTATATTATTCATTTCATTTGTAGCATTTTCACCTGAATATCTAGCAGACTTTATTCCTGGTCTACCTTTTAAGTATTCAATCTCAATACCAGAATCATCTGCTATTGATGCTAAACCAGTAATCATAGAGGCGCTTCTAGCTTTCAGTATTGCATTTTCAACAAAAGTAGACCCAGTTTCTTCTACTTCTGGTATTTCAATATCATTGCAGGTTTTAAGCAGAACGCTTGTTCCATTTAGTATTTTCTTTATTTCTTTAATTTTATCTTGATTTTTTGAAGCTAGGATAATTTTCATATAGATTTTATAAGTTTATAATTGCATTATATACTGTAAAATTATAATAAAAATCAAACAATAAAGATATGAAGAAAAATAACCATATAGACAGCGATGGCAATATTCAGATGGTAGATATTAGTGATAAAGCTATAACCCATCGTAAGGCGATAGCCTCAGGTTATATTAGCTTAAGTGAGGCAGCTTTAGAGTCAATTAAAGGTGGTAATAAAAAAGGGGACGTATTAACAGTAGCTCAGATTGCTGGTATACAGGCTGCTAAAAATACTTCTATGTTGATACCTTTGACTCATCAATTAAATATTATAAGTGTAAATATAAGTTTTAAAGTTAAAGAGGATAGAGTTGAGTGCATTTCTGAGATTACTTGTGATGGTAAAACAGGCGTAGAGATAGAAGCATTGTGTGCCACACAAATATCTTTGTTAACCATTTATGATATGTGTAAGTACATAGATAAATCAATGATAATATCTGAGATTAAATTAGTTTTGAAAGAAGGTGGAAAATCAGGATCATACGAGGCTAAGTAATGAAAAAAATATTACTTAACTCTCTATATGTATTAATTACATTATTACTACTAGTTTTTTTATATCTTTTTTTTATATTCAATCCTAATAATTATAAAGATGAAATTACCAGCTATATCTCATCGAAAACAAAATATGACTTTAGATATAATGGTGATATAGAAGTATCATACTACCCTAATATCAGAGTTCTAATGCCGAATATAAAAATTCTTAATATGTCATCTGACTCAAAAGATATAATGATAGAGGTTTCATCAATTGATCTCTCTTTATCATTAAAACAATTGATGAATAATATTATTGATGTGAATAATGTAAGAGCATATGAATTGAAATATTATGGTATTAATGCTGATGATGTTTTAATAAAAACGTATTCATTGTTAAAGTTTTCATTGTTCACTGGTTCTGATAAAAAGATAACTAATATTAAAAATATGTCTGCAAAAGCCAAGATAATTGACAACAATATGAGGGTAAGTAATATTTATATAGAAACTGAAATGATGGAAGCTAAAGGAAATGGATCTATAAATTTAATTACAAAAGAAGTAGAATTTAATTTTATTGGAAAAATTAAAGCATATGAAAACATAATAAGCTTGTATCAAGATAGCTACCCCATAGAGTTAATTGATGAAGAGTTACCAATAATGATTTCTGGAAAATTAAATGATCTTTCGATATCTATTGATTTAAGGCATATAATTATAAAAAAGATTGAGCCAATCAAGAAAAAAATAATAGATAAAATACAAGATAAAGTGATAAATGAGCTTCGAGATAAAATTAAGTTACCCTTCTAAAAAGAGATCTTTAATTAGAAAAAATATCTTAGATTGGTATGACATAAATGGACGAGATGACCTTCCCTGGAAAGGAAAAGATATATATAAAATTTGGATATCTGAGGTCATGCTTCAGCAGACACAAGTACAGTCAGTAATCCCATACTATAAAGTATTCGTTGATAAATACCCAAATCTTGAGTCTTTATTCAAAGCAAGCCTTGATGATATTATGAGAATATGGAGTGGACTGGGTTTTTATAGAAGAGCAGAAAATATATATAAAACATTAATAATAATAAAACAGGAATTTAATGGAGAATTTCCAAAAAGTTATAATGATGTATTAAGCTTACCTGGAATTGGGAGGACAACTGCATCTGCTATTATTACTTTTAGTGGCAATGGTTGTTACTCAATTTTAGATGGGAATGTAAAACGGTTTTTATCAAGATTTTTATCTGTAGAAATGCATAATTCTGAGCTAAATAATTTTTGGGAACTATCTCAATATTTATTGTCAGACACTAGGCCTTCAGATTTTATTCAGGCATATATGGATATTGGTTCATTAATATGTAAGAAATCTAAACCATTATGCAATGAGTGCCCAGTTAAGAAGCAATGTAACTCATACCCATATGAAGCTTCCAGCATTCTCAACAAGCCTAAAAAAACTAAAATTACAGAGAAAAACATATGGTCATTAGTAATTATAAATAATAAAGGGCAATTTTATCTTGAAAAAATATCTTATGATAATTTGTGGAAAGGCCTTTATTCTTCACCAGTTTTCCATAATCAGTTAGATTTGATGAGCTGGACTGAATCTCATAAGATAGAAGAATATGTAGAATCTAATATCTGGAAGTTTACACACAAGCTGTCTCATATCAAATTTACCTTTAATACAATATTATGTAATATCAAATACCATAAAAAGGTTAGCCTATCTGATGATAATTGGTATAATCTATCAGACATTGATTTTGGAATACCCAAGTATCAAGATAAAATATTTAATCAATATAAGAGCATATATGACTATAATTAATTGTGTTAAATTAAAGAAAGAATCTGAGGCATTAGATTATCAGCCATATCCAGGTGATATTGGTATTAAAATAATGGAAAATATCTCTGCTGAAGCTTGGCAGATGTGGATGGCTCATCAAACAATGTTAATTAATGAAATGAGATTAACGCCAGTGGATCCAAAATCTAGAAAGTTTCTTGAAGAAGAGATGGATAAATTTCTTTTTGGTGACGGTTCTGATGCACCCGAGGGGTTTGTGCCAGAAAAAAAATAATATTGAAGCCCAGGTAGCTCAGTCGGTAGAGCAGAGGACTGAAAATCCTCGTGTCGGCAGTTCGATTCTGTCCCTGGGCATAAAATATATGAATCAAATAAATACAGACCAACTATTAAATAGAGCTCTTACTCTTCATCATCAAAAAAAATTTGAAGAAGCTGATGCTATTTATTTGATGGTAATAGAAAATGATGATACTAATTTTCAAGCTAACCATCTCCACGGATGTATTCTTTCTCAAAAACTTAAACATGACCAAGCAATTCCTTATTTTTTAAAAGCAATCAAAACAAACCCTGAGAACTATGAAGTAAATAATAATTTGGGAATAGCTTATAAAAATTTAGAAAATCAAGCTGAATCAGAAAAATATTTTAACAAAGCTATATTTATAGACGATAAGAATTATAAAGCATTTTTTAATTGTGCCAATTTATATATAGATAATTCCAAGTATTTGAATGCCCTAGAATACCTTGAGATTGCTTCTAATGTTAATATTTCATTTGCTGAAGCTCCCCAAAGAATGGGAGAGGTATATCAGTATATGTTTCAAGATGATAGGAATATTGAACATTTAAAGAAATCTCAGTATTGGTTTTTGCAAGCGATAGAAAGAGACGCAGATTATGCTGATGCATATCTAATGCTAGGCATGAGTTATCTATGGTTAGGGAATATTGCTGAAGCAGATAAGTTATTTAAAACAGTATTAAAAATAAATCATTCCAATAATTCTTATTTAGATAATAATATTAATAAATACCTATCTGATACAAAGTCATTATCTACTCTTATAAAACATGAGTTTGAACAATTAACGTATATTGATAATGATACGGATGGAATTAGAAATCCTAAGTTTACAAAGAAACATTATGATTCATTGAAAAAATTATATAAAAAAGTACAAACAGATTCTTTAAAACCAGAAGATATTAGCATTCAAGTAAAAAAAGATATTTTCAAAGTATTATATAATAAGGCACCAAAAAATTATTTAACTAATCTTTTAAATACAGAAAATAATATTTCTTCATTAGAGTCTAAGTATTTAAATGGCAAGCCTGAAATATTAGTAATTGATAACTTTTTAAGTAGCAGTGCCCTGAAAGATATTCAACATTTCTGTAGAAATGCTAATATTTTTAAGTACCCATACCAGAGTGGTTATGTCGCAGCATTTTTATCAAAAGGACTTTCAAATCAATTTATACTTAAGTTAAGTGAAGATCTTCGTTTAACTTATAAAAATATTTTTAAAGAACTAAGGCTAACCCAGGCCTGGATATTTAAATATGATAGTAAAAAAGAAGGAACTAATATTCATGCTGACCAAGCTGCAGTGAATGTTAATTTTTGGATTACACCAGAAATAGCAAACCAGGATAAAAGCAAAGGAGGGTTAAAAATATGGAATAAATTACCTCCAAAAGAATCAAGCTTCGATTCTTATAATAGCTTAGACAATTCTCCAAAAATCCTGAAGATGCTTAATGATAACAGTATTACTAGCAAGGTTATTCCGTATAAAGAAAATAGAGCAGTAATATTTAATTCACAATTATTTCATGCAACTGATGATTTTAGTTTTGAAGAATCCTATGAAAATAGGCGTATTAATATCACTTTTTTATATGATTAATATATTTTGATCGAATACTTTAAATATATCCTCATAGGACATATAATACAGTTATGGATACTCCGTTAAAGCAAAAAGCAGAATTTAGACTAGGTCAAATAGTATCTCACTCAAAATTTAGATATAGAGGAGTGATTGTAGATGCTGACCCATACTTTCAAGGTACAGAAGAATGGTATGAAAATGTAGCAAAATCAAAACCTGCTAAAAATAAACCCTGGTATCATGTTCTAGTACATGGCCAAGGTAATGAAACATACGTTGCTGAAGGGAATCTTTTAAGTGATGAGAACACTGACCCAATCGATCATCCATTTGTAGAAGTCTTTTTTAATGAATATGATAATAGTGGCTCATATTCTCTTAAACAGAATTTTAATTAATACTTCATGAAAGCAATTTCGGATTTTTTTAAAAATATTACCTCAAATAAGCAAATAAATATTAAACCAGGCAGTCTTGAGTCTTTTGAAGATGAAATGATTTTATCAATATGTGTTTTATTGATTGAAGTTTCAAAATCTGATGATGATTATGATGATTTGGAAAAAACAAAAATAATAGATCTTCTTGAAAAACAATTTTCATTAAATCATGATCAAATCGATACGCTAATGAAGATGGCTGATAAAAAAAATAATGAAATTATCTCTCTTCATGAATTCACAGCAAGTATTAATAAAGAATATACGTATTCTGAGAAAAAAAATGTAATTAAAATGTTATGGGATATAGCATATTCTGACGGAAGAATAGATAAATATGAAGATTATACTATTAGAAAAATATCAGATTTATTGTATATCAAACATAGCGATTTCATAAAAGCAAAACTTAGATAATTATTTGATTCTAAAAGTAGCTATTTTCCCAAATAGATTCGGCATCATCTTTGTCAATAAATTTATTTTTTGATTATTATCAGTAATAGAATGTTCAAGAATTTCAAAATTATTATCTTTACAAAATTTTAAAAAATCTTTAATTGTGCATAAATGAATATTAGGAGTGTCATGCCATGCATAGGGAAGGTTGCCTGTAACAGGCATTACCCCACATGTTAACAACTGAACCCTAGATGACCAATGACCCATGTTTGGAAATGAAATAATAATTTCTTTCCCTATCCTTAGCATTTGATTAAGCAACTCTTTTGGATTTTTAATTACCTGAAGAGATTGAGCTAATACAACATAATCAAATGATGCCAATTCAAAACCTTTCAAGCCTTTGTCTAAATCCATTTGTAAAACATTAACATTATTTTTAAGAGATAATTTTATATTCTTAATGTCATTGTCTATACCATACCCACTTATATTTTTATCTTGTTTTAAAATTTTAAGAAGCTCTCCATCTCCGCAACCTAAATCCAATACTTTTGTATTAGGTTTAATCCATGAGCTTATCAATAAAAGATCTTTTCTAAATGCCATTATTTGACTCCAGAATAAAAGATCTCATAATATCAAAGTAATCATGATTTCCCATGAGAAATGCATCATGACCTCCATCTGCGGAAATTTCTGAATAACTTACATTTCTTTTATTATCTAATAATAATTTAACAATTTCTTTTGATCTTTTTGGAGGAAATCTCCAGTCTGATGTAAACGATATAATTAAAAATTTAGACTTGCTCTTTTGAAGATTATCTATTAATGACTGAGACATGTCTTTAATAGGGTCAAAATAGTCTAAAGATTTTGTCATTAACATATATGTATTGGCATCAAATCCTGTGACAAATTTTTCTCCTTGATACTTTAAATAGCTTTCAATCTGAAATTCTACATCATAATTAAAATTTAGTTTTGATGTTTTTAAATCTCTACCAAATTTTTCCCTCATAGATTCATCTGAGAGATATGTTATATGGCCAAGCATTCTAGCTAACGCTAAACCCTGGTCAGGAGAAACTCCTTTGTCTAAATAATTTCCATTATGCCAATTTGGATCTTTCATTATTGCTTGCCTGGCAATTTCATTAAATGCTATATTTTGAGCAGTTAACTTTGGCGCAGCTGCTATAGCAATACAATTATTTATTAATTCTGGATATTGAAATGACCATTGTAATGCCTGCATTCCACCGAGACTTCCACCAATAACAAATTTCCAAAAAGGAATATTTAGATAATTCATTAACTCTTTTTGTGATGTTACCCAGTCACTTACAGTTATAATTGGGAAATCAGAGCCATAGACCTTGTTAGTTTCTGGATTTATGCTTGTAGGTCCAGTAGAGCCATGGCAACCACCTAAATTATTCAAACATACAACGAATAATTTATTCGTATCAATTGGTTTCCCAGGACCAATCATATTATTCCACCACCCAGGCTTATCTTCCCCTTCATAATAGCCTGCTACATGATGATTACCTGATAAAGCATGACATATTAAAACAGCATTACTCCCATCTTTGTTTAGAGAACCATATGCTTCATATGTAAGGTTATATTGACTTAAAACTCGTCCAGACAAAAGCTTCAAAGGATTCTTAATAGTGACAATAGTTGGTTTTACATATCCAATTGAGTTTTCATCCATTAGACATACCTAGTTAGGTTAAAGATAGGTGGTAAAATAATCATTTGCAGTAAATTTAACACCACTAGTAAAACAATAGGTGATAAATCTATACCTGACATATTAGGTAATATGTTTCTTATTGGTTTATACAAAGGGTCGCAAATTTCATCTACAAGACTAAATAGCGGATGATTACTATATGCAATAAACCAGCTTCCTATTACACCTATAATTACCGCATACCATAAAATATCTAAAATTTCTTTTATCGCAAAACCAAATCCTGCAATAAATAGAGCACTGATACTATATTCAAATCCACTAAAATTAGGATTAATATAAATTTTTAGTGTCGTTAAAGCAGTAATCAGAATAATAATGGTTAAGTCAAACCTGCCTATATAAAGGGGAATTATTCTAAATAAAAGCAAAGCTGGATCTGTAGCTTTTACCACTAACTGTGCAACAGGGTTATTATAAGATACTCTGGTTATTTCAAATAAAAATCTAAGTATAAATAAGAATTGTATAAAACCTACAATAGTTATTAATAAAAATATTATTGGTTTTGAGGCATAAGCTTCCATTATTTATTTTTTCCTAATTGTCGAGCTTTATTGTAAGCTTCTTTAATCGATTTTGTTAAGATACTTTTAAACTTAAGAGTATCCAGGGTCTTTAGTGCCGCATCTGTTGTTCCACCTTTTGAAATAACTGAATCTTTTATTTCTTTAAAACCTTTCTTTTCATTCATGCATGTTATTGCAGTCCCATAAAATAATTCTTTAGC
>TARA_B110000263_G_scaffold88462_1_pt1 | contig 14118 bp, 14 predicted proteins | sample TARA_B110000263 | Tara Oceans TARA_B110000263 (sample SAMEA4397730) | marine metagenome | biome: Polar Biome; feature: [MES] marine water layer (ENVO:01000295) within the mesopelagic zone...; material: water (ENVO:00002006), including particulate matter (ENVO:01000060) such as......
GACTCATAATCCGTTGGTTCGGGGTTCGAGTCCCTGTGGGCCCACATTAACTATAATTAAAAAAAGGTGAAAAATGAAAAAACTATTAATTACACTATTAACTATTGGGTATGCATTTTCTATAAATGGTACCATCACATTTTATGATGGCACATCCCTAGAGGGGGAACTATCATCTTCAGACACTAGATATGTTTTCATTATTCCTAATGGACTAGTAATGCCAGAAAAAATTCCAGTTGTAGATATTGAACTATTAAAACTGGAAAATGGAATTCTTATCATTGAGGATGGTATTGCGCAACAGACCTATATGGATGGAAAGTTTTCTCTGATTGAGAGACAAGCGGCTGAAGAAATTTCTATGGCAGACAGCGAAGAAGGCTATGATGATTATTCACTCGGGAATCTTGACTATTTTAGTCTTAGTACATTTTATGGAGTGCCTGTCTATTATAGACCCTCGCTACAAACAGAAGATGGTAAAAATCCGATTTCATTACCAAATCTAGGGCTCACTTTTTCGCTTCCTTACTTCCCAGTTGGGCCAATAAATATGTCTGTGGGGGGTCGCTTAATCACTCTAGGGTTTGATAAAGATTATGGAATAGAAAATGAGCCAAAAAAAATTAAATCCATCACTCTAGCAGGTATACTATTTACGGACCTGCAACCAATCCTAAACTTTTTTGGAGAAAATATTCATCTTGGCATGGAGACAGGATTAACATATTCACTTGGCTGGCAAGAAGATTATGCAGGCGGACTTGGAGTCCTCGTTGGAGGTAATTTAGATTATTGGTTCGAAGAATTACCATTGGCTATTCGCCTTTTTGGAAATGGTTATATGATTCCTAGTCCAACAGAGGGAATGACAGGGTTTGGAAATATTGGTGCTGCTATAATGCTCGTTTTAAAACGAGGTGAATAAACTACCTTCCATAGTAATGAAATATATAGTCTCCTTTATATTTGGATTACTATTCTCACAATCATTATATCAAGGTCCAATAAATTTTTCATATAGCGGTTCTGAAAATGGAATTTTTTCATCGGCGTTAGATGATACCACTAATATGGGTGGAGCTTTGAACGTAACCACGAACGATTCAACCTCTTTTATGATGATGGGGATATCACCTCAGGATGAAAATGTTTTTGATTTATTTATTACTATCTTAAGAGATACAACTTTTCCTGTTCAACCAAGAACTTGGGAATGGGACGTTAGCATTAGCGATCTAACCGAAATAATAGAAGACCCTCTAAGTTTCGAAACATTGTCTGTCTTTGTCCCTGGATTAGACTCTACCTTTGCAAATCAATGGCTCTCTTTTTTTACTGACACCACAAATATTGGGGACTCATTATCTTTTGACTCTTTGTCTACTTCTTTTTTTGAAAATTTAATAGATGTTGCATATATAGGTATAGCCGGAAATATTGAAATCACAGAAATTAATGATCAAGGCATCATAGGAAATTTCAGTTGCTCAATGTGGAAACCTTTATTTTCATTTATGAATATCAATGATGCCGAATTCAACTTTGCGCCTATTGATCTAGAAAACTTATCAACAGTTTCGGATATTTCTATTCCCAATACTGTGATCCTGGGCCAGACTTTTCCAAATCCATTTAATCCTTTTTCAAAAATACCATACAGCGTAGATGTAAGCCAAAATATCAATATATCAATTTTTGATCTGAACGGAAGACAAATTCAAACACTCGTAAATTACTATCATAATCCTGGAGATTACCTGACAACATTTTCTATAAAAAATGACATGTCTAGTGGCATATACTTCGTTCTACTTCAAAGTAAAAGTGGCATTCAAACACAAAAAATTGTACTTACAAAATAATAGACTTTTTTATGTGCGATAAAAATAATCTTGTAACATATGAATCAATTAATGATTTGATGATATTCAAATGGAAAGATGGATTAGAATCATATGTAAACCTAAAAACAATAAGAGAGAAATGTCCTTGTGCAACCTGTGCAGGAGAAAAAGACGTATTTGGTAATATTTATAAGGGAACTAACATACCTATGAGTGAAAATAGCTTCCAACTAAAAGGCCTGCAGCCTGTTGGTTATTATGCATTACGGCCTTATTGGGAAGACGGTCATCATAGTGGTATTTATTCTTTTGAAATGTTACGAACTTTATGCGAAAATCTATCAGGTGAATAAATGAACAGAATAAAAAATATCAAAAAATTATACACCCTAAAATACACAACCATATTTTTTCTTTGTTTGATAATATCCTGCTCAAAAAAAGTATCAAAAGAGGTCGCCCCATTTTATATAAAAATAAGCGGTCTAATGGCAGATAGAAAACAGGAGATATCAGGAATGGACTGGTATAAAGATAATCTATTTCTTCTACCAGAAAATTTAAATGGTTACATCTTCTCAATAAAAAAGGAAGAAATTGATGCAAGGATAAATAAAGCTGATACCAGCGCAGTCACGCCTAATAAAATAAGATTTAATACACCTGATTATAAAACCACTATCCCAGGGTTTGATTCATTTGAAGCGATTGCTTTTAGAGGATATGAGGTCTATATATCCATTGAAATCAGATTCCCAGATAGCATGGGCTGCCTGCTTGCGAGAGGACATATAAATGAAAAAACTCTCGAAATTACTATTCCTGAACAAACACTCATTCCTTTTGAAGTACCTACTTTTGTAGATAATATGTCTTATGAGTCCTTAATTATTAAGAAGGACAGAGTGTATGCATTATTTGAAGCAAACGGTGATAGCCTAATAAATAATCCATATGTTTTATCGGTTAATGTATCAGGGAATGATATAAAAAAACATCCAACTAGTTCTATAAATTATAGGATTGCTGATGCCACAAGAATCGATCAAAATAATCGTTTCTGGGCAATTAATTATTTTTACCCAGGCGATAAGAAAATACTGAAACCAGGTAAAGATTTTTTTATATCTGAGTATGGTGAAGGACCTACACACAGTAGATCAGAAAGAGTGGAAAGGTTAGTAGAGTATAAGATTAGTAATAACAGGGTAGTCCATACAAATAGTCCACATATAGAGCTCGCGTTAGAAGGCGAAAAAACTTCCAGAAAATGGGAAGCTTTAGCACGATATGAAGATCGAGGATTTCTTATTGCCACTGATAAATATCCTACGACTATTCTAGCATATATTCCACTAGACTGACTTTGAAAATATTATATTCTTTTTTTTTAAAAGGCATTCTATTCTTATCACTACTTACTGCGAATAAGAATGATCAATACGTTTTACTGATATCTTTTGATGGATTTCGCGCTGATTACGTAGATTGGTATAAAACCCCTAACCTTGACCGAATAAAATCTGATGGCGTAATGGCTAAACAATTAAAACCGGTCTTCCCAACAAAAACATTCCCAAATCATTATAGCATTGCTACAGGAATGTATGTTGAAAATCATGGACTAATAGGAAATCAATTTTTTGATAAAAAATTAAATGAGTATTATCAAATGAAAGATCGCAATAAAGTAGAAGACGAAAAGTTCTACGGTGGTGAACCAATCTGGACCACGGCTGAAAAGCAAGGTGTAAAAACAGCATCATATTTCTGGGTTGGATCTGAAGCTAAAGTTGGAGGAAAGTACCCGTCAATATGGAAAAAGTATGATCAAAAACAGTCATTTGATGCAAGGATTGATTCAGTGGTTAAATGGTTTAATATGCCTCTAAAATTTCGTCCTAGATTAGTTATGCTATATTTTCATGAGCCAGATAATACTGGTCAAAAGTATGGACCCCATAGTGAAAAAAATAAACTAATGATTGAATCAGTAGATAGGACTATTGGTAAAATTTTTAATAAACTAAAATCTTTAAAAATTTATCAGAAATTGAATGTTATTATAGTTAGTGATCATGGTATGGCAGACATCAGCAAACAAAAAAAGATATTATTAAATAAATATATTGATACAGAAAAAATTAAAATAGAAGGATCCGGGGCATATGCTTTATTATATAGCGATGCAAAAAATGAAATTGAAAAGTCTTATTCTAGATTAAAACAATTATCTAACATTGATGTATACAAAAAAGAGAATATCCCTGATAAGTGGCATTTCAAAAATCACCATAGAATCAAAAGTCTACTGGTTGTAGCTAAAGAGGGATGGACAATTCTAAAAGATGAATTCGAAGGCAGTTATTATTTTTATTCTAAGGCCGCGCATGGATATGATAATGATTTAAAAAGTATGCAGGCAATATTTTTTGCAGAGGGGCCCTCATTTAAAAAAAATTATATTATACCTAAAATAAATAATATCGATATTTATCCGTTAATTGCACATATTCTAAATATAAAACCATATCATGGGATAGATGGAAAACTAGAAAATATCATTAATATTTTAGTGGAGTAATACTAACTCATATTAAAATTATCTAGCTTTCCCTTGGTCTGTTACTGATTGTATTCTAGCTGATATTTTTTCTTGATCACCTAGATAGTAATGTTTGATTGGTACTAATTTTTCATCTAATTCATAAACTAATGGTACGCCAGTAGGTATATTCAATCCTACAATATCCTCATCGGAAACTTTATCCAATTGCTTCACCAATGCTCTTAGTGAATTACCATGAGCAACAATCATTATATGCTTACCCGATTTTACCTTCGGACTAATTGTTTCTTGCCAATAAGGTAAAAATCTTAATACAGTATCTTTTAAACATTCAGAAGAAGGAAGTTCTTCTTTCTTTAAGGTTTTATATCTTTCATTAAATCTTGGATGCCGTTCGTCATCCCAATCTAGCTCAGGCGGTCTAATATCATAGCTTCTACGCCAAATTAAAACCTGCTTATCACCATATTTTAAAGCCGTCTCTGATTTATTTAAACCTTGTAATGCACCATAGTGACGTTCATTAAGCCTCCAACTATAAAATGTTTCAACCTTAGTTTTATTCATGTGCTTTAAACAAATTTTCATAGTATTTATGGCTCTTTTTAATAGTGAGGTATAAACAATATCAACCTCTATTTTTTCTTTACATAATAATAAACCAGAATCTTTAGCCTCCTCTTCTCCTTTTGAGGTAAGCCCTACATCCGTCCATCCAGTAAATCTGTTTTCCAGGTTCCACTTACTCTCTCCATGCCTTAGTAAAATTAGTTTCATTATTTCTGCCTTTTTTTAATTTGTTTTATTGAAATATTATTTCTGTTTTTTATCTTGTTCCCTTTTTAAGGGTGAAAATAAGGTTTCTAAATCAATACCTATACCTAATCCTATACTAAACCAACCGGTGAATATTTCTTCATTCGGTAGTCCATATAATTTTCCATAAGTATGAATAAAAAATGGGATTCGATTAAAACGATAATCCAGCTCTAAGCCAGTACATATTCCGAAGCCGCTGTGGTAAGACCCCGCTTCTAATAAAATAGATTTTCCAAGTCTATCACCGCCTATTTTAACTAGTTTGTCAAGAACAATATTAAAACCGAAAAGGTATGCATTACCTTCAAAGTTCGGATCATTAATTTTTTTTGCTTCAAAACCATAGTTTAGATATTCTAAAACAAAATTAAAATCAATAGAACCAAGGCTTAAATAAAATGGCGTTCTAGCGGTAAATCCATTGAATGTCTCAGGCAGAAAATATGATTCTGTAATAATAGTATCTACCATAACCGGATTATCAATAGAAAAAATAATATTTGATTTAGTAACTAATTCTTTAACTAGGTTAAGCGATAAACCTTCTTTTTTCATTTTATCTTTAAAGGGTTTTAATATGTCTGGATTAATATCACCAACATTTGCTCCAAATGATAAACCTAAACTTCCCCACCATGTCATATTACCCTCATTGATTTCATCAATAGCGATTATTGACTGAGCATATACACCTAGATAAAACCGACTTGGCAATAAGTGATAACCGAAAGAGCCACTTAATGATATACCGTATCCAGATGAAAGCATACCGCCTCCTAATCTCAATGCTGCTTCAACATTTGGGGGTATCCAATTAAAATTATAATTCAAATTATATTGTGCTGCTGCAAAAGCACCTATACCACTCACAAAGCCAGTTGAGTCACTTATTGGTAACTTATAAGAAACCACTTCCATGCCTAGACTATATTTTTTGCCTTTAATTATCATATTTCCTCTAGGTGCAAAGAAAAAACCATAAGATGGGTTACCGTTTGAGCTAAGAGAAGATCCTTGAATTAAGGGTAAACCATACCATGTACTAGCAAGGACTGGACTTATGTATGTAATAGTAGTATCCTTTTCAATTTTAATATCCTCAACTATCATAATAGTATCAGGCTTCCACTCAAAACGATATGAATACTTATCTGGGTATGATAATTGTATTATTCTACTTTCAATCTCACGCCCATCATTATCTAACGTGGTCTTTATTGTTTCTTCTTTATCTAAAGAAACTTGAAACTTGATGATCTTTTCAAGTTCATCTTTAGAATTTTTATAGTGTATTTCTCTTAACCACTCACCATCCTCCATAAATAAAAGATGCCTTCCAACAAGAGAACTATCTGATCGAAAATACGAAGACTGTATTATTTCCATAGAAAGAATTGAATCTGATCGTTGTTTGTAATGAAACCTGTAAAAATAATATCGGATACCAAATTCATCATAAATATCAAATCTTAGAGGCCTGCCATCTTTTTTACTTTTTACTTTGGCTTTCCAACCAGATTTGATCTCACTCAGTTTATGTGAAAATAATAAACTATCTAATCTTGTAATTGAACCATTTTGATAAAATTTCATACTATATTCAGAACGATTTCCTTTTCGATCCCAAATTAAATGCCATGAATCAATCTTTTTATCATAACTATCATATTTTGTTACGGATTTTATTTTTCCATTATTATTTTTTTGTGCTTCATAAAATGGTTTAGAAATAAAAAAATCACGGTTTTGTTCACCCTCTAATTGCTTTCGGTAAGGGTTCCAATAATTATAATATTTTAATTTATTTTTTGAAGGATTTATTTTTGCTGCTGATTGAGCTAATATAACATCGCATGAATAGATAAAAAGAAGGAGCGTTATTACTCCTAAAAAATTATTTTTAACTATGCGATACCCCAACTAATTAACATAATTAAAAGAAAAAAAAGACTAAATCCAATCCAGCTACCTGCACTTATACTACGTTGAAATGCTAAAACATCTTGATCAAGATTTTGATAGTTTAAAACAATCTCTTGCTCCTTCCCATCTTCAACATAAATATCTAAAATTCCCATTCTAAGTATGTTATCCATCATTTTTTCCTTGGGTGATCTAGGAGCAGGGGTAAGCGCTGGATCGGTTGGAAAATATCCAACCTGATGCCAACCAGGTAAAACGTCAACTGCATACTCTAAAGGTGATTTCCCAACGAGCTGGTTATCGACATAAATTGGCAAATTTTCGGTGTCACATAATATCCTGATACTTGATCGTTGTCGGTCATCTTTCCAAGTCTTAGGATGGCGCCACCGATCTTTCATTATATCAAAGGTGTCTGGTAATTCTTCAACAATAAATGATTGGACCAATTCACCTTCCTCCTTATCTATTTGCTCTTCTTCAGCTAAATAATTTAGAATGACCAATAAATTCTTTCCTTTCGAATGTCGTATTAGCTGATAGGCGTCTAGGGCGCGAGCAGTATTGAAAATGATTTGCACTGAACCATCTGTGTCTGCTGATTCAACAGAAAGTAGCGGATATTTAAAATTTTTATCAAATATTTCGTTTGAGCTCATAGATACATTAAATAAACTGAGCGTGAAATAATTATTCCTATCTATCCATCCAGATACATCATCCCGATCAATGATTTCATCAAAAACAAATGTGATCTCAATCTTATCAGATTCTGATAAAATATCAGCATGTACTATACTTGATTGGCTCTGTCCACTTAGATAAGATAAAAAAAGAAACCCAAAGACTAATCTAAAAGATCGTCTCATAAAAAAACCAAAATACTGCATTTCTAACCAGGGTTATCTGTTTTATTTAAAAATTTAAATGTGACTTTTTGCGTTCGGCCTTTTGTTACAAAGACATCCCTATAATCAGGTATTGGGATTCCGGATTTATTAAACTTTTTTGCACCCGGAATATCAATCCTAATTCTATGCCAACCTGATGAAACCAAAACTTTTTTAGTTATAGGAGTTTTGCCAACTTTTTTCCCATCGAGATAGACATATACATCGGTTAAATCACATCCAATTTTTAAGTATGTTTTTCTTTTTTCTAGATTAGGCATTATGCTATAGGCTGCTAAATCTTCAGTGTTTTCTTTAATAGAATAATTCTTTTTAGCCTTTGAATTTGATTTAGAAGCTTGATTAATTTTATTTTGATTGGGTTTCTGTTTAACCTTTTCTTTTCTTTCTAGAATGTCATTCTTTAATAATGAAAGAGATTTATCAGATATTTTTGAGGTAGTTACTTCTTTCGAGTTTTTTTCTTGATTCTCTTGAGTAGGATTAGGAATACTTTTCTCAATACTAACTACATCATTAGTACGTTCATTAAGTTCTCTGTTATTAATGGGTAGTGAAGGACCATATAAACTTGTAACAACTTTTTTATTATTATGAGTACCAGACCAATGTTTTTCCCAGATATCTAAACTATCTTTAATTTTTTGATTATTGGTATCTACTTTATCTTGAGTACTATACCAATTATTATACCAAACAAAATATTTTTCTGGACCATATTTTTCACGGGCATAGATAAAAGATTCATAAAAAGGTTGTCCTTTCGAATTTTTTTCGGGTAAAGAAAATATCTTGTTCTTATTCTTGCTCTCAGAACTTTTAATATCAGCGATATTGAAACCATCTAACTCATGCCATAGATGAATCAAAAAAACTCGATTAGAAGGTGAATGAAATATTTCAAAATCAGCAATGCGGTATTCCATCAGAAAGCCTATTTGAAGAGATTCTTGATTCTGAATTCCTTCAATCTCTAATAACGGTGGTTTTGCCTTTAAATTTCCCAACAAGTCTTCAGCAAACACTGCATCATTTAATGTTAAATAAAACCAGTTCTCTTGCCCAACCCAAGCTGCGATATTTTCAACTTCAGGAATGTTACTAACAACGACCCGAATGAGAACTCCATTAGTTTTTTCATGATATGTTACCAGCTGGACTTGGTGCGCATTCATATTGCCTAATAGCGTTGATAAAATAAGAATGAAAACCCAATTTCTCATTCTAGATTCTCACTAAGTTGACTTTGTAATTTCATTATTTCTTTAAGTTCCTCACTAGGACTTTGCCCAGACAATTCTTTATTCTGAATTATCTCACGAAGATTATTTATTTCATTCTTTATTGGCACTGATTTTAAGGTTCTAATACACTCAATAACAATTTGTTCAGATGATTCACTATTTTTTTCATCAATTAATAATTTTGATATTAATCTATGTTCTTTTTTATTCGGGAAGCATTCGATGAGTTTTGATGTTTCCATGGAATCATTATTAAATATTTTACTTATTATTTTCGCTAGAACCTTGTGAGAAAATAAATCTGCACTGATCAATTTTTTAAGATCTTTTTTATCATCTATATTTGCATGAAGCAATATTTTTGTGAGCTCTAACTCTGCTCTATGCACCTTAGAAGTGAATTTAATATTATTATCATCGTTATTATTGTTACCTAGATTTTTTTTATAAACCTTTTTTGTATTTAATATTTCTAAAAGTTCTATTTCTTTAATTATAAATCTCTCTGATAGATCTTTAATCAATTCGTTTTTTATTATAGTATCTTGTATAGTCTTTATATTTGATAAAATCTCATGTAGATAGTCTCTTCTTGAAGTCCCTTTTAGTTCAGTAGCATTATGAAAATCAATATGAAAATCAAGAAATCCTTGGGGTTCATTTATCGCTAACTGTATTTCATCAGGGCCATGCTTTAAAAGCCAGTCATCAGGGTCCAATTTATTTGGCGGTCTAATAACATGTGCTTCCATTCCTGCTTGATATATAATAAACCCAGCACGTAAAGCAGCATTCCCTCCTGCACTATCACCATCGTAAAGCAAAATAACTTTGCTTACTAGCTTAGATATTATGTTAGCATGATTTTTTGTTAACGAAGTCCCAGACACAGATATAACAGATTTTATTCCTGCCTGATAAAGTTGTATAAGGTCCATATAACCTTCAACTAAGATTACATAGCCTGATTTTCTAATAGCATCTTTAGTTAAATGTAATCCGTAAAGTGTATTACTTTTTTGATATAAAGCTGTTTCAGGAGAATTTAAATATTTTGCATCATCATTAGATTCAAAAGCCCTACCCCCAAAAGCTATTACCTTTCCAGATTGATGGAAAATAGGAAACATTATCCTTGATCTAAAACGATCAAAAATGCCTTTATCAGATCTAATAAGCAACCCTGATTTCATTAAATTATCATTGGGCCCATCTATCTTTATCTTATTATATAGATTGTTCCAACTATCAATTGCAAAACCAATACGAAAATCTTTAATTGTTTTTTCATTTAAATTGCGATTGATCAAATATTGGAATGCATTCTTACCTAATAAAGAAAAAAGATTATTTTCGTACAACATTGATGCTTTTTCATGAAGATGGTATAAAAACGAATATTCGCCTAAATCAGAATTATTTTGGGTTATATCAATAACCACGTTGTATTTATCTGCTAACATTTTAACAGCTTCAAAAAAAGTTAATTTTTGAAATTCTATTAAAAATGTAAAAACATTTCCTCCGCTTCCACATCCAAAACAATGATATATTTGTTTAGAAGGAGAAACACTAAATGAAGGTGTTTTTTCATCATGGAATGGACAAACACCAAAATAATTAATTCCTTTTCTTTTAAGTTCTACATCTTGAGATATAATATCTACTATATCAGCTTGATCTCTAATTTTATCAATTGTGTCCTGTGGTATTTTAGGCATTATGGTTGAACCAGATCTTTAATATAATTTTCACTATGGTTTATGGGGTCTTCCCACCCAAAAAAACTTACTATGTCCATTCTAAAATTATTACTAGCATGGAAAACTCTAGAGTTTTGTTCGATTATATTAGTCCATTTGTCTAAAGGTAAGATAATTAATATCCAAGAAAAAACGGCTATGATAAGATACCCTTTTAAAAGCCCAAATAAAAACCCCAACAAATTATTTATCCATTTATTTGCTTTTGAAAGGAATGCAATTTGAAATAATCTAGTGATTATTCTACCAAAAACTAATATCAATGCGAACACACTACTAAAGGATAGGAAAATTGCTAGCCAAGGTTCTAACTCTATTTTGTTTAACATTATAGTAGAGATATTTACTGTCTGGCTGGTAGCTATTAATATTGATAGGATCAATCCAATCAACCTCCCCAATTCATCAACTATTCCTCTAGTAAACCCAATTGAACCATTAAGGAGCATATATAAAAAAGCAAGTCCATCAAAAAACCAGCTCATTTATTGTAATAATTCTTTAACAAGCCTATTCGCAAGTGAGCCATCTACTTTTCCATTACTTTTCTGCATAATAACAGACATAACTTTTCCCATATCTGAAAGGTTATTTGCCGATGTTTGTTCAATAACTTTCTTTACTAAACTAATAGTCTGATCTTCAGACATCATTTTTGGAAGAAATTCTATTAAAATATTTAGCTCTAATATCTCTTTTTCAGCCAATTCTTCTCTTCCTGCGCGCGTAAATGCATCAGCAGATTCTTTATGTTGATTGACTAATCTTTTTATGATCTTAAAATATTCATCTTCATTTAAACTATCTTTTTTTTCAATCTCCTTTTCTTTAAGGTGTGATAATAATGTTCTAAGTATGGTTGTTCTAACTTTATCACCAGATTTCATCGCGGTGTACATGTCTAGTTTTACTTGATTTGTAAAAGACATAGTTATAACTCCTTTTGATCGATTCTTTTCATAGATAAAAGTAGTAAGTCCTTGTTAGTCTCAAATCCGATAAAGCGTCTTCCTATTTTTTTTGCACTTACACCAACATCACCATTACGCATAAAAGGGTCTAGTACCCAATTAAGTTTAAAACTACTTGCTTCTAAAATTTTAGTATACAATTTATCTGAATAACGTGCATCCTGATTAATAACGCTAGGAATATCAAACCAAAAATTAGTTTGCAATTTTTCATTACGATCATGAATGAGATTATCTCTATCAGATTTTAAACTTACAGCGTGGTTATTAAATAAAAAATCTTCATTTTTTGTTACAAACCAGATATCACCAGATTGGTTTTTCCATGTTGGCATCTTGAGTTTATCTCTAGCAAATCTATTATACCAGGTTATGCGATTTTGTATAATAAACTGATTACTTAGCAGTCCATAATACAAACTTGAATAATGCCAATCGCATATTAGATAAATACCACCAGTATTTTTTAAAATTCTATTTGCTTCTGATATCCAATTTTGATTCCAATCATAATGTTCTTGCAAGGTCATTTGAGAGCCACGATTATCTATATCATGCCAGGGATCTCTGGGCGGCTCTGTAATAATTAAATCAATGCACTGGTCGGGAAGTCTTTTCAAACCCTCTGAACCCTCTGATAAAAAAAGACCTTCATTCATTTTTTCAGCGCTCATAGATATATCATCCAAGGTTTGGATAGCCGGGAGATAACGATTTAAATCATTTATTGTTAAACCCGGAGAATTTTCCATTGAATTGTTAAATAGAGGGTCAAAAGATTTTGTCTTAGGTTCAGACATATACAAATTTAAATAATTATTATTTAATTAAACATTAACATAGTTATGTTATAAGATGAACAATTATAGTTGATTGTCAATCTTTTTTGTTTATCCAGAAAAATTTAGATTCTACATGATGTATAAAATAATTTTATGTGCTTGGTTTATTATAGACTCTTTGATTTCCCAAACTATTATCGGTCCTGGGCTAACAAAAGATGCTTTATTTACTTATTTATCTACGAATTACAAAACAAGTTCAACGCTCGGTTACAGCCAGGCGCGAGATATCATGTATTCAATAATTGATATACAAGAAAATAATGTTTTATCTGGAATATATACTGGCTATTCAATTGTTCTGGATCTTACTCAGGACCCTAGTACCAATGCATATGAACAAGATATAAATTGCGAACACTCCTGGCCACAAAGTATGGGTGCCAGCTCTGAGCCACAAAAAAGCGATTTGCATCACCTATACCCATGCAAAGCGAATGTTAATTCAGCTAGAGGAAACCGACCTTTCGGAGATATTAATGATGAAGATACTGATAAATGGTTCCGCTTAGATTATGATCAAACCTCAATCCCAAATCAAAATATTGATGAATATTCTGAGGCAGATTATGATGCGGATAGATTTGAACCCAGAGAACATATTAAAGGCGATATTGCTCGAGGTATGTTCTACTTTTTTACAATTTATAATAATGCTGCTAACCACAATTTTTTTGAAGAGCAAAAAGATTTTTTATTTCTTTGGCACAAGCAAGATCCAGTTAATGATATAGAATTATCTAGAACATTCTCAATCGCATCTTATCAGGATGATATAGTTAATCCTTTTGTAGTAGACTCAACCCTTGTAAAAAGGATATGGTATTTTAGCTGTTATGAAAATGTTACATCACAAGAGCTCCTAGAACATATAACTGGTTATGACAATTATGAACCTACAATTGACATAAACTCTGACTCTAAAATAAATCTTATGGATCTAATCTATATTATGGATAGAGAATCTGGCTACACGGCATATTTTATTTGTAACTGAATCAATAATTTAATGAAATATAGTGTCCTTTTTATTTGCACTGGCAATAGCTGCAGGTCTCAAATTGCTGAAGGCATACTTCAAAATGAAGCTGGTAATGAATTGGATATTTTTAGTGCAGGAAGTCATCCCTCTCGTCTTCATCCTGCGGCAATATCTGTAATGGAAGAGTGGGGCATTGATATTAGTCACCAAAAGTCTGAAAGTATTAATAACTATATTAATAAGG
>TARA_B110000263_G_scaffold88174_1_pt1 | contig 14107 bp, 16 predicted proteins | sample TARA_B110000263 | Tara Oceans TARA_B110000263 (sample SAMEA4397730) | marine metagenome | biome: Polar Biome; feature: [MES] marine water layer (ENVO:01000295) within the mesopelagic zone...; material: water (ENVO:00002006), including particulate matter (ENVO:01000060) such as......
ATCAGTGCCGCGCCCGGCGGCGTGTTGTACGCTCGGAACGCTTGGCCGTCCAAAGTCTGCGTGTCGATTGCGGATTGATCGAATAGATGATCGTCGATGACGAGATCGCCATCGATGTGTTTAAGGCCCTGTGCCTGCAGGTTCTTCAGTAACTTCCAGAAGCGTTCAATCACAAACCAGGGATCCCCGCTGCCCTTAAAGACCAGATCCCCTTTAAGTGTTCCCGCTTTCAACGTACCGTTTAAATAAATCTTTGTTTCCCACTGATAGCTCGGGCCAAGCAGGTCCAGCGCAGCGATGGTCGTGAGCAGTTTCATCGTAGACGCTGGGTTTCGCGGTGTGTCAGCTAGGTGCGATACCAGGGGCATTGATGCCCCTGCTTCTTTGATCAAAATGCTGATCGATGAAGGGGGTATACCCTTCTCATTCAATAATTTGGCAAGTCGATCGGGCAGTATGGCCTGTGCTGCGTTGCTGGTTGCAAGTACACTGACTAGGCAGACCAAGAGCGCAGCAGCTCGGAAGATCATCGGATGTTTTTTCATCGTGACCCGGGTGTTGCTTTTTTCACGCAAGCCCCCATGTAATGGTTGAAGTGCGATCGGGACAGCCTGTTATAATTTGAACCGCCGCATCGTTATTGTCCGTAATACTGATCTGACATCGCAACATGACACAAAAGAGCATATTCAGAGTTGTTTTCCATAGCCAAGGGAATGTTTACGAGCTTTATGCCCGTGAAGTCTCCCAGGGCGCTATGTACGCTTTTGTTGAAGTTGGCGATATTATCTTTGGAGAACGTTCGAAGCTGGTGGTAGATCCTTCGGAGGAAAAACTCAAATCCGAGTTCAGCGAGGTCAAACGGACCTATATTCCTTTGCATGCGGTTATCCGCATCGACGAGGTTGAAAAAGAGGGTAAAGCCAAGATTACGCCTACTGATGGCGAGAAGATCGGTAACATATCGCCCTTCCCGATGCCGCTCAAACCCCCCGCAATTGATTGATCGACAACAAATAGGGTTTTAACCGGCAGACCAGGCACAACTCACACCGGTACCACCCAAGCCGCAGTACCCAGCCGGGTTTTTTGCTAGATACTGTTGGTGATAGTCCTCAGCATAGTAAAACTCGGTAGCCGGAACAATTTCGGTTGTAATGGGATCAAAGTCGCGCTCTCTGAGAGTTTTCTCATAAGACCTTCTTGAACTTTCAGCTTCTCTCGCCTGCTCCGGATTAAAGGTGTAGATGCCCGACCGGTACTGCGTACCGATGTCGTTTCCCTGCCGCATGCCCTCGGTCGGATCATGCGCTTCCCAGAAAATTTTCAGTAGTGCTGCATAGTCAATTTGTGTCGTGTCATAAACAGCCAGAACGACTTCGTTATGGCCAGTCAGTCCTGAGCAGACTTCTTCGTAGGTAGGGTTTGGTGTGAGGCCAGCTGCATACCCCACCGCCGTTGTATAGATGCCATCGTGTTGCCAGAAAAAACGTTCTGCACCCCAAAAACAACCCAAACCGAAGACGGCTTGTCTACAGTTGTCAGGGAACGGCTCTTGAATGGGGCGACCGGTGACAAAGTGCTGGTTAGTGACAATCATGGCATGCTCTCGACCCGGCAACGCGTGCTTTCTGGACGGGAGGTTCAATGTTTTTTCAGAAAATCCGAACATGGTCGTTATTCCCATTTCTCGCGTCGACCCCAGGTGACACGTGGTTTTCCTGCGAGGTCTGTGTTGCAAACTATAGTCTCGAAACCACCTTGCGACAATAACTCGTGTACAGCGATTTTTTGGTCACAGGCATGTTCAAGTATAAGCACTCCCTGGTGGTCCAGATAAGGTCTGGCAGCGGCGCAGATCACGCGCAGTGCATCCAGACCATCGTAGCCTGATAGCAGCGCATCGACAGGCTCGTACAATGTTCCCACTTCCAGCCTCGGGTCTCCCACTCGTACATAAGGAGGGTTACTTACGATGAGCCGATAGTGCTGATCTGCCAAAGGCGTAAACCAGTCCCCTTGTCGGAAGGTGACATTCTGAACTCCCAATCTGACTGCATTTTTCATTGCGACCTCCAAGGCAGATTGGGAAATGTCGGTTGCAGTGACTTGAACATTCGGCCGTTCAGTAGCAATGGCCAGTGCGATTGCACCACTCCCCGTACCGAGGTCAGCAACATTGCAGGGTTGGTCTGGTAAGTGTTCCAGAGCCTGCTCGACCAGTAGCTCGGTTTCGGGCCGTGGAATCAGCACTTCTGGACTGACTAGCAACTCCTGAGACCAGAACTCTTTTCGTTGCAAAAGATAGGCGATCGGCTCACCGGCCGCACGCCGGTTGATCAGCGTCGAAAAGAAGTCTCTTTGCCGATTCGTCAGTACCAATGATTGGTCGCGGGTCACCGCGCTGCGGTCGATCCCGCAGACGGCACACAACAGCAACTCTGCGTCCAGGGCCGGTGTATCGCTGGTTTTATTGAGCCGACTGGTGGCCTGATACAAAAGTGCCGCAGTATCGGGCAGGTTCATTCCGAGGCCATTGCGGCAAGGAGATCAGCCTGATGTTCGGCCCCCAAGGGTTCTACAACTTGCAAAAGATCCCCGGATAGAATCTCATTGAGCTTATAAAGCGTTAGATTAATGCGGTGATCGGTAACCCGGCCCTGAGGAAAATTGTAGGTTCGGATGCGTTCAGATCGGTCCCCGCTACCGACAAGATTGCGACGGTTTTCAGCTTCGGCCTCGTGTTGTTTTCGTTGTTCAGCTTCCAGTAACCTGGATCGCAGAATGGACATGGCGCGAGCCTTGTTTTTGTGTTGAGAGCGCTCATCCTGACACTCCACCACTATCCCAGATGGGAGATGCGTGAGGCGCACCGCAGAATCAGTTCGGTTGACGTGTTGGCCACCGGCCCCAGAGGCACGAAAAGTGTCGACCCGCAAATCTGCAGCGCCGATCGCTACATCGGTGATTTCGTCGGCCTCGGGCATGATGGCCACCGTGCACGCCGAAGTATGAATCCGGCCTTGAGCTTCTGTTTCTGGTACCCGCTGTACCCTGTGGGCACCGGACTCGAACTTCAACCACGAGTAAGCCCCTCGACCGACAATTCTGCTGATTATCTCCTTAAAGCCGCCATGCTCGCCCGAACTCTGGCTCATGGTTTCGATTTTCCATCGTTGTTTTTCGGCAAAGCTGCTGTACATACGGAAAAGGTCTCCAGCAAACAGAGCGGCTTCGTCACCGCCTGTACCGGCTCTGATTTCAAGAAAAATGTTCCGCTCGTCGTTGGGGTCTTTGGGGATCAAAAGCTTTTGCAATTGGCCCTGAAGTGTATCCAGCTGTATCTGCAGTCCAGGCAGTTCCTCCTGGGCCATTTTCCGGATCGAGAGGTCATCGTCGTTGACCATAATCTCGGCCTGGTCGAGCTCCTGCGCCAGCTTTTGGTATTCCTGAAACTGAGTTACCACAGGGGAGATATCCGCAAGTTCAATGGACAGGTTGCGGAATGAATCCTGTTGAGCGATTACGTTGGGATCAGAAAGGAGTGCGTTGATTTCTTCTTGACGCTCGGCCAGTTGTTCGAGCTTTTCCTGAATCGAAGGATTCATGGATCAGTCCGGTAGCTTGAATAGTTTTCGAGCAGCGTCTATGAGAGCTCCGTTGCCGTCTTCATCGGCATGTTTTAGAGCCTGGCTGGGTGCATGAGCGAATTTTCTTGAAAGCGTACGGGCAAATGCTTCAAGGACTTCTCCGGGATTCTCTCCATTTTCGATACGGCGCTGAGCCTGGCGAAGTTCACTATCTTGCAGGGCATCGATCTGTCCTCGGATAGCGCGGATTGTAGGTATCGACTCCAGCGATCGAAACCAGCGCATGAAACGGACTACCTGCAGATCGATGATCTTTTCAGCATCATCAGCAGCATCTCTGCGCGAGCCAATGTTCTTTTCTACGATTTCCTCAAGATCATCTACCGTGTAAAGGAAAACGTCTCTGAGAGATCCAACTTCGGGTTCAATGTCACGCGGTACCGCAAGATCAATCATCAAAACTGGTTTGTGGCGGCGTGCCTTTAGAGCTCGCTCAACTGTGCCCTTGCCGACAATGGGCAGTGTGCTGGCCGTAGAAGCAACAACGATATCAGCCTCATGAAGTCGGTCTGCGATGCTTGCCAGTGAGATGGCCTCACTGTTATGCCCGTCTGCCAGTGTTTGTGCACGTTCGATCGAACGGTTTGCAACAATAATGTGGTTCACGCCACTGTCACGACAGTATCGAGCAACCAGTTCAATTGTTTCACCGGCGCCGATCAGTAGGACTGTCTGATCTGTCAGCTTGGAAAATATCCTGCGGGCAAGGTCGACAGCTGCAAAGGCCACGGATACAGCGTTGGCACCAATGAGAGTTTCGGTACGGACCTGTTTTGCGACGGAAAAAGTATGCTGAAAAAGACGATTGAGGATCTTTCCCGTCGCCCCTGCATTGTAGGCGGTTGTAAATGCGGATTTCATCTGGCCCAGGATCTGAGGTTCTCCAAGCACCAGTGAATCAAGACCAGATGCGACTCGAAAGGCATGCTGAACAGCTTCCTCACCAGGCAGACAGTAAGTTGCAGCATCAAGGTTTGCAGCATCCAGTTGTCCGTAATTGCACAGCCATTCAAATACCTGATCTGGTCGAGTATTGTTCTGGTGACAGTAAATCTCGGTTCGATTGCAAGTCGATACAATGGCGGCTTCTGCCACGCTGCCCGAACTGACCAGCGAACGTACGGCACCTGGTAATTGTTCGCTCGTAAAAGCGGCCTTTTCACGCAACGAGATCGGTGCGGTACGATGGTTGAGACCGAACGTCAAAAGTTGCATGGAATCAGGGGGAGGAGAAGAGCAAGATGGGTATTTTTCGTGGCTGAAAACCACCTGTCAAGGATAACACGGTGGGGTCAGTGTACTTTAACCCGTTTGTACGGCCTCCAGAGTCTACGAGGCTTGCCGCTTGGTGTTATTCTCCTGAAACCGTCTGGCTCTGGCCATTCAGTACGTTTGTGTACTACCGTGTTCGGATCATGCGCTATATAACAGCAATCGTTCTCCTTATCTCCGCTGCAGTGGGTTGTGCTGTAGTCACTGCACAGCAATCGGATAACGAGCTTGTGGTCCAGGACCAGAATCACGACGAAATGGTCCTGTCCAGCGAGTCTAATCAGACGTCAGAACTTATTTTTCAATATTTGCTGGGAGACATCGCATCACGCCGAGGTGACGGTTCACGGGCTGCTGAGTCGATGGCCAAAGCAGCTCAAATCAGCGTCGATCCACAAGTTGCTGTCAGGGCCTACCGCCTTTCCATGCATGCCGGGGACTTCGAACGTGCTCTCAAAATGACGGAGTTGCTTAGACGGCTTCTGCCGGAATCGGATCAGCCGTATTTTATGGCGTTAAGGGTACTGGTTAGTTTGGGGCGACATGATGCGTTCTTTGACCACATGGTGTTATTGCTCGACAGGACCAGCTCGTCAATTGGTCCTTATCTCAGACGAGCGAGCCAAATTCTGGGGGAGGAGCCCGATCCTGTCGTATGGATGCCGGTCATGGAGCGTCTTGTAGAGCGTTACCATCGCGATCCACAGGTGTATCTAGCACAGGCTTGGCTGGCTTATAGGGCCGAACGTCCAGAGATCGCGGACAGTGCGCTTAACCAGGCACTTGTGGTGAGACCCGGCTGGGAGAAGGTTGCGATGATGCGCTTGTCGTACCTCAACCAGTCCGACAATAGAAAACAACTGGCCGACTATGTGGAAACATTTCTCCGGAACTATCCCGACAGCGGCGAATTGAGAATTACCTGGGCCAGACTGTTGGCTGAGTGGGACGAATTCGAGAAAGCGCTGACTCAGTTCACTAAACTTGTCGAACAGGACCCTGAGAATAAAGAGGCGGTTTATGCGGCCGCTGTGCTTAACATGGAACTGGGGAACGATCCGATGGCGACCCGCATGTTTGTACGCTATCTGGAACTCGATCCTGAACACGACCAGTCCAGATTATTTCTTGCCCGGATCGCAGCTGGACACGATCGATTTGACGATGCGCTCTCTTGGTTATCCGCGGTAACGAGCGCCGAGCATATTTTTGACGCGCAACTGAGAGCTGCCTTCGTGCTTGCAGATGCCAAAAGGGCCGATGAAGCACTGGCACATCTCATACAGATGGTCCCAGATTCGGTACCCGAACAGGTGCGAATCTATCTGGCCCAAGAAAGGATTCTGCGCCAGTCTGAAGGACTGGAAGCAGCGTTGGAACTGTTAGACGCGGCGCTCATTGACGTGCCAGGACACGGTGACCTTCTTTATGCAAGAGGCCTGGTAACAGCGCAGCTTAAATTGATCGACAAGCATGAAGCTGATATGCGTCACCTGATCGAGTTGGAGCCGGATAATGCGCATGCCTACAACGCTTTGGGCTATACCCTGGCTGATCAGACAGACCGTCTCGATGAAGCATTGGTGCTGATCGAGCGTGCGTTGGTCTTGCTTCCTGAAGACCCATTCATTTTGGACTCCATGGGTTGGGTGCATTATCGGTTGGGCAATAACGACCTGGCGCGGGAGTATCTGCAAAAAGCGATCGATCTACGTCTGGATGCGGAGATTGCGGCGCATCTGGGAGAGGTGCTGTGGATGGACGGGGAGCGCGATCAGGCGCGGGCAGTATGGCAACGCGGGCAAGAAGATAACCCGGATAATTCAGTATTGCGAGAGACGTTGCGGAAGTTCGAACCGTGAACGGCAAGCGCTGGTTTAGCGTCTGTCTGTTGGTCTCGGCCTGTGCCCAGGCGACATCAGCACCTGTTGACCCGAATCCGCCGACCGAAAATACGTTGTGGCAACAGAGGCAGTTGTTTTTATCGGATTATGAAACGTGGAATCTCGGTGCCCGCCTGGCGGTTAAGGCCGGTCGTCGGCATGAAACGGCAACTATTTATTGGCGACGTCGTGGAGTCACCAGTCGTATAGATTTGTTCGGTGCTTTCGGTGTTGGAAGGGTTCGGATATCCGAAGATCCGCAGGGTGCTGTTTTGGTAAAGAACAATGCGGATTCGATTAACGGTCAATCGGCCGATGAAGTGCTGTACAGAACTCTCGGTTGGCATGTGCCGTTTAAGCAGATGGGGTACTGGTTGCGCGGATTGCCTGAACCGGAACTACCTGTGACGATCAAACTCGATAAAAACGGCAGGTTGGAAAAGCTCGTGCAGTCGGGTTGGCAGGTTACGTTCCTGCAATATCGAATTTACGCGGGCCGAGAACTGCCCCGGAAGCTCTATCTTGTTGCTGATCCCGATATGCTTCCAGCCAGGATTCAGCTGGAGGATGATCAGGCTGAGAGTTTCAGTGTGAAGATTGTGATCAGTCAGTGGCACGATGGTGACGATAAGCAGCAACCTTCAAGATGAAAAACTGGTCGGCACCCGCAAAATTGAACTTGTTTCTACACGTCGTGGGTCGACGTGGGGACGGTTATCATGAACTGCAAACATTATTTCAGCTACTCGATTTTGCTGATGTACTGCGTTTTGAGGTGCGAAATGACGGCGTGATTCGCCGCGAAGGCGGGGCAGGTCTGCCTGAGTGTGACCTGACAGTACGGGCGGCCCAAAAACTACAGCAATTCGGGGGAACCGACCTTGGTGTTGATATAAAGCTTGAGAAAAGAATTCCCGTTGGTGGCGGTCTGGGCGGTGGGAGCTCAGATGCGGCCACTGTGCTTTTGGCACTAAATCGGCTATGGGAGGTACATGCCAGTGTTAATACACTTGCTCGGCTGGGGCTAGAACTGGGCGCAGATGTGCCGGTTTTTATCCATGGCCATTCAGCCTGGGGTGAGGGAGTCGGTGAGAAAGTGACCCCGACAGTGCTTTCTGAGAGAATTTACTGTGTTGTGGTGCCGCAGGTGATGGTTTCCACTGCTGCTATATTCAACGATTCCGAATTGACACGAAACACGCCGCGAATCAGAATACCCACCCTTTTTAAGGACGGTCTGAACAACGACCTGGAACCGGTCACATGTCGGCTTTATCCAGAAGTGGGTGAGGCGCTTTCCTGGCTCCGCCAGTTTGGAGAGGCCAGAATGACAGGAAGTGGTTGTGGCTTATTTGTGGCCGTGTCGGACCGACAAAGTGGGGAAGAAATTTTGGGGCAGGCGCCAGCAGGCATCAGCGGGTTTGTTGCGGCCGGCATAAACCAGCATCCACTAAGGACAACCGAGCCAGTTGGGGTGTAGCCAAGTGGTAAGGCACCGGATTTTGATTCCGGCATTCCCAGGTTCGAATCCTGGCACCCCAGCCATATTGGTGTCGAAACCAGTGGAGGAATATTGATGGCTTTCGACGATCTCACCGTGTTTACCGGTAACGCCAATCCTGAGCTCGCTCGGGAGGTAGTCGGGCATCTGGGTGTCGGATTGGGACGCGCTCTGGTGAGCACGTTCAGCGATGGCGAAGTCAACGTAGAGATAATGGAGCATGTGCGGGCAAGTGACGTATTTGTCATCCAGCCGATCTGTGCACCAGCCAGTAAGCACCTGATGGAATTGCTGGTAATGATCGATGCGTTAAAGCGTTCCTCAGCAGAACGGGTGACAGCTGTGATGCCTTACTACGGTTATGCGCGTCAGGACCGGCGTCCTCGGACGGCCCGGGTCGCAATCACCGCTAAACTGGTCGCCGATATGATCGGCGTAGCAGGAGCCGACCGGGTAGTTACCATGGACCTGCATGCTGATCAGATACAGGGGTTCTTTGATGTGCCGGTAGACAATATTTATGCGGCACCAGTACTGAACAGTGAATTGTGGCGGCAGCAGCCAGAAAACCTGTTGGTTGTTTCTCCAGATGTCGGAGGTGTTGTTCGAGCACGGGCCATGGCCAAGCAGTTGGGTGCAGAACTGGCGATCATTGATAAGCGTCGTCCAAAGGCCAACGAGGCTAAAGTCATGCACATTATCGGGTCCGTGGACAACCATACCTGCGTGTTAATGGACGACATGGTCGATACCGCAAACACACTGTGTGAAGCCGCGTCGGCTCTGAAGGATGCGGGCGCGAAACAGGTGAAGGCTTGTTGTACTCACCCGGTGCTCTCAGGTTCGGCCGTAGAAAGGATTACTGAATCTGACCTGGACGAAGTGGTTGTAACCAACTCTATCCCTCTGAATGAGGAAGCTGCAGCTTGTGACAAGATTCGCCAAATCAGCATTTCCGAGCTGCTTGCCGAATCGATTCGCCGAATCGCTGAGGGCGATTCCGTGAGTTCGCTTTTTATGGAATGACAGGTCGGAACGGTTATCGAAGATTAATGTGGGAGTTAAGGAGAGCAAGAGATGAGTACTAATTTTGAGTTGAATACCAAGCCGCGAGACGTGTTCGGCACCAAGGCAAGTAGACGCCTGCGCCGTTTAGACCAGGTGCCGGCGATGATCTATGGCGCTGACCAGAACAACGAAGCTGTGCTTCTTGACCATAACGAGATCATGCGTAATTTAGAAGTTGAGGCTTTCCATTCAGCGATCATCTCTTTGAATGCCGAATCTGGTTCACAGCAGGTGATTCTGCGCGAGGTTCAGCGCCATCGATTTCAACCTAGGTTGGTGCATATCGACTTTCAACGGATAAAGGCAACTGAAAAGCTGCACATGAAAATTCCGCTGCATTTCGAGGGGGTCGATGAAGCCCCGGGAGTGAAGGTTGAAGAAGGCATTTTTTCCCCACTGATGACAGAACTCGATATCACCTGTTTACCGAAAGATCTGCCCGAATATATTAAGATCGATGTTTCCACACTGGGAATTAATGAAGTTATACATCTTTCTTCGGTGGAGTTGCCTGAGGGTGTTGAATTGACCGTGCTTCTTCACGAAGGGGAAGATCCAACTGTCGTTACCATTATGCCGCCGCGAGAGGTCGAAGAGGAAGTCCTCGAAGTTGAAGCAGGTGTGGAAGGCGAGGAAGGTGAGGAAGGTGAAGCCGCAGTGCCTGCCACCGACGAATCAGCTGGCGACGCGGACTCATCTAAAGAGTAGGCCGAAGCGTAATAGCCTGCCGGCAATCACCGGGCCTGTAGCTGTGGACTCGGTTGCGGCGTGGTCGATATTCTCTGAATGGACCAGATAAGTCTTATCGTCGGATTGGGAAATCCGGGCGCTGGCCATGCCGGTACCCGGCACAATGCTGGCTATTGGTTTCTGGAGGAACTCGCGCGCCGCTATCTACTGGATTTCCGTCTCGAAGCACGATTCAAAGGCGAACTCACTGAACTGCAGATTAATGGACGGAAGCTGCGGTTACTGCGACCGAATACTTTTATGAACTTAAGTGGTGGATCAGTCGCACCGTTGGCCCGTTATTTTGATGTTGCACCTGAGCAGATTCTGGTTGTGCACGATGACCTTGATCTGCTACCAGGTGTTGCGAGAATCAAAAACGGTGGCGGTCACGGCGGTCACAACGGATTGCGTAGCTTGTTCAGCGATCTGGGGTCCAGGGAATTCATGCGCTTGCGTTTGGGGATTGGCCATCCGGGTAATTCAGATGAGGTTACCGATTATGTGTTGCGGATGCCGTCAGCGCAGGACCGCGAGTTAATACTGGAAGCAGTCCAGCGCTCTGCTGGGTTATTCGAAGACATGGCAGCAGGTGACTGGGAACGTGTGATGAACGATCTGCACAAAGGCCCGAACAGGATAGACGACTGAATGGGGTTCCGCTGTGGTATTGTCGGACTGCCCAATGTTGGCAAGTCCACATTGTTTAATGCCCTGACCCGTGGGGATGTCCAGGCCGAAAACTACCCTTTTTGTACTATTGATCCGAATGTTGGGATGGTGGAGGTCCCGGATCAGCGGTTGCCTAAGATTGCAGAGTTCGTACAACCGTCCAAAGTGATTCCCGCCGCCATGGAGTTCGTGGATATTGCCGGATTAGTGTCTGGTGCCTCCCGGGGTGAAGGGCTCGGCAATCGTTTCCTCGCCCACATCCGTGAAGTCGACGCGATAGCCCACGTGGTACGTGCTTTTGAAGATCCCGATGTCAGTCACGTGGCAAATCAGGTCGATTCTCTGTCTGACATTGCCATTGTCGATACCGAGTTGGCCCTGGCGGATTTGGAGACAGTAGAGCGGGCGCTGGATAAATCCCTTAAGGGGTCAAAATCAGGTGATAAGACCCATCTTCAGATGGCCCACCTGCTAGAGCGGGTTCGAGTTTGGCTGGACAGTGGTGCACCGGTTCGCAGCCTGGCACTTACACAGATAGAGCGAGCAGCACTGAAACCACTTTGCCTGTTGACCGCCAAGCCGGTGCTGTACGTATCTAATGTCGACGAACACGACCTGGATGGTGGAAAGGGATCAAACGTAGCGGCTGTTAAGGCGCATGCACATGAGTCTGGCGATGAGCTGGTTTTGGTCAGTGCCAGAATTGAGCAAGAGATCGCGATGCTTGATCATCAGGAGCGCAGCGCATTTATAAATGATTTAGGGTTCACAGAATCCGGTTTGGATCGGGTGATTCGAGCCGGCTATTCGCTGCTTGGCCTCCAGACCTTTTTTACTGCAGGACCTAAAGAAGCACGGGCCTGGACCATCAAATCGGGAATGACCGCATCAAACGCCGCCGGAGTGATCCACACTGACTTTGAACACGGGTTCATTCGCGCTGAGACCATTGCTTACGACGATTATATTGCACTCGGTGGGGAGCAAGGAGCGCGTGATGCGGGGCGGTTGCGCCTAGAAGGGCGAGATTATGTTGTAAATGACGGTGATATAATGCATTTCAGGTTCAATGTCTGATCCTTTGGGTTGGTCATACGTACGTTACAGCCTGTGTCTCCTTTGGCTATGTAGCTCAGCTGGTTAGAGCACGGCACTCATAATGCCGGGGTCGGTAGTTCGAATCTACCCATAGCCACCATCTTTTCAATGGCTTAGGTTTGCCTGTGGCGAAGCTGACTCGTCAGGGTGCAAATACGGTGCAGCACATTCCCAAATGTCCCGGCAATGCCGGGTGTCAAAACGACATGAGGGAACTGCAATGGCAACCATTCATAGACGTGTTACGCGAACCGGTCATGTGCGCTATCGTGCCCAGGTTCGGATAAAGAATCAGCCTTGGGTTTCGGCCACATTCCGTAAGCGGTCCGATGCGACCAAGTGGGCCAGACAAACAGAATCTGCCCAGATCACTAGGGCCTACTCCCCACCCAATGCACCATTACGGTATCGGTTTTCCGATGCCGTAGATCGCTACCGGTGACGGGTGACCTGGTCGAGGACTGAACGGCACTTCCTACAAGCCTTCAAGGTTCTGCCAAACAGGAATAAGATAGCGGTATGAAATACATCTGCCCAATTGTTTCTACGAATAGTAAGGATGACAAAACGCATGACCAAGGCACCTATACATTTGCCGATGCAAACAGAAGCGAGGGAGCGGCACTGGGAACAGGTTTACAACACAAAATCACATTTTGAAGTCAGCTGGTACCAACCCGAGCCGACTCTCTCCCATTGCCTGATCGAAAAGACAGGATTACCCACAACCGCCGCCCTACTAGATATCGGAAGTGGCACCTCTACTCTGGTTGACCAGTTGCTGCTCAGGGGGTACGACAACCTGGCGGTGCTGGATACTTCCGCCCATGCACTATCACTGGTTCGCAAACGCTTGGGCACCAATACAACAAAAGTACAATGGCACCATGGCGATATCACGACGTATTCCTTTTCGCGCCCGGTTGACCTGTGGCATGACCGGGCAACGTTTCATTTCCTGGTCGATCCAAGTGATCGGCAGGCCTACCTGAGCCGATTGAATGAAACTCTGGCACTACAGGGGCACCTGATCCTAGCGACGTTTGCCGTAGGCGGCTCAAACAAGTGCAGCGGCCTGGATGTGGTGCAGTACGATGCGGAAAAGATCTCAGCGACTCTGGGAGAAGCCTTTCGGCTGGTTGAAACCATCAACGAAACGCACCGGACACCGACCGGCGCCGAACAGTTGTTCGCTTACTTCTGGTTTATCCGAAATACTTAATTGTCCGTTTCTGATCTCGTACAGGGGATTAGTATGGCATTGGTTTTGTAATGAAACACATCTACACATTCTTCTGTCTGTCCCCCGTGACTATCTGACTACCGTAGTCAAAATGAAAACATTGGCCACTTACACGGTGTTCGTTACGCTTTGTCTAGGCATCATGTCTGCCGCTGTCATTCCCTGGCCTTCTACTTTATTCGTTGTGTTCGGGATCTGCGAGTCTTCAGGAGAATATCTAGCGGGTGAATGTTCACGCAACACCTTCAACTGGAAGTGGTGCGCAACAGAACAATTTGTCCGCAAAATGAGACGATCGGAATGCTTAGCCAACGATGGTTTGATCTATTACTCCGAAGGACAGGCGCAGGTAGTACACGAACGCCTGAAAACAGGAATAGTCAGGAGAAATTGAGATCAGTGACTTACAACCCGTACTGGAACTCGCAGTTGAGCAAATATTATGGTTTTAATGGAAGCAACCATCGATGACTGAAAACTAATTACCGATCGGAAAGAAGCTTTGGCTGCGGTGAGTCAAGTGCGGTTCCGTCCAATACCGTCCAACCAAATCCTCCGCCCTTAAATGCGTATACCGCCTCTCTATTTGCCGTCACCGTTCCGGTGAGCACGAATGGACATAAGACCTACCATCTACGCGATGGAGTGAATAGACTAATCCTTAGTACCTACCAAGGAGATAAAAGCTATGAAATATGCCGTAATGACTACTTGGAAACATACTAATGCGATTGACTGGGATGATATGGAAGCGAGCATTGGTAATGACCTACCTGAAGGAACAACGATACAGTGGTTTGCAATCGATGAGCATAATCACGGCTCATTCGGCACTTATACCTCTCAGGAAGTTTACGAAAACTTCAAAGCAGAGATAGCTGCCTATCGAAAGGAACAAACAGACTCACGTCAAATAGAAATGACTATGGAAGCGGTTGGTCCTATTCGTGTCGATGTAGGAAATTAGTAGGTACTAATTACCAAGGCGATA
>TARA_B110000263_G_scaffold91367_1_pt1 | contig 13890 bp, 14 predicted proteins | sample TARA_B110000263 | Tara Oceans TARA_B110000263 (sample SAMEA4397730) | marine metagenome | biome: Polar Biome; feature: [MES] marine water layer (ENVO:01000295) within the mesopelagic zone...; material: water (ENVO:00002006), including particulate matter (ENVO:01000060) such as......
AAAAGTAGTATTATTATTTTCATTATTTTCATTATTTTCATTATTTTTTATTTTTTATCATTGTTAATATTGTGGCAAGCATAACCGTTTCATTTTCATCGTCATAAACATCAACTAGAAATTTAACTATTCCTTTTGTATAATCTTCATCTTCTTTCTTTTCTTGAATAATTTTTTCTTTTGCTGTAAATCTTACTCCTATTGTCATACCTGGATAAACAGGTTTAATAAACCGGCATTCATCTATTCCATAATTTAAAAGGACTGGTCCTTTTTCAGGTTCTACAAAGAGTCCTGCAGCCTTTGATAGTATAAAATATCCATGTGCTACTCTTTCTGTAAATATAGTACCTTCTAATGAATTTTCATCCATATGTGCATAAAATCTATCACCACTTAAGTCAGCAAAATTTTCTATATCATCTAATGTTACTAAATGTTTTTCAGTAATAACAGTATCTCCAACTTTAATTTCTTCAAAGTGTCTTTGAAATGTATGTTTTCCTGACGTATCTTGTTTTGCTCCATATTGATACTGTTTCGTAATAGATGTTATAGTAGTTGGGTGTCCTTGAATTGCTGTTCTTTGTAGATAGTGTAGAATCCCTCTTTTGCCACCCATTTCCTCTCCGCCACCAGCTCTTCCTGGGCCTCCATGCTTAAGTAGTGGCATTGGAGATCCATGTCCTGTGCTTTCTTTAGCACATGACTCATTTAGAATTAGAATTCTACCATGCATTGAGGCAGATCCAAGCACAAATTTTTCTGCTATTTTCATGTCTTCAGTTATAATAGAACAAACTAAAGATCCTTTTCCCATCCTTGCTATTTTTATTGCTTGATCTATATCACTATATGGCATTATAGTTGCTACAGGACCAAATGATTCTATTTCATGACAATCAGTGTTTTTTATTGGATTTTGATTTAAGAATAAGATTGGAGGTATAAAAGCTCCTTTATTTTTATCTGCACCAATAACATCAAATTCGTTTATATTTCCATAAACAACTTTTTGCGTCTTTTTAAGTTTTTGGATTTTTTCTATAACTTCATTTCTTTGAGTTATTCCTGCTAGTGGTCCCATTCTTACTCCTTCAATTGATGGATCACCAATGATTGTTTTATCTAATCGTTTACTAAGAGCAATTTGTACATCTTCAATATATTCTTGAGGTACTATTATTCTTCTTATTGCTGTACATTTCTGACCTGTTTTCACAGTCATTTCTTTTTTAACTTCTTTAATAAAGATGTCAAAGTTAGTTGTTCCAGGAGATGCATCTTTACCTAAAATAGAACAATTTAAAGAATCTGCTTCCATATTAAATGGAATAGAATTTTCAATTAAGTTGCTATTAGCCTTTAGCTTTTTACCTGTTGAAGCGCTTCCTGTGAATGTGACTATATCTTCAGATGTTGCATGATCAAGAATTCCATTAGCAGAGCCACATATTAATTGTAAGGAACCTTTTGGAAGGATATTAGATGCTATTATCTCTCTAACCATTAATTCAGTAAGATAACAGGTTAGGGTTGCTGGTTTTACAATTGCTGGAACTCCTGCCATTAAGTTAACTGATATCTTTTCAAGCATTCCCCAGATTGGGAAGTTAAATGCATTAATATGAATACATACACCTTCTTTAGGAACCATAATATGGTGACCTATAAATGTTCCGTTTTGAGATAGTTTAGCATACTTTCCATCTATATAGTATGGAAGATCAGGAAACTCTTTTCTTAAGGATGCATTAGCAAAAACATTTCCAATTCCTCCCTCTATATCTATCCATGAATCAATTTTAGTGGCTCCTGTATATGAGCTAACTTTATAAAATTTATTTTTTATTGAATGAAGATGAAGAGCTAATTTCTTTAACATTAAACCTCTTTCTTGAAAAGTCATCTTTCTTAGTGAAGGTCCCCCAATTTTTCGTCCATACTTCATCATTTGAGAAAAATCTAAACCTTGACTTGATGCTTCTCCAATCTTTTCACCACTAATAGCATTAAAAAGTGATATTCCTTCTCCATCTCCTTTAATCCATTTTCCTAATGCATAATTTTCAAATATCATTTGCTAGTTTTTTTCCACGTTTCAAAGCTTACTTCTTGTTTTTTCCTATTGTTTTCTCTTTTAGTTAATGGTTGGCATTCTTTCATTATTGTTTTACACTCTTGTGGTAGTTTGTGATATAACTTAGTTCCCTCCTTTTTCCATTCTATCATTTCTTCAGAAACATTACCAGTTATCTTTGCTGGGTTACCCATTATAATTTTTCTGTTCTTAATTTTGCTTTCACTTTTAATGAAAGTAAGTGCACCTATAATACATTCATCTCCAATAACACAATCATCTAAAATGACTGAATTCATTCCTATAAGTGTGTTTTTCCCTATTGTAGCACCATGAATTATTGCTCCATGACCTATATGTGCATTTTCTTTTAATGTAACATTTTTACCTGGAAAAATGTGTATGGTACAATTATCCTGAATATTACATCCATCACTAATATTGATTTGTCCCCAGTCTCCTCTTAAAGAAGCTCCAGGACCTACATAAACATTTTTACCAATAATTACATTTCCAATAATGGTTGCTTCTTTATGTATGTATGATGTTGGATCAATTACAGGCTTTAATCCATTAAATTCATAAATCATAAGTTAGTGTTTTCTATTATTGTTGCATATCCTTGACCAACTCCAATACACATGGTTATAAGTGCATATCTTTTATTTTCTCTATTGAGTTCTAATGCAGCAGTATGAACTATTCGTGTTCCACTAACACCTAGAGGATGCCCTAAAGCGATTGCCCCTCCATTAGGATTAATTCTTTTATCATCATCTTTTAAGCCTAATTCTCTAATACATGCAAGAGTTTGAGCAGCAAAAGCTTCATTTATTTCTATAACATCTATATCATCTAATGCTAGATTAGCTTTTGCTAGAGCTTTTAATGAAGCCTTAACCGGACCTATTCCCATAATTTCTGGCTCTACTCCAATAACTGCAGAATTTACTATTCTTGCTAATGGTTTTAAATCATATTGTTTAACTGCTTTTTCTGAAGCTAATAACATTGCTGCAGCTCCATCATTCAGGCCAGATGAGTTACCTGCAGTTACAGAGCCATTTTCTTTAAATGCAGGTCTTAGTTTAGCAAGAACATCTATTGATGTATTTGGTCGTATGAATTCATCTTTAGAAAATACTATATCTTCTTTTTTTCTTTGTGGAATATTTACATTCACTATTTCTTTATCTAACCTACCTTCTTGCTGTGCATTAAAAGCTTTTTTATGTGAATGATAAGAAAATTTATCTTGATCTTCTCTTGAAATATTAAATTTTTCAACTAGATTTTCTGCAGTTTTACCCATACTATCGGTTCCATATATCTCTTGCATTTTTGGATTAATAAATCTCCATCCAAATGAAGAGTCATGCATTTTTGAGTCTCTTCCGTATGCTTTTGATGTTTTAGAAATAACCCATGGTCCTCGTGTCATATTTTCAACACCTCCAGATATAAATAAGTTTCCATCACCTGCTTGAATTGCTCTATGAGCATGAATAATTGCAGACATTCCTGAAGCACATAGTCTATTTACAGTTTCTCCAGGAACTGAAAAAGGAATTCCTGCTAATAATAATGCCATACGAGCTACATTTCTATTGTCTTCACCAGCTTGATTAGCACATCCGAGTATAACATCATCAATCTTTGACGGGTCTATTAAGTTCCTTTTCAATAATTCTTTTAATGTTATTGCAGCTAAATCATCTGTTCTAACACCTTTTAATGCTCCTCCAAAGTTTCCAATTGGTGTTCTAATTGCATCAATTATGTATGTATTCATATTATTATTTTAATGCCAGGTTTTATCTGATATATATACAGTGCCTTTAAATAAGGCAACTTCTATATTATTTTGATTTGAAATTATTATAGAATAAAGACCTGTTTTATTTGTTATGCTTAATTCTTGAGTCTCTGCAGTAAGTGTATCATCTTTATTTACTTTTTTAGTATGAGATATTGATGTTTCTACAGATAGCGCTTTATTTCCATTTGAATTTGATGCAAAAGCTAATGCACTATCAGCTAATGAGTAGCAAATACCACCATGAGCTATAAAAAAACCATTAGTCATCTCTTGAGTAACATGCATTTTTAACTTGCAATATCCCTTTTTTATATCTACGAGTTCAATACCTAACCATTTACTGTATGAATCATTTTCCATCATTCTTTCAATAATTTCTTTTGGCTTAAGCATTAGTAAAAAGTTTTGTTTTCTTTAGACATCTTACGCAAAATAGGAGAGGGCCTGTATCTGTCTTCGCAGTAATTTTTATATAGGTCTTCTAATATTTTTAATATGTTAGGTATACCTATTTCATCTGCCCATTTAAGTAATCCTTTTGGATAGTTTACACCCTTGGTCATTGCTAAGTCTATATCTTCTTTAGATGCTATCTTAAGAAATAAAGCATCTGCAGCTTCATTAATTAACATTGAGAGCACTCTTAAAACAATAGTTTTAGCAAGTTTTCTATTTTGATTTATTTCCTTAGATATTTCATTAGTATAATCATAATATCCTTTTCCTGATTTTCTTCCTAAATAACCTGCTTCCATTAACCTCTTTTGGGTAAATGATGGTTTATATCTTGGATCATAATAGAATTCTTTAAAAACAGTTTTTGTTACTGTATAATTTATATCATTTCCAATGTAATCCATTAGCTCAAATGGACCCATTTTAAACCCTCCTATTTCTTTTAATGCCCAATCAATTGTTTCAAAATTTGCTATTCCTTCTTCATAAATTCTTAATGATTCTCCGTAAAATGGACGAGCTACTCTATTAACAATAAAACCAGGTGTATCTTTTGCCAAGACAATTGTTTTACCCATTCCAAGTAAGATATTTTTAGTTTTTTCTATAGTATCTTTAGATGTTTGAATTGAAGGTATAATTTCTACCAATGGCATTAAATTAGCTGGATTGAAAAAATGTATTCCAATCACTCTACTATTGATTTTACAAGCACTTGCTATTGATGCTATTGATAGTGATGATGTATTTGAAGCAAGAATACATTCTGGAGTTACTAATTCCTCTATCCTAGAAAATACTTCTTGTTTACTCTTAAGATTTTCTATTATAGCTTCAATTACAAGTTTAGATTTTTTTACCTTATTTAAATCTTCAGTAAAGATTATATTGTTAATTATCTTATTAGATTCTTTTTTTGTGTATTTCCCTTTTTTAACTAATTTTTCTAATAAATCAAGTAAATTATTTTTCCCTTTCTTTAGTGCTTTAGCAGAAGAATCGTAAAGTATAATCTTGTAGTTTTTTTGAGCTGTAAAGTGAGCTATTCCTACTCCCATTGTTCCAGATCCTATAATACTTATATCCATTTTAGTTGCCTTTGAATTTTGGTGTTCTTTTTTCTAAGAATGAGGCTACTCCTTCTTTAAAATCATTAGTTTTTCCAGCAATTGCTTGATACTTTTCCTCTTCATTAAGTTGTTGGTCAAAATTATTATCTAATGAGAAATTTAAAAGTTTTTTTGTTAATCCTAATGCTTTTGTTGGCATTTTAGCAAGTTTCTCAGCTAAATTTAAATATGATTCTTCAAATTCATGATCTTTAAAAGCTTTATAAATCATACCCATTTCTTTAGCTTCTATTGCTGATATGGGATCGGCAGTCATCATTAATGCTGCAGCTCTTTGTAATCCAATTAATCTAGGTAAGAAAAAAGTTCCTCCACTATCAGGAATTAAGCCAATTTTACTAAATGCTTGTACAAAAACTGCACTTTCTTTAGCAACAACTATATCACAACTTAATGCTATTGATGCTCCAGCTCCAGCAGCTACACCATTTACTGCCGCAATGATTGGTTTCTCTATTGACCTAATTTTTCTTATTATTGGATTATAGTGTTCTTGTACCATTTTACTAAGATCTAACCCATTTGGATCATTTGCTTCTGCTAAATCTTGTCCAGCACAAAAAGCTTTACCACTAGCTGTTATAATAATTGCTCTGATATTATTATTTAAATTACACTGATCTAATTTATCTTGTAATTCAAGAGCCATTTCTCTTATAAATGAGTGATATTTTTCAGGTCGGTTAAGAGTTAGTATGGCAACCTCGTTTTTTATTTCAAATAGAATCATATTTCAATAAAAATTATGATGTAAAAATAATAAATGGGGATGAGATACTTCTTATATACATTTGAAATGTTCAAAAGGTTCTAAACAATCAGAGCATTTGTATAGTGATTTACATGCAGTAGCGCCAAATTCACTTATTGATTCTACTCTAGTAGAGCTGCATTGTGGGCATTGTGCTATCTTTTCTGGTGGAGAGATGCCATATTTTCTAAGTTTTTCTTTGGTTTCACTACTCATCCATTCTGTTGTCCAAGCTGGACTATATACAATTTCAATTCTAAAGTTATTAATGTTGTTTTGGCTTAGCTGAGTCGTTATGTCATCTTGAAATGTTTTTATAGCCGGACATCCTGAGTAAGTAGGAGTGACTGATATAACATATTCATGATTTATGAATTTTACATCTCTAATTACGCCAAGTTCAACTACAGATATTACCGGAATTTCAGGATCTGGAACAGATCCTAGTAGTGTCCATATTTCTTCTATTTTACCACTTTGCATTTGGATATGCTCTTGGTAGATATTGCATTTGGGCAAGTATTTTCCCTAGGTATTCAGTATGAAGACCTTTTTTGCTTCCTGTCATCATATATCCATCTTCAGGCCTGTTAAGTTTGGCTGTATTTAAAGTTTTGTTAACAATACTATCCCACTCTTTTTTAATATTACTACTGTCAACACCAATTTTATTTTTTAACATTTGATGATCTAATTCATCCATTTCAAAGAATTCACCAGTAAATTTCCATATTTTATTTAAAGCCTCTTGTATTTTTTCATTACTTTTTTTTGTACCATCACCAAGCCTAACTACCCAGTTACTAGAGTGTCTTAGATGGTATGCTACCTCCTTTAGTGATTTGTTTGCAATAGCTGATAATCTTTCATCTTTGCTATTAGCTAATTTTTGATAGAATAGTTTGAAATAACAATCACATAGGAATTGTCTTATGATGGTATCACCAAAATGACCATTATCTTGTTCACATATTTGAAGGTTAAAAAATTCTCTTTCATTTCTCTTAAATGCTATTTCATCAGCACTTTTTTCACCGTTTAATGTTGATACATATTCTAGTAATCCATTTGCCTGTCCAAAAAGATCTAAGGAAATATTTGATAGCGCTATATCTTCCTCAAGTGTTGGGCCTTTAGAACACCATTCTGATAATCTTTGAGCTAGAATTAGTGATGTGTCAGCAATTCTAAGTGTATATTGTTCTAAATCTTGCATTTATATGTGTTTAGCACCATCAGGCATTTTATAAAATGTAGGATGTCTATAGACTTTATCATTTGAAGGGTCAAAGAATGAATCTTTATCATCAGGAACTGAAGATACAATATACTCAGATTTTACAACCCAAATACATGAGCCTTCATTTCTTCTTGTATATAAGTCTCTTGCATTTTGAAGTGCCATTTCTTTATCTTCTGCATGAACATTACCAAAGTGCTTATGAGCGAGGCCATTTTTACTTTGTATAAATACTTCCCATACTGTAGATTTTTTTTCAGTCATAGTTTGTTTAGTTATTATGTTTTTGTGAGTAAGCTTTTGCAGCTTCTCTTACCCATCCTCCATCTTGATGAGCTTTTATATGATGATTTAACCTCTGTTCATTACAAGGGCCATTTCCTTCAACGACGTTCCAAAATTCTTCCCAATCCATTTCTCCAAAATCATACGATCCCCTTTCTTTATTCCATTTCAAGTCTGTATCAGGAATTTTTAATCCTATTAATTCTGCTTGACTAACAGTTTTGTCAATAAAATCTTGTCTTAACTCATCATTAGTTTTTCTTTTTATTTTCCACTTCATTGCATTTCCTGTTCTTGGAGAGTCAGAATCATGTGGTCCGAACATCATTATTGATGGCCACCAGAATCTATTTAGAGCATCCTGAGCCATTTCTTTTTGCTCTGGCGTTCCTTTTGACATATGAGCCATAATTTCATAACCTTGCCTTTGGTGGAAGCTTTCTTCTTTGCATATCTTTATCATGCCTCTTGAGTATGGTCCGTAAGAAGTTTTTTGAAGTGATACTTGGTTAACAATAGCTGCTCCATCAACTAGCCAGCCTATGGCTCCCATATCAGCCCAAGTTAATGTAGGGTAGTTAAATATACTTGAATATTTTGCTTTCCCTTGGTGTAGTTGTTCATTTAATTCTTCACGAGATATTCCTAGTGTTTCGCATGCACTATACAAATACAAACCATGTCCAGCTTCATCTTGAACCTTAGCCAATAATATCATTTTAGCTCTTAATGAAGGAGCTCTAGTTATCCAGTTCCCCTCAGGTTGCATACCTATTATCTCTGAATGAGCATGTTGAGAAATCTGTCTTATTAAATGTTTACGGTATCCATCAGGCATCCAATCCTTAGGCTCAATTTTTTGTTCTGCATCTATCCTTTTCTGAAAGATTGCTTCATTCATGTTTATTAATTTTAAACTTTTCAAATTTATTGAAAATATATTAGTTTACAATTTAATTTTATCTCAATTAAAATTAATTTAAGTTTCAAAATTATATTTTTGCAAAAAAAAAGAATGAGTAAATTCTATTCTATTCCTATTGAGTCTATTACTAATCTGACTGATGATTCTGTTTGTATAAAGTTTGATCTTACATCTTGTGATTCTACTAAATTTCATTTTAAATCTGGACAGTATATAACAATTGATCATAAAATTAATGATGTTGATGTTAGACGTTCTTATTCAATTTCCTCATCTCCAGGTCAAGGTATTGAGATTGGGGTTAAGTTAGTTGAAAATGGCGTTATGTCTACTTTTCTGACTAAAAAATTAAAAGAAGGTGATATTTTAAAGATTATGCCACCAAGGGGAGGTTTTACTCTTGAAGTTAATCCTGGTAATAAAAAACACTACGTGGGTATTTGTTCAGGAAGTGGGATAACTCCAATTTTATCGATGATTAGAAACGTACTTCTGTCTGAACCTAAAAGTTATTTTACTTTGATTTATGGAAATAAATCAATATCTTCTACTATGTTTTCTAATGAATTAAGAGAGTTTGAAAAGAAATACAAAAATAAATTCTCAATTTTCTATGCATATTCTAGAGAAAATATTAAGGGTTGTATTGAAGGGAGATTAGATGAGTTTTCTCTAAAAGAATTTCACAATAGTAATTCTGATTTTATTGATGCTGATTCTTATTTTATATGTGGACCTGGAAATATGATTGAGTCTATAAGTAATTTTTTAGATTTAAGTGGTATAGATAAGGTTAACATACATTATGAATTATTTTCTTCTAATGTTGGAATTGTAGATGTAGTAGAAAAAGTTAGTGAAGGTGATATTTTATCTAATGTTACTATATCAGTAGATGGAGATAATTTTGATTTTGAATTGTCACAAAGTGGTGATTCAATTTTAGATGCTGCTATAGAAGCTGGAGCAGATGTTCCTTACTCTTGTAAGGGAGGTGTGTGTTCATCTTGTAAAGCTAAAATTATCGAAGGTTCTGCTTTAATGGATATTAATTATTCATTATCTGAAGATGATGTAGAACAAGGCTATATTCTTACCTGTCAAGCGCACCCAACATCAAACAATCTTCATGTTGATTATGATGAGATGTAGTTTTTGTAATTTTGTAGTAGTGAAAAAAATTCTAGTATTATTTTTTATTATTCAAAATTTTTTAGCTTCTTCTCAAAACATTGATCATTGGGAGACCACTGTATTTGATAATGATATATGGAGCTATTTCGAAGGGATTTATGAGCCTGATAGTAACTGGAGAAAGTTATCTTTTAATGATACTACATGGTTTCAGGGTCAGGGTGGTATAGGTTATGGAGATGGAGATGATAGTACGATAACATCAACTATTAGCTCTTTGTATTTAAGGAATATATTTGATATTGTAGATACTGCTGAAATTTTACAAGCAATTCTAAATATAGATTATGATGATGCCTTTGTAGCTTATTTAAATAATGTGGAAATTGCAAGATCAAATATAGGTTCACTAGGTGATCATCCGCAGTATAATCAATTAGCAAATTTGAATCATGAAGCACAGATGTATCAGGGCGGAAATCCCGAGCAATTTATAATTAATAATCAATTACTTAAGGATAATATCCTTCCTGGAGATAATGTATTAGCAATACAGGTACATAATGTCACTACAACATCATCAGACTTGTCATCTAGAATATTCTTATCATTTGCTATTGATACAACAATATTTAATTATTTTCCAACACCTACATGGTTTAATCCTCCAGTTGTATTCTCTTCATCAAATCTACCGATAGTAATTATTAATACAAATGGTCAAAATATTGTTGATGATCCTAGAATTTTTTGTGATATGGGTATAATAGATAATGGATTTGGATTTCCCAATTTTATTAATGATTCATTAAATGACTACAATGGAAAGATTAGTATTGAATTGCGTGGTAGTAGTTCCCAATCATTTCCAAAGAAATCATATGCTTTTGAAACACAAGATTCTTTAGGAAATAATAATAATGTTTCAATTCTAGATTTACCAGTTGAGAATGATTGGATTTTATATGCTCCTTATTCTGATAAATCCTTAATGCGTAATTTCTTAACTTTTGATTTGGGTCGAAAAATGGGAAATTATTCTCCAAGAACTGTGTATTGCGAACTAGTTATAAACGGAGATTATCAAGGGGTTTATATTTTAATGGAAAAGATAAAAAGAGATAATGATAGAGTAGATATTGCAAAGTTAGATATTGATGATTTGGCTGGGGATAGTTTGACTGGAGGCTATATAGTAAAAATTGACAAATTCACTGGTACAGGAGGTTCGTTTTGGACATCTAATTTTCCAACCATCAGTGGTGATTATTTATATATTCAATATCATTATCCAGAAGCAGCTGTGATGGCTCCACAACAGTTAAGTTATATTGAAAGTTATATAGACAGCTTTGAAAACGCACTAAGTGGTCCAGATTTTGCAGATACCTTAATAGGATATTATAAATATATTGACGTAAACTCCTTTATTGATTTATATATAATAAATGAATTCTCAAAAAATATTGATGGATATAGATTAAGCACCTATATGTATAAAGATAGAAATAGTAATGGAGGAAAACTGACTATGGGACCTTTTTGGGATTATAATCTAGCTTATGGAAATGCTGATTATTGTGATGCAGCTGATCCAGTAGGATGGGAGGTTAATACTGGTTGCGGAGGGATGAATCCATTTTGGTTTGAACGTCTTTTGGATGATACTACATATCAGAATAATTTTAAATGTAGATGGGAGTATTTAAGACAAAATAGTCTTGATCAGGATTCAATTTTAAATTTTATTGATAGTATTGCTTTGTATTTGAATGATGCTCAGCAAAGAAACTTCCAAAAATGGAATATTTTAGGAAGTTATGTCTGGCCAAATTATTATGTAGGCACTACCTATCAGGATGAGCTTAATTTCTTTAAAACTTGGATATCTAGCAGATTAATATGGATAGATAATAATATTCCTGGAAATTGTAATATAATTAACAATACTGGTCTGGAGGATATATCTACTAGTATAAAAACTTTAATAAAAATAACAGATCTACTAGGTAGAGAAACTAAAGAGAATAATAATGTACCTTTATTATATATCTATAATGATGGAACAGTGGAGAAGAAAATCATTATTCAATAAATTAAATCTTAAAAATATACTGTATTTCGAATTTTTTTAGTTCTCAGTATCTTTGAGTGTTTTGGATGCTACTAAAAATAAGCCAATCATAAAAACAAGTAGATAGAAGAAATTAGTGTAAATTATATCAATATCTATATTATTTGTTATTAATTCTTGAATAATATTATTGGCGTAATGGAATGGCAAGATCATTCCAAGATATTCAGCCCATAATGGTAAGTTTTCTAAATCAATTAAAAGTCCAGATAAAAAGACCGTAGGAAAAATAATTAAAGGAATAAAAGGAATGATATGACCTTCATGCCTTGCAAATGTCGAAATTAAGATACCTAACATTACTGAAACAATAGCTAAAATCCAGATAGTTAAAAAGAGAAGTGTAATTACATCTAAACTATAATCAAGCTGCATTAGAAAAATAGTTTCTGCTAATACAATAATTGCCTGTAAAGTTGCTAACCCAAAATACCCAATTACATATCCAAAGATTATTGAAGTCTTTTTAAATCCTGAAATAAACATTCTCTCAAGAGTACCAGATGTTCTTTCTTGAACTAAAATAATAGAACACAATAAGAAGCTTAAGAAATGAACAATGAATGCAGAAATAGGCATTACATATCTAGCAACTGGGTAATCATCCGGCATGCCATCCATAAATAATTTTAAGAAATAGATTAAAATTAAAGGAGCTACAACAGATAAAATAAAAAGTTTTTTATCCTTTACAAGTTCTTTAATTACTCGTTTACCAATTATAAAGCTATGATTCATTTTTTTTAATTTCTGATAAAACTATATCTTCTAGTGTATCTTGTTTGATTTCAATGGATTTTACATCTTTTCTAAGTCCAAATTCATGCAATTTACTTGCAACGGCATCGGGTTTAGATAAAATGAAATTTTCAATTTTTTCTTTAGTCGTATTAATTACCAATCTACTTTCACCTTTTTTTAAGATTTCATCAGGAGTATCTATTAGGATAACCTTGCCTCTATTTAATATAGTAATATTATCACACAATAACGCTTCATCCATGAGATGTGTACTAATTAATAATGTTGTTCCTCTACTAGCTAGTTCTTTAAATAGTTCCCATGATCTTGCTTTTAGATGAGGGTCCACAGCTGCAGTAGGCTCATCTAATAATAGTAATTTTGGTTTGTGTATTAAAGCACAGGCTAAAGACACTCTTTTTTTCATCCCACCTGAGAATGTGTAAATAGGATCATTTTCTCTTTCTTTTAATTCGGTAAATTCTATAATTTCATTCACCTCTTTATCTAAGTTATCAAGATTATATGCTTTACCAAAAAATGTAATATTATCTCTTATATTTAATGATTCAAATAATGAAGATGTCTGTGGCATATATCCAATTAACTTTCTTATTTCCCACTTATTTTTTTGTGGGTCCATTCCAAATACTGAAATACTTCCTGAAGATGGTTGAATTGCTCCAACTATAGTTTTAATTAGAGTAGTTTTACCTGAACCATTTGAACCAATTAATCCATAAATTTTTCCTTCAGGAATTTGTAAATTAACACCTCTAAGAGCATGGATATTGCCATATGTTTTTTTCAGAGATCTAATATTAATTGTATACATGTTGTAAATATATGATATAGTACTTTCTTATTTTACATAGAAGAAAATAAATATAATAAAAAAGCGGAATCTTAACTAAAGATGAGATAGATTTCGCTTTGGTGGAGCAGAAAGGACAAATATCGAACTTTTTTGAGGAAGATTTAAAAAGATTGATGGAAAATATTAAGTAGGGCTTCCATTTAATATTAAATTTTATAATTAGTATTATTAGGGTCATAATCTTCTATATCCCCTCTTAGAAATATATTTACCGCATTAAAAGTATTTTGTGAACCATCACCAACTAAAGTATGTTCTATAAAGCCATCAATTACTTCCCCATTTTTATACACTGCCTTCACATAAATATCAACAACA
>TARA_B110000263_G_scaffold162295_1_pt1 | contig 13810 bp, 9 predicted proteins | sample TARA_B110000263 | Tara Oceans TARA_B110000263 (sample SAMEA4397730) | marine metagenome | biome: Polar Biome; feature: [MES] marine water layer (ENVO:01000295) within the mesopelagic zone...; material: water (ENVO:00002006), including particulate matter (ENVO:01000060) such as......
CGGAGGTCGACGATGAGATGGTCGTCGTTTGGAGACCGACCCTTTCTGCAGCGCGGATTGCTTTCGATTTGGTCGGTGAGGTTGTCGATGTTAGTGACCTCGCGCAACTGATGGAATGGGTCGACAAATTGGATGGTGGTGCTGTTACGAAGGATGAGTACCTCTCAGACCACCCTGTTGTTTGGTTGGGCCGAGTGATCGGTGGCGATGATGAGGTGGCGCTGGCAATTCTTGAGGCACTGACGCGGGGCGAGTCGGCTGAGGATATTCTTGCGTCGGAACGAATCGCCCCTGTGATGGTGGCTAAGGGAGAGCGTTATGCCCGTGCGGACGAGTTGATACGCGAGCGCTTGGAAATCGTCGATAGACTCGCAGTGGTACGATTGGAAGATATGGGCGTGCGCTCAAACGGGTACCGCGTCACCGCGCTCGCAGGCGAAGCTTGCGATGCCTGTCTTGTTGTTCACGGGGATGTTGGAGCAAACTTTGGAGAGGAGGATCGATATCCGGTCTCAGCCTCTTTCTACACCAATTCATTCCTACATCGAGGCGGAGGAATCTATGATTTGACCCGCCTCGCAACCCGCTTCGACCCTGATGGTGGTGGGCATGCAAATGCCTGTGGTTGCCGCATCCAACCACTCGATGCGGGCGAGAGGGTCGAGCGCGGAGTAGAGCACAGCGACATTGCGGTGAATCTTGCAGAATGGTTGTCGATGTGGGCTCAGCGGTGATTTATCCACCCCGCCGGCTCATCCGATGAGTTGTAGCAGGTAGAGGAAACCGAGGAAGGCATGAATGAGGATTAGCCCCATCATCACATCCGATAGCTTACCGTGCAAATTCTTCACCCGTGCGAATGATTCGCCAGCAGCCTTCTTCGCGCTCGTCTTGCGCCCAAGGATCCACAAATATGTCATCAAACCAAGCCCAAGTAAACCAACCCAACCATGGAAATGACCGGGGAGCAAGGTCGCGATTCCAAGGTCTTCGCCTGCAAGAAAAGCCGAGGCGATGTGAGACAAGAAGGCGAGGCTGATGACGGCAATAACCAGACGAAAAAGTCGCTCCCCCTCGACCTCGTGGCGCTCAAGCGCAGCAACCCTCTCGGCGCCCTTCAGTGCGATGCTCTGTTTGCGCCAATCGCGCTGCCGGACAAACTCTCGGATGACGAGCAGTGCCGCGAAGGGGTGGAGTAGAAGAACGAACACCTGTGTTGGGTCCACGAGTCGTCGCTGCATTATGGAGGTCTTGAGTTCTCTCTTTGACGCCTTGCATAGTAAGGCGATGTGTTGATGTATGGAAGGACGGGCGAATGGCTCACCGGAGTGATTGGGATTGGAGGATTACCTGCTCGATTGCGTCGAACAACTGCAGCGAGCAGGCGACGATCCCGGTAGGAGAAAACTGGAGGTTAGACGCCCTAAGGCGTGGGGTCTTCTGAGCCGAGAATGGAAAGCTCTGGCTTTGCTTGCTGCTGATAAGACGGCTCCTGAATCGGCCGATCCCGATAGTTCCGATACTCGTCCGGCAAGAGGGTCTCGGCGAATCGGCCGGAGAGGTGGCCGAAGTGGCGGAACCAGTGCAAGGGATCGATTGGAGACTCCTCGGACGGTAATCGGTTCGAAGGAATCTCCCGCCTATCGACTCGCTGTCTTGATTGCTCAGAAGCAGAAGATGGGTGGTTCGTGGAAGAGGGAGTGGGATGAAGCGGCTACGACCCTACGACTCGAGTGTGAATCGGGCGTTCATCCCGTTTGGGAAAGAATGGCTCGTGAAGCTCCGATTCTTGCTGAATTAGGTCGATTTCCGATCACAGACGAAGATACCGTGTCTGTCGATTCTCACGAATGGGTAATCCGTGCTGACTTTGATCCGATGGACCGTGATTCTTTGCTCGGATGGTTGGATACCTCTACACTCAATCTCGATATTCATCAGGCTTCAGCGATGCAGCAAATCATCCGCGACCTTCGTTCCGGTAAAGCTCGACCGCGGAAGTGGAAGACTTGGATGGATCCTTCTCTTCGCGGATTGGGGGGTGATGCGGCGGTTTTGGAAGCGATGCTGCTCGCCGCAAGCGAGGATGCAGATGCGATTTCGCTCTTCGAAGCAATCGATTCCGAGCATGTTGCTGAGATCGCCTCGGCTCAATCTCAACTTCTCACACTAAGATTAGGACATGGGGGTGAGTGGCGGGATGCTGCTACCACAGATGGTGAAAATGCACTTTCCTCGGCGATTCGCCTTGAAGCTTGGAAGAGATTTGAGGTGTATGAGGAAAGTGATGTCGATTTCTTGAGGGGTGGATTGCAAACGCTCAATGAAGCGGGCCTTTCAGCCCCCGATTCACTCCGTTGGAGTGTCATCGAAGGCTTAGTTGGAACCGGACGTTCCGACGAGGTATCGGGGATGCTCGATGGTTTGGATATCGATGGAGAGTCCCAAATGCGCACTGCCCTGAGTCTAGTCTCCCAGATTGGCGAAGGCGGATTGGTCGATAGAATCGTCAAGGCGATGGAAAAGGCCTCGAATGAAGTCGTTCTCACTGTAATGCGCGATGATGCGGCACCTCTGAACATCAGGAAACGAGCCGCAAATATCCTCTCGAGCAAGGACCTCGGAATCGAAGAAGAGGTTCTCGATATTCACACACTCTCAGCCGATGTTGAAGGGCTCAGCCGAGAATTCCTCGCGCACTCAGACCTCGCCTCGCAATTCCCTCATCGAGCTCTACTCGTCTGGCATCTAATCACTGCCTCACAAGCTGTGACGGTGCTCGATGATCTCGAAATCATGCGCAGGCGAGCGATACTCGCTCTCGCTCATATGGATGAGGACAAGGTGTTGACCAGCGCGGCGTCCTCACTAATCGCATTACTGAGCGGCATTTCATCTGGAATGGATGCTGTTCACGACAAGTTAGATTCCGACGGCGTGCTCGCCCTCAATGAGGTCCGTCGAGCCCTCTCTGCGGAAGGAGATGGATTGGTTCGAGAGAACCGCATCGAGACTCTAGAAACGACGGTAAGGAATGCTCAGTTGACATATCTTGAGCGCAACCTATTCACAGCCCTAGTCAACTCGCTTCGGTTGAATCGAGCGGCGATGGATCTGCAAAGTGGAATGGAAGATCGAAGCGATTCTGCTCTGACTGCTCTAGGTTCGCTCTGCCTGGATAACGAGGTGGCGATGCGGAGCATTCGCTTCGCCACCGACCTCGTACTCGAGCACGATGCTGCAATTCCCGAACTCGAGATGTGGTACAGACAGCATGACAATGGCTCAGCCGAGCATCAAACCGTCAGAGCCACCATCGCCAGTTCAAAGGAGGATCGTATCAACGCAGCCCGTTCCTTCCGCGATGCGGCGATGAAGGTCCGCGATGATTTCGAGCGGTCGGCACTACTACTTCGAAAATCACTCATCGAATTCGCTCATGCGGGTGGTTGGAAAGAGGCTGTCAACCTAATTGATAACCACCCAGAATTGACCGCCTCGGTGACTTTGAGATTCCAATTGTATCTACGCACCTGCGCCGATGCCGTCAAAGGAAGAAACGAGGTTGCTACCCAGCGAATCATCGAATATACCACTGAGCGAGAGCCCAGTGACCCAGAGATCGATGGCATCGACAGAGAGGCTGTGAAGCGTCGACTAGAAGTTCTCGATCGGGCGCTGCGTTATGCCTCTGAACACCGATTGCCAGAGGACCCATTCCGTGGAAGAGTGCTTGCAGCGCAGATGATGCTGCGTCGAAGGGAGAGCAGTAGGAGAAGCGAATTGGAGGGCAGATTCCTGCTCGAACTCAATGAACGAAATGACGTTCTCGAAATTACTCTCATCGCAGAGGAAGTCGCTGAAATATCTACAATTCGCGGACTCAGAATGTTCGAAACTGCGATTCAATCAGGCAATTTTGATTTGCGGCAAATCCAGACTCTTGTCCGCTCACAAAAGGCCCTATTCAGGCGCCACAGTCGCACAATTCCAGTGCGTCAGAGAAGCTCGCTCAATCACCTCGCACTAAGGCCGTTGGTGCTCGTCGACACGAATATCCTCATCGACGCACTGAAGGATGACCTCCTCGGTCAGATTTCGCAAGATAGCTTCGGTACTTTCGATTGGACTGTGGAGAGAGCCTTTGTTTGGATGCTCAAGCGCAGGGCAAAGGAAGGCCGTGTTCACCTCTGCATCCCCTCCTCGGCGCAGGGTGAATTCCTCAACCGGACGCGAAACCCCAAGGTTGCTCTGGCTCTGTTCAACGACGTCTATGTCGATCGTAAATCGTGGGATGATACGGTTAGCCCTGAACTATTGCAGGAGCGGGTGCAATCAGTTCTGAGGACCTTTGGGTCGTTCAGGGCCGAGGTCGATGCTGAAGAGAAGGACTCCGTCGACCTCGACTCTTTCTTGGTTCGGCATTCTGCAATTTACGAGAAGATCTCTGAGGCTAAGCAATTGGCTCGAGATGATCCGCCTCCTCGCAGTGTCATCGATGGCGATGAGATTTACCCGGAGTTGGGTGATCTCGATATCATGCGAGATTCTGCTGTTCACGCAGCCTCAACCATTCCAGATGTCGGCTGCGTGCTGGTAGCAACGCGCGATTCGGACTTCATGCTCATCGCGCGCGCGCTGCATGACAGCTTCGGATTTGGCGCGATATGGACTGCTCAGCAGTTGAATAGCCACATCATCCGATCTTGAGCGAAGGCTTGCAGTGATTCATTTTCTAAGAAAGAGATTGCCCAAGCCGGGCCATAATAACGGTCGCTGATTCGACGCTGTGAACCGTCTCAACACTCTTGCCAGCCGAGAAAAATTCCTTTTTCTTCGCTGTGCTTCCCTTGCCCTTTTCGAGGCGACGAAGTTTGGAGAAGGAGAGCAAATTGAGGAACATTCGTGCAGAGTGTTTCCAGCGGCTTGAAAGCCATTTTCGCATCATCCAGCTGTTTTCTTGTTGGTAGCCTTCGGAGCGAATTACCGAGATCGGGACTCCTGTGAGTCGGTTAGTCCAGACGATATCTTCCTCCCTCGCATCGACAATAGCTTGCTTGTAATCATCGGGGGAATTACATTCACTCGTGGCGATGAATCGAGTACCCATCTGTACCCCGGCATAACCCATGGCCATGACCTCAACTAATTCCTCCTCACTGCCGATGCCGCCCGCGCAGATTAGCGGAATGTCAAGGTCGCTTAGTTCGGCATACATCGCTGCTGCTGAATCGGCTCCAAGATGTCCACCAGCCCGGTTATTGACACAGATTAGGCCATCGACTCCGCATTCGATTCCTTTCATCGCGTGCTTGCGCGTGGTCACATCGTGATAGACAAAGCCACCTTTTGCGTGTACGCGCTCGCATACCCAATCGGGTTTTCCTAGGGAGGTGACAAAGAAACGGATGTCTTCCTCAAGAGCGATATCGATCCATTCCGACATGCGCTCGATGTACTTCTTTGAGCCCTTTTCAATTAGGGCGTTGAAGCCGATCGGCTTGTCCGTAAGGCTTCGAATGTAGCGAATTCCTTCTCGTAAGTCCCAGCCGTGTACGTAGGTTAGCGAGACTGGCTGAAGGACTGCCATGCCGCCGCCGTTGGCGGCGGCGGCAACTAGTTCGGGGTTCGAACAGGGATACATTGCTCCGCAGATGATTGGGTGCTCGACCCCGGCGTGCTCGGTGAAAGGTGTACTCATTCCCATGTTTTTCCCCTGCCTTGCAGTTCTACCGATTCTCGCGAGCACGGAAGTTCCACTTGAACACCCACTCTGAGACGATGTCGCCATTCGAGTCATGCCCGACCGCGCGCATATCGAGGTCAATCTTCTCACCTGTGGCAAGGGTCTCTTCGATGGCTGCGCGCGCGGCAGAAATATCTTCGCAAGTGAATACAATCTTGCCCTTCGCGCGCTTGACGAATGTCGCTTCTGTACCGACAACAAACATGCGAATACCTCTCTTGGTGGAGCGCGAAATCGCGAATGGAACGGCGCCTGTCGCGAGTTCAGCCGCCATACCTTGAGCCGCCCAGTACATCGTTTTGAAGGGGTTTTGCGAGCGCCAACCACCTGGTATTGAAGTCACACAAACATCCGCGTCTGCACGAACAAGACGCAAGCCGACAAAAGCGCCAGCAGGCATCGAGAGAACTGTGAAGGCACGGAATCGCGCCCAGCCAGAAAGCCCCTTCAATTCGCGTTGAAGTCGGGCTTCATCAATCATCAAACTCAACTCACAGCCGGATTTGCTCCACCTGACATCAGTTGATCTACAATGGCACAATAGCGCTCCATCGCCTCATTGACCGTGGTCCCGCGCAATTTGCGCCAAGCACGCCACTTCGCCATTCCGGCCATGCCGTCCTTGATTGGTCGAGGACTTCGGGCATCGCCCTCAGTGACCTGTTTGTAGAGCGCATAAAGCTGCAACAGAGTCATGTCGTCGGGTCGTTCTTTGAGTCTCCAAACTCGCTTCGCAGCACGTTCAAATTGTTTCTTCAAATCCATATTTTCATTCCACCAATTTCGCTTCCAACCACTCTTCAACCAATTCCGCACGCACGGGCTGGTCGACGGTCGATGTATGTGGCATACCTTCGATGAGGTGGATGGAGGAATTAGAATCGTGGGGGTGGAGGTGCTCGGTTAGCAACTCATAGTGATCCAAACCGAGGACCTCGTCCTCGGCAGACTGAATCACCAGAAAGGGCACCTTTGGAGTGCCCCAATATGGCAGTTCAGAATTGGCGTAGCGGACGTTTAGATCTGGGTGAATGCGTTCGTATTCGCGACGCAGGACATGCCTCACCCACGGTTTTGCCATTACCATACGACCGGGTAATTTCTTATCGATGATTTTGGGAAAGGAAGTGACTGGTGATTCAAGAATGATGCCCTGTAATTTATCTCCCCACCAGCCGGATGGATGGCTGGCCAGACGGATAGTGATGAATCCCCCCATTGAATGGCCATAGATCCAGACGCGATTGGGCTCAAAACCGAGGTGCTGAGGGGCGGATTCAAGCAAAGCCTCGGCGTCTGCGGTCGCCTTCAAAAGCGTCCAATCAAAGCGTCCATCCTGCCTCCCAAAACCACGTTGATCGAGCCCGATGACGTGAGGGCCGAGACTATTGAGATGTTGGCAACGAGTCTCCCCCCGACCGAGGGATGAACTGTAACCATGCAGGTATAGAATAAGATCGCGATTCTCGTCGGTGCTGGGCAAAACCTTCGCCTTGAGTTCCTCTTCACCCCAACCGTAGAATTTGATGTCGCGCCAGCGCCCATCTGTGACATCGATATAATCCCGTGTCGGTGTGGTGAATACCGAGAGGTAGATCCTCCAATAGACAAAAAGCCATGCTCCAATTGGAATCGAGAGCCCGACGAAGAGCACAAAGGCTCGGTTATCTTTCAGTTCAGGCCAGAGTAAGATGCTCAGAAATTCGATGGCGAAAACCAACGAGAGAATCGTTGGAATGCTTGGAGTCCAGCGAACTGGAGTCTTAGCATAAGCAGCCGCTCGGCGGGCCTTACGTTGGAACTTCTTTCGGCGGCCTTCATGCATCACATCATCGCCTCCGGATAATTCATCAAATCCTTGTGTCCAGCCTGGATATTGGCCCCAAGTGAGATGGTTTCTGGATAGATCCGATTGAAGAAAACACGCGCGCTGGCTAGTTTAGCTTGATGAAAGTCAGAGTCTGGATGCTCGAGGCAGACGCGCGCCATCCTCGCCCACATATACGCGAGCATGATGTTACCGAAGTAGCGGCAGTAATCGGTTGCGCCAGCCGCGAGGAAGTGTGGGTTACCCATTCCTTGGCTGATCATTAGTAGGGTGAGTTGCTGGAGGCCACGAACGCCTTTGTGAAGCGGTTTGTTGAACTCCGCCATCTCGGGGATATCGCGGTTCTCCTCGATGAATTCGACGAGTGGCCACATCAAATATCGTAGGTTTCGGCCAAGATCTTGGGTGATTTTACGGCCGGCCAAATCGAGTGCTTGGATTCCGTTAGTTCCTTCCCAAATCTTGGAGATTCGGACATCGCGATAGAACTGCTCGACGCCGTACTCCGAGCAATAACCAGCACCACCCATGACTTGCATGCAGGTGCTGGTGGTCTCACAACCGAGGTCGGTGAAGTGGGCTTTCACGACCGGTGTGAGTAGCGCGATGAGTGCTTCGGCACGCTCTCGCATTTCTGCATCATCAGAATGCAACTGATCGAGCAGCGTGCCTACCCAAACACCGAGGGCTCGGCAGCCCTCGTTGTTGACTTTAGCAGTGAGTAACATACGGCGGACATCTGGGTGGACGAGGATATTGTCCGCCGCCTGCGAAGGGTCGCGAATTCCCTTGAGGTCGCGACCCTGTCGTCGCTCTCGCGCCCAAGCGAGAGCGTTTTGGTAAGCGATTTCGCCGAGCCCAAGACCCATCATTCCTGTCGCCAATCGCTCGCGATTCATCATCTCAAACATGAGCGGCATGCCGGCGTTCAGTTCACCCACAAGCCAGCCAACTGAGTCATCGAAATTCAGCACACAAGTCGGTGAAGCATGCAACCCCATCTTCTCTTCAATCCCTGAACAAGTGACTCCGTTTCGGGCATCACTCAAATCGTGGGAAAGCCCCTCAACGCTGCCCGACTCCCAGTCTTTTGGCAAAAATTTCGGCACGATGAAGAGAGAGATTCCCTTCGTACCCTCGGGTGCATCAGGAGTCTTGGCGAGCACCATGTGGACGATGTTATCAGACAGATCGTGCTCACCAGCGGTGATGAAAATCTTCGTCCCGGTCACGCGATAAGAACCATCATCTTGCGGTACTGCCTTAGAGTAAATAATTCCCAAATCGGTGCCCGCGTGCGGCTCTGTCAAACACATAGTACTGCACCAATGTCCACTTGCCAGGTACTCTGCATAATGATCGATTAATTCCTGCACGCCGTGATTCGTAACCAATTCATAGACGCCGAGTCCAAGAGCGGGCACAACCGAAAGCGACATATTCGCCGCAATCGCAATTTCATCGACGCCGTTGCGAACGAATTGAGGCAGACCCATGCCGCCGTGTTCGGGTCTGCAAGTAGTAGCAAACCAACCGGCCTCGACGCCTTCCTTCCAGGCGTCGACGAATCCGCTAGGCATCGTCACCTCACCGGATTCGAAAACCAGCCCCTCGCGATCTCCAATCTCATTGAGGGGCAGGAGAACTTCCGTGCAATAGTCCCCCCAGCCTTCCATTATCATGCGGATGAAGTCACGATCGAGATCATCGTGGCCGAGGCGTTTTGCGAGGTCGAGGACGTCGAAAACTTCGTAGAAGAGGAAATCGTATTCGTCGTAGGGTGCCTTGTAAACTACCATTTCCTCACCTCAATTCCTCAGCGGTTTCCCCTTCAAAACCATGTGCTCCATCCTTGCCAAAGTGGCTTCGTCACGCGAGAGTTTTCCTATTGCAGCGAGTTCCATCGCCAAGATGTCATCCTCGCTGAGTTCATCGAGAATATCTGTGTCGCCGCCGGATAGAATGTGGGCGAGCTCAGCGGTAACGACGACATCGTGAGGGGTGGCTTGGCCGGACCGAGCGAGGTCGGCAACCGCCATGTCGAGTGCAGCCTTCGCGGTTGGACCGGGGAGGTGGTACGTGTGTGGTTCTGGTGGAGTGTAATCTTGTGCTAGTTCAAGCAGGGTTGCTTTTGCGTCGGCGATGAGTCGATCGCGGTTCATTGTGACGCGGTCTTCCGGGCGCAGGAAGCCCATTCTTCGTGCTTGCTCGGCTGATTTGGCTACTTGGGCTGTTCCGATCATCTCGAAGGCTTTCATGACCGGACCCATTGGCCCTCCGGCTGCTATACCAAAGTCTCCTAAGCGAGCGAGCATCTCCTTGCAACCACCCCATCCAGGTACGATTCCGACGCCTACTTCGACTAGGCCAATGTATGACTCGGCGTGGGCTTGTACGGCGTCGCAGTGGAGGAGGACTTCTGCACCCCCTCCAACGCAAATCCCGGTGGAGGCTGCTACTACTGGAACCTCGGCGTACTTGAGCGCCTGGTAAGCTTCTTGGCCGAGTGCGATGAACTCCTCCACCTCAGTCCAAGCAGCGAGGTTGGCGGCGAATAGGGCGAGCCCGAGGTTGGCTCCGGCGCAGAAATTCTTAGCATCGTTGGCGATGAGAATGCCTTTCCAATCGCCGAAATCAGCCATATCGGCAGCCGCGAGGACTATCTCCAACGAAAGTGGGTCCATTGCGTTCATCTTCGAATGGTATTCGATGAGTAGTACGCCATCGCCAGCATCCCAAATACTGGCGCTGGCATTGCGTTGGAGTGGTTTGCCACGGCGCTTGAGGTCAGCGACTGTGAGAGTGTCTGAACCTCTAGCAACTTGGACTCGCGTGCTGCTCGGTGTCAGACGATGGATCTCTGCTTCTTCTGTTGTGTAAAAGCCACCTTTTTGGGCCGCGAGAGCGATGAATTCTGGGACCGGTTTCCCAGCGGCTTCGAGGCGCGTAACGATGCTTGCTGCACCTATTTTGTCCATCATCTCAAATGGCCCGAGCTTCCAATTGTAACCCACACGCATGGCTCCATCGATGTTACTGATGTCCTCGGTGACCTCTGGAACGAGGTTCGCCGCGTAGCAGAAAGTGTCGAGCAGTACCTCATTGACAAAGGCTGCACCTTCATCGTGATGATCAAGAAGATGCCCGAGGCCTTGCTTGGACATTTTGGCCGAGGGAAATGCTGCCTTGCGGTTGGCTACAGCGTACTCCCCTGTGTTGAGGTTACGCGCTTCCTTGACCTTGCCACCGCCCTCGCGGTTGAGTCGATAGAAGCCTCCCTTTCCCTTGCGGCCGGTGTAGCCATCAGCTAGCATTACGCCGATGATATCATCGCCAGCACCAGCGATTTCGTGGAATGCATCCTCTGGATGTAAGTGGGCAAGCATACTCTCCATGACGTAGGGAATCAGGTCTATGCCGACGAGATCCATCAATGCGAAAACACCGGTTTTGGGCAGGCCGATCGGTCGGCCAAGCATAGCATCGGCCTGCTCGACTGTGAATCCATAGTCGAGTGTCGCCTTGATGGCTCGTTGGACAAAATACACGCCCAAGCGGTTGCCGATGAATCCGGGCGTGTCGTTGCAGAATGTGACGCGCTTGCCGAGTTGAACATCGCCGAATTCGGCAAAACGAGCGACGACAGAGTCGTCGACTTCTGGCCCCGCCACGACTTCCAGAAGAGGAAGATATCGTGGCGGGTTGAAGAAGTGGGTGATGAGGAATCGACTAGCTATATCGTGAGGCATTCCGTGCGTTAGAGCCGAACGTGGCAGTGTTGAAGTATTGGATGAGAGTATTGTATTGGTGCCCAGATGTTCAGTCAATCTCTCGTAAAGAGAACGCTTTATTTCGAGGTTTTCAATGATAACTTCGACTACCCAATCATAACCTTTCAGGAGTTCGAGATGATCCTCAATATTACCTGCAGTGATACGTTTTACATACGATTTGTGCATCAACATTTCTGGGTCGGACTTGAGCATCTTGGCGATTGAGCCCTTGGCCAAAGAATCACGATCTTCGGCTCCATCAGGGACGATGTCGAGAAGCATTACTTCGCAGCCGGCATTGGCGCAATGTGCAGCAATTCCGGCACCCATGACGCCACTGCCAATGACGGCGACGCGCTCGATTCCGAGTGGCTGCACGCGCGTACTATCCGCGCTCGCCTCATCGGCTTCTGCCACAGACCCATCCACTTTCGCCACCATTTATTCACCTCATTCGTACTTCTCAAGAACGGTGGCGATTCCTTGCCCGCCACCTACGCACATCGTTGCCAACGCGTGCTTTGCTCCATTGCGCTGAAGCAGACTAGCCGCCTTTCCGGTGATGCGCGCTCCACTAGCTCCCAATGGGTGGCCAAGGGCGATTGCACCTCCATCGATATTGACTTTTGAGGGATTAAGGCCGAGCTCTTCGATGACCGCCAGAGACTGGGCTGCAAAAGCCTCGTTGAGTTCGACGATATCGATATCGTCTAGCGTCAGACCGGCTCGCTCTAGCGCCTTGTTGCTAGCTTCGACCGGCCCTATGCCCATGAGTTCAGGCGCACATCCACTGACCGCTGTCGAAAGGATGCGAGCAAGCGGCTTGAGTCCATTCGCCTGGGCGAATTCCTCTGTGCAGACGAGGACGAAAGCCGCCCCATCAGTGAGTGGGGAAGAGGTGCCAGCAGTGACCGAGCCAGAAGCATCGAATGCTGGCTTCAATCCTGCCAGAGTCTCTGCATCAGTACCAGGACGGATGCAACCATCCTCAGAGACCAAGCCAGCCTCTGTCTCGATACTAACGATTTCTTCAGCAAAATTCCCTGCTTCGCGCGCGCCGCTCGCACGCGCGTGGCTCGCGACCGCGAAAGCCTCCTGCGTCACGCGGTCGATCCCGTATTTCACAGCCAGATTTTCGGCGGTAATTCCCATCGAGGTCAAGGCATCAGGAGCCACATCAGACATGCGAGGATTCGGCATAGGATTGAATCCGGTCATCGGAATCCGTGTCATCGACTCGATCCCACCGGCGATAAACGCCTCACCAGCACCCATCGCAATTCGTCCTGCAGCGTCGTGGATTGCTTGCATGCTGGAACCACAGAATCGATTGATGGTAACTCCCGGAACCGACTCAGGTAAATCGGTCAAGAAAGTCAGCATCCGCGCTAGATTGAATCCCTGCTCACCTTCTGGGAAGGCGGTTCCGACAATTATGTCCTCAACTAGAGCTGGGTCAAGTCCCAATTTTTCGATTAGCCCATCGACCACCGTTGCGGCGATATCATCAGGGCGTGTGCGGGCGAGTGCCCCCTTTCGAGCAGGAGTGAAGGGCGAACGAGCGTATCCGGCGATTACCGTCATGTAGTGATTCAACACTCGGTGCAATAATTAAACCGTGAAGTGATAATAATCACAACGGCTACGAAAAAATACAGTCGGTGCATTATACAACACCGCCGTAATAAGTCGAATTGCACTGGAAAGAAGGGTTTTTTCGACGAATAACAGAAAAACGACGAACACTAGGTCGATTTACGGAAATTACAATTTCTTAGCCAAAACTAGGGCTCGCCAGTTCGGTAATTCTTCCGAATGAAGCCGAGACCGGAATCGCTCACATGTGGGAGGTGGGGCTCGTCGAGAGCCCAACCTCCTCCATCGCTGTGTTGCCACCCTCCTCTAGGCCCTCTGGAGTCTTCGATCTAACATCGAGACCCTATGAGGGACTAGAGGAGGATGGACAAGTTGATTGCAGTGCAATCAGTTCTGTCTACGTCCAGCTACCAGCGCCACTGCCCCGAATACAGCCAAGGCTGCGATTCCTGCTGTGAACCCAGGTAGGCTTGCATCATCATCATCGTCTGGTGTATCGATACTACCAGTGCCGACTACAATCTGACCCTCCATACCCGTAGTTGCGTGTGGCTCGCAAATGTAGTTGAACGTCTGGTCGACATCGAAGGTATACCTGAAGTCGACAGTGGTCATTGACTCACCACTGTATACTCCACCCATGTAGCGAGTTGTATCTCCTTCCTTGGCGATCTGTGCGACATTGTGAGCCATTGACTCATCAGTCCAGACCCAACAGACGGTAGCTCCGACATCTACCTCGAGATAGGGTGTGTCGTATGCCATACCAGATTCATCGATTCCGATTACAGCATCGCATCCTGTTGTGTCAGGAGCATTTGCTGGTGGCATCAGAACCTTGTCGATGACGTGGATGATTCCGTTGGT
>TARA_B110000263_G_scaffold39572_1_pt1 | contig 13713 bp, 8 predicted proteins | sample TARA_B110000263 | Tara Oceans TARA_B110000263 (sample SAMEA4397730) | marine metagenome | biome: Polar Biome; feature: [MES] marine water layer (ENVO:01000295) within the mesopelagic zone...; material: water (ENVO:00002006), including particulate matter (ENVO:01000060) such as......
TTGTAATGCTAGTTTAATAACTATATGTTTCCGCCATTTTCAGAGAAGAAATTAAGATGATAGAAGGTAAAGAAATAGTAATTGCTACTCATAATCCTGATAAAAAAAAGGAGATGATGGTCGCTCTTAGTGAATTAGGGGTAAATATATTATCTCTTGATAATTTCCCGGAAATTGGTGAGATTGAAGAAACGGGTTCAACATTACTTGAAAACTCTTTAATAAAGGCTCGTACGGTCAGTGCTATAACTGGTAAACCGGCTGTCGCTGATGATACTGGTCTTGAGGTTGACGCTTTAAATGGTGCTCCGGGGATATTTTCAGCACGATATGCGGGTAACAATGCTTCTTACAAGGATAATGTCAGAAAATTGCTTTCTGAAATGTCCACATTTGACATGAGTTCTAGGACTGCACGTTTCAGGACAGTTGTTAGTTTTCATTCATCAAAAAAGGAACTTTGGACAGAGGGTGTTATTGAAGGTAGTATAACTAAGTCCGCCATTGGGAAAGGTGGATTTGGCTATGATCCTGTCTTTAAAGTTGAAAAAACAGGAAAAACCTTTGCGGAAATGACAAGAAAAGAGAAGAACATAATAAGTCACAGAGGACTAGCGCTGGAAAAAATGTGCAATCAGTTAAAAGTTTTTTTTAAAAGGAAAGGATAGACTATCGAAAAAATTGCTATCAGTTAACTAAATACTGAAAGTTGGTTATAAAACACATATATTTATTTACCTTGGGCATAATATTACTTTTGTCCAATGCTCTATCTTCTTACCAAGTGTTAAGAGCACAAGAGATAGACTCAATCGCTTATCATGATCCTATCTTACCTTCACAATCTCTATATATACCAGTATCCGAATTTGTAGTAAACCCTTTTCCGGATTATAGCTTAAACCTTATTCAGCCAATTGATTCAGCCTCTTCACCAAAAGGGATTTTGACGATAAAATACGATAGACTGGATACAGAAGTTCTACTTGCAAGAGATTGGAGCACAATAACGATTAAAGAATACATAGATGGTAGGTCTTACAAAGTACCATTTAGTTCAAGCGTAGATTGGTATCTAAGGCAATACAATAAGAGAATAAGATACATAAAGCTAATTGAAGTAATGCAGAAAGAATCGAAAGATGGTTCAAGCAGAAGAAAGGGTCAAATGATGGAAGTGGTCGGCATGGACCTTGGCAACCTGGGCCGAGCTTCATTGAGCTTAAATGGGAATGTTACGATTACAGGAAATATGATATTTCAAGACCAAGAATTAGTAAGGTCATCGCTTAGTCAAACCCAGAACACACACTTGGAGTTTGATCAAAAACAGCACCTTAATATTCAGGGTAAGATTGGAGACAGGATTACAGTAAAAATGGATCAGGATTCCGAAAGGCAGTTTGATTGGGAGAACAATATACGTATTGCCTATGATGGGTTAGAGGATGACATTGTTCAAAAGGTGGAAGCGGGGAATATTTCGCTCTCATTACCATCGACTAAGTATGTTACTTTTTCGGGTAAAAATCAGGGACTATTTGGTATTAAATCTATCTCTAAGCTTGGGCCTATAGATATCACTACTATTGCGTCTATTGAAAAAGCAAAAAAAGAACAAGAGGAGTACAAAGGAGGAGCTCAGTCTAACACGCAGCAAATTCGAGATGTGGACTGGCTTAAGAATAGATACTTTTTTATTCACCCCTGGTTTAGAAATGGAGCTGACACAGCCATTGTGCGTGACCTCCTAATTCATCAGATAAATATTCCTTCCTTTTATCCTTTGCGGAATGGCCTACACTACATTGGCAATTTAGTTGTAAAGAATTTTGAGTTGTATAAATCAATCAATACTAATGAGGCTGGTGCGGTAACTGGAACAGCGTATATCAACCCACTAAATCCACTAGACTCAATATATGTTGATGATAATGAGACCGGGAATTTCATTAGACTGGAATCTGGGACAAACTATGTGCTTAGTGCAGACCTAGGGTATATACGATTGAGAGATATGGTGATGAATGAGATACTTGGTTGCTCATTTGTTCTAGAAGATAGGAACACGGGAGACACCGTGATGGTAGTCGGAAACCCCGCAGACTCTGCTGGCACCAATCTATCTTTGATGATGCTCAAGCCTCGAAATAGTCATCCTAATCATCCCAGCTGGCCTCTTATGTTTAAAAACGCATACTATTTGGGGACTAGCCAAATTAGCCCAGAGGGGTTTGAGGTTAAAATAATCAATAAGCGCTCTACGCCTGAAAGCGATCGCGATAGAACAACTAGTTTGCCTTACATTACGTTGTTTGGTCTTGACAGTTTAGATGTTAATGGAGAGCGACAGTATGATGAAATAATTGACTCGCAGTCTGGCAATATATTGAGCTTGTTAAATGGAGAGTTGCTTATACCAGCCTTACATCCGTTTGCGCTTGCAGATTCATTGCATGGTGGAAGCACAACAGATCAGTTAAAAGATCAGCTAGGCTCGGGTGTGATGTATACCTCTTCCGTGAATTCTGAAGTCAATGGTGATAATCGTTTTATAATTGAGACAAAGTATAGCAATCAAAGTTCTACCATTAATTTAGGTTTCATGTTGGTAGAAGGAAGTGAAGAGGTCGTCCAAAATAATATTGTCCTAAAGCGAGGTGTTGACTACCAGATTGATTATTTTACTGGTACCATAGTCCTCATGGGCAGTGCAGCTGAAGATCCCAATGCTGATCTAAAAGTACGTTATGATAGGCATGAAATAGTATCTTTTGATAAAAAAACAATTTTTGGTACTCGGGCTCAGATGGATCTAGGAGAGAAATCATTTATAGGCGCAACGGCACTATATTATAATCAGTCAATAATGAACCAGAAAATAGAAGTCGGGTACGAGCCAACGCGAAACTTTATTTGGGATTTAAATGGTCGTTATGAGTGGGAACTTGATGGGGTTACTAGGTTCCTCGATAGGTTGCCAGTTATTGAAACGGACAAAATGACAAGTTTATCTGTTGAGGGAGAGATTGCGCAGGTTTTACCAAACCCCAATTCGATAAATAATGTTTCAACTGGTGATCCTAATGGAGTAGCCTTCATTGATGATTTTGAAGGATCAAAACGCACAACTTCTCCATCTATTCAGCGGCGCTTTTGGAAAGAATCCGCAGCCCCTCACTATTACGATGAAGATTTGGGCACATTTTCTGGAATATTCTCCCAAGATAATAGAGGCGAACTTTTTTGGTATAATCCATATATACCGGTCCGGACGAGAGAGATCTGGCCAAACCAGTCTACCTCTATACAGGCCGGGAATGAGACCACCGATGTTCTTGTGCTTCGACATAGGAAAAGATCCCACCAGAAAAACACCGAAAAAGACTCAACCTGGATCGGGGTCACTACCTCACTCTATTCTGGTGATTATGACCAGACTCAGAGTAAATTTTTTGAAATCTGGTTAAAAGGTTCCAAGGGGAAAATGACTATAGACCTAGGTAAAATAAGTGAAGACTGGGACGGTAATGGTTCTTTAAATACAGAAGATATTCCAGAGGCGGGACTAACTCTTGGCAATGGATTTTTGGAAGACCCAGAAGATACAGGGTTAGATGGTTGTTTTGATGATTATGAGGATGGTTGGGGCGGCTGTCTTGACCAGAACACTTATCAATATTATTTGGAACAGGGTGAGGCTGAGCTAATTAATATAGGGAATGATGTTGATGCTAACGACCCTAATGGAGATAATTGGAACTATGATCAAGGTAGCTCAGACTATTCTAAAGTGAATGGTACTGAAGGGAATGGAACTGGATCAAAGATTCAAGAAGGCGGTAAATATCCGGACACTGAGGATTTAGATAGGTCAGGATTTTTAGATAAGGTTAATGATTATTTCTCAACAAGTTTTCACCTTGCTGACACTACATATTTAGCAGGTCAGACTGAAAAAAATGGGATACAAACAGGTTGGAAGCTATACAGAATTCCTCTAGCTGATTTTAAAAATTTAAGTTCTACTGAGTGGAATGAAGTGAGATATATAAGATTAGCTGTTTCAGGATTAGATTCAACATTATCTACGTTGCAGATAGCAAAAATTGAGATCGTAGGTAATGAGTGGCAGGAGCTTGGAATATATTCGCCAGCATATCAAAGTAATCGAAACCTATCACCTAATCTAAAAAAAGAAAACCTGGTTGTATCTCCCAAAACAATAATAAATGAAAGCCTTGACCAAGAGTCACCATCATTCCAGATTGCAGTTGTCAACACAGAAGACAATTCAGACTATATACCTCCAGATGGGGTAAGAGGTGAGTATGACAGGATTAATCAGATAAGATCAAAAGAACAGTCTCTGGTAATGCAATTTAATAATTTACCCCCATACCATTCTGGTTCAGCGCAGAAGACGCTGTACACACTAAATGACACCCAAAAAAGAAGTTTCATGACTTATGATCTAATGAAAATGTATGTGTATGGTAATAGTCCTTGGATAACATATTTAAACACAAATATAGAAATATTTTTGAGGTTTGGACTTGGAGATGATTATTATGAGATTACTCAGCCTGTATACAGTGGGTGGGATGAGGATATAGGGAGAAATAGTATTGAGCTTCCATTGGATTGGTTAGCAGAGCTAAAACTAAAAGATTCCCTATCAGTAAAGCGGTTCAAGGAGACAGATATATTTTTGGATTCGGCAGATGTAAAGAGATATATCTATACCGATGATGAGGGAATAAAGACTGGAAAGCGTATTTTTATCAAGGGTAAGCCCGCGCTAAATAGGGTTCAGTATTTTATCATGGGCATAAAAAATACTTCTGATGAAATTATTAGTGGCGAGGTCTGGGTAGATGAGCTTCGATTAAGTGGGGTTAAAAAAGATCGTGGGGTTGCTATGCGTGTCCAGTCAACGATGCGACTTGCAGACTTAGGAACAGCAAATTTTACCTACAGCAGGCAGGATGCTGATTTCCACAGGTTACAAGAGCGGCTATCAAAGGGTACAAGCACAGCAGAAAATTTTAATATTTCCGGGAGGATTGATCTTCATCGATTATTGCCAAGATCATGGGGTTTTAGTCTTCCTGTTAACGCATCAATTAGCAGGGCCACGAATACTCCAAAGTATTTTCCTGGCGAGGATATTTTAGTTGATGAAGAGGCGCCTCCTGATACAATCATATCACAGAGTGAGACGATTAGTTTTAGCACGTCTTTATCAAAAACTTCAAAATCAGATAATAAATTGATTAAGTATACGATTGATAATATTAAAACGAATTTTAGTGCATCGCAGTCTAAATCATCAGACATTACCTATCTACAAAAATGGTCAGAGTCTTATTCAGGTAAAATAAGCTATAGCTTTCCATTTGGCAGAGATAATTATATAAGTCCATTAAAATGGACTAAAGATATTCCTTTAATAGGAAATTCTTTTAGTGATTGGCAGGTATACTATATGCCATCGGCATTCAACGCCGCATTAAATTTCGCAGAAAAACTTTCTTGGAATAAGACCAGATCATTAACAAGGTCTCCTGATAGCTATAATTTTGGTCTTAGTAGGACAATGAATCTAGATTACAAGTTTTCAAATAGCTTGTCCTCTAAATATGCTTGGGCCGGGCAGAGCAAATTAAATGATTACAGAGGATATGCATGGATGGCAGTAAAAAATCTTGACCCGGGTCTTGTAACAAATATTACAGAGACGATGAACACAACATATAGCCCGAAATTATTCAAATGGTTAAAACCAAATATGAGTTATTCTGCTAGCTATCGCTGGACAGATGATTTATCAAGAGAGGGACAAAACATTAGCTCTAACCTAAGGTTTAGCTCAAGTTTTACGCTTACGCCAACACAGATTTTAGAATTAGTGTATAAGCCTCCTTCCAAAAACAAAAGAAACACAACCAGGACTAGAAATAGTAGGTCAAGAGGAAAAGTAGAATCAGATAATAATAGTTCAACAAAGAAAAAGGAAACTAAGGAGATAAAATCTCTAACATTTTTTCATGGCCTTATTGATAAGGTCAACCCAATTTCATTAAGCTATACAGAAACACTCAACAGGTCGGCTAATCAGGTCATCGGTAGCGTTCCCTCCGGCTATAAATTTGGCTGGATACCAGAGCATGGGCTAGAACAATCTTCAGAGGTTGGTTCTAATATTGGGAGCTGGGATCATAAGAGGGATGGCTCACTTCGCTCAGGGGTTAAACTATCAAGATTAATTACAATCAATTTTAATTTTTCTCAAAATTTTTCTAGTGTGATTAGTGGTTCAGGAATAGAACAGAGGACTATGACCAGAGACTATATTACATTTGATGAGCTGTTTAAAAATGGAATACCTTTTCCTGGTTGGAGCTTTAGGGTTAGTGGTGTTGAAAAATGGCCAATTATTAAATGGGTCGCAAAGAGCGCTTCACTCGATCACAGCTATGCTGGAAAAGAAACAAGGTCCTGGCAGTTTGAGGATATTACACCGGAAGATATGGGGTTTTTTGAGCTTGGAAGTTTTGTAAAAGATTATAAAGACTATGAACGTTCATCTAGAATAAATATGAATTACTCGCCCTTGCTTGGATTAAATATGAGCCTGAAAAAAAATATTTCCGTTACATTCAGGCATAACAGAAACTTATCTTTAGATGAACTCCCGACTGGACTTACCATAAGAAAAGATCATAGCTATACATCGACAGCGACCTATACTCATAGAGGAGGTATGACAATACCAATCCCCTACTATGGAGACCTGAAATTGGATAATAATCTTAGTTTTACACTAAATTTTGACATGAATGATAGCAAAGAGTATAAATCTGGAGACAAGATTGACCTGGAGGAGGGTGCTTTTTCATCAAACTGGAAAACAGGCCTAAGAGTATCATATCAGTTTTCTAACAAAATATCCGGTGGCCTTCGCTATGAATACCGAGAGAGTGACAGCAGGACTATGGGTAAAAAAGTAGATAGAGATTTTGGATTTGACATTAACATAGCTATAACAGGCTAGAAATGCGTTTTATTTTTATATTCTTCTTTATTTCCGTTGTGCATCTAAGCTGTGAGACCGGCTTACCTGATTTTGATGGAAAGAGGGCCTACAACAATTTGTTAGACCAGTGTAAGCTCGGACCAAGGCATCCTGGTTCGATGGGTCACTTAGCAGCAAGAAAATATATTGTTGGATTAGTCACAGATTTCGCTGACACTGTAATTCTTCAGGATTTTTTATATGAGGTCTATGGAAAAGATGGAAGTCAAAATGGTACGAATATAATTGCGAGATTTAATACGCATAGCCCAATTCAGGTTCTTATTGGAGCGCACTGGGATACCAGACCCTGGGCTGACAGAGATAAGAATACAGAAAATAACAATAAACCAATTATTGGCGCCAATGATGGCGCCTCTGGTGTGGCCGTTCTTCTTGAGCTGGCTCGTTTACTTAAATCATCTTCTCCTCCGATTGGGATTAATCTAGTCTTTTTTGATGCTGAAGACAGTGGCGTTTCTGGGGACAATGAAAGCTACTGTAAAGGATCTATTTATTTTTCAAAAAACCTGCCTATTACAGGAATTAAAGAAGGTATTATTTTAGATATGGTTGGTGACCAACAATTGTCATTACCGATAGAAAGATATTCACTCAAATTTCATGGTCAGCTTGTTCGGAAGCTGTGGGACAGGGCCAAGGATATGAGTTTGGACGCTTTTAAAGGGACTGTGGGGCCTGCCTTATATGATGATCATATTCCCTTAAACCAATATGCCGGGATTCCTACGATAGACATTATTGATTTTAAGTATCCTAACTCTTTCACAAATTATTGGCATACTATGAACGATATTCCAGAAAATTGCAGTGCGAACAGCTTGGAACAGGTTGGGAAGCTAATGGTAGACTACATTTATAATCGTAAATTCTATAATCCCTAGAAAGCATGAGAAGTAAAAGTAAAATGGATACCAAAAAACTAAATATTTTAATTATGATTGTATTTTTGTCTGGATGTACCGTAAAAAACTCAGACAAGGATACGACAGTTTACATATCAGATGAACAATTTAATTTTCACCAGGACATCAATAAGCTTTATGTTAGCGCTAAGGTGTTGCCTGAGGAAAACGGAAAGATCCTTGATAACGTAATCGTTGAGTGGTACGGGACTAAAATTGACAATAAGCCGGACAGTCTGATTCTAAAAGATGGTGGCTCGAATGGCGATATTATTGCTCAAGATGATATATATACCCTAAAGTTTGAGAATGATAGTACAGCGATCACCAACACACTCGGAGATGATTCTGGTAGCGTATATATTAATTTTTTAGCGATATATGTTGGGCAAACAGAACAAAAATCAGCATCCTTTAAAATTGGAAATATTATACCGAGAATAAGTAGTATTTCTTGTCCTGATACGATTACCAGGCCTTCTGGGGCTACCCTTTCTCTACATCTTGTTAGCGCTTCTGTGTTTGATGCGGATGGATTAAATGACATAAAATGGGTTGGGTTCACATCTTATCACGTTGAAGGGGACTCCATGATGAACAAAGGAAATTATATCTACTTATATGATGACGGCAGTGAGAATATTATTTACTTACCAGATATAACTAGTGGAGATTTAGGAGTTGGAGATGGTACATATAGTTTCAAAATACCAGTGTTTGGTAGCGGGAATACTGACCCTGACTACCAGACAAAAACGGGGACATTTAAGTGGGAATTTATAGCTCAGGATATGGAGGATGAGTACAGCCTCCCAACTACGCATGAAGTTGTTATTCAATAGAATTATTTTACATTTAGCATCGCTGGTATTTATTTATGGCCAGTTTTCCTCCCCTTCCAGATTTAGTCTAAAATCAGCTGGGGATGGTGAGGTTTCTTATTTTGAGGATGGTTTTGCCAGCAATGTAGTGGCAGAGATTCGGTTAATGGGCGATTCACTAACTTGGTTTGGAACAGGTCGAGGATTATCATTGCATGATGGAAGCTCTGTCTACACCTACCAGTCGACGACAGATTCAATAGTTGATATTTTCAGCAATCCAAGCGCGACCACGAACTATCTTCCTTATGGAGGAGTATCTGCGATTGCTGTGACTCAAGATTCATTGGTAGTAGCATTTGCTGGCGATGATAACGACACCCCTATGGGACTAGGGCTAGCAATCGCCGCGAATGCAGGGTCTTGGTATGATACTCCGCCAACAACAGTTAAGGAGTATAATAATTTTCAATGGGACAGCCTGGGGACAGACACTACCAATGGTGCATATTTTGGGTTTGACAGTGAGTTTCAACCCGGGATAGGATATACGGGGAGTTTTTTGATTTTGAATCCTGAAAATGAATTAGACAGGGCTAGTTTGTTAGATAGTATTCAGGCAAACACGATAATAAAAATTAGAAATAGTAATTCTTCAAGAGTTTTATTTTTCACTGTTGAGTCAGTGATTGAGTTTGGCGCAACGCAGGTACAGCTTCTTATTGTTCCTGGCTCGATTGATTATCCATACGATAAGGGTTTCACCAATAACGAGTCTATTATTTTTGGCATTACGAAAGCAACAAAAGCTATTCAATGGCAGTATCTACCTCAGCCTACAGATAGTCCAACAGATTTACTAGTGCCATTTGGAGAAGGATATTTTTCTCAGCTTCCGGTTACGGTTCCCCAGGCAAATGTTACGTATGACGCTTCAATTTCAGGAAAATATTTGTGGGTCGCAAGCTGGGCAGGGGGGCTACGCCGGTATGATTTATCCCTCAGCCTTCGAAAGCCTCAGAACGTACCCCTGCCGATGGATTGGCAAGATGCTTTGTCCACCTGTCAAGACAGCGCATTTATAGATACTACCGTTGAAGGTAATGTGCTTCCTGTTCTAAAAAATTACTATCTAAATCCTAGAGACCCTGCTGATGGTGGCAACCATAACCATAAGGCTTTTTCTGTGTTGGCATATGGAGATCGTGTTTGGGTTGGTACTGCAAATGGTATCAATAGGGGAAGATTAGTAGAAGAGATAACACAAATATCCCCCACTGAGTTTGAGATTTTAAGTTGTATAGAGTGGGACCATTATAAGTATCCAAATAATGGGATTTCTGGAAATTTTGTTGTTGGCTTGGCGAGACAAGTGTGGCAAGGCCAGACAACCATATGGGCTGCGACTGTTAGTACAGGAGAGCCTGGCGAGGTGCAGGGCCTGAGTTATACCAGAGATGACGGCGTCTCCTGGCAGACGGCCCTTGCAGGAAAAAGAGTGTATAATATCGATGCCAGAGATTCATTGGTTTTTGTTGCCACCTCATCAGGGCTTTGGAAAAGTTTAGATGGTGAAAACTGGGCTAGCTTTGACCCGGCTATTGAAAAAAGTATTTTAAATCAAAGGCAGGTATTAACCAATACTGTTTACGCTGTGTCTGTTGATTCTAGGGACACGATCCCTAAGCTGTGGATAGGTACTCCGGATGGTGTCGCCCTTTCTCCGGATGTGCAAGGAAGCACATGGGGGATATATCAGGCTGATCATGATCCGAATGAGGTTTATGCCTATCCGAATCCTTTTTCACCTCTGTCTCATAACCAGCTAGATAATGATGGATATGTACGTTTTCATATTGGGAATATTGTGAACAAAGAGCTCAAGCTAGATATTTTTAATTTTGCAATGGAAAGAGTGCACTCAAAAATTTATAACCTAAACACTTATTATGGGGCTCTCAAATGGGATGGTCGAGATCTATCTGGGAATCATGTTGCAAATGGAGTCTATTTTATCAGACTTAATTTTTCTAGATCAAGAAATCAGTCTCCCGGAGATAACTGGACAAAATTAATTGTAGTAAAATGAGAAAACACTTATATATTTATTTACTAATTCTTTCAGGCTTATTCGCTCAAGATTATGCAGGCCTCCCTGGGAGTTTTTTAAGGCTGGGTATCACCGCTCGCTCGATTGCCATGGGAGGCGCTTTCACCGCTGAAAAAGATCACGGGTTTGCTACCTTCTATAACCCGGCATGGGCAGCATTTTTGACAAAGAGGCAGATTGGGCTATCTTACTCAAGTATGTCGCTTGATAGAAGACTATCTGGTCTTAGCTTCGCGACGCCTCTTCCTCCTACTGCTGGTTTAGGCATCGCCTGGGTAAGTGCTGGTGTGACAGATATACAAGGAAGAAATAGTGCTGGGGAAAAAACAACGATGATGCAGACAGGGGAAGATGTTTTGATGATATCCTTTGCGCAAAGGATATTACCCTGGTTCTCTTTTGGCGCGAACATTAAGATACTACAGAATCAGTTACCAATAAATGAGTCCTACAAAGGCAGTGGTATCGGATTTGATATCGGCTTTTTATTTAAATCAGGCAAATCAACCACGATTGGATTAATGATCCAAGATATTAACTCTATGTATAACTGGGACTCTGGTGATTTGTATGCTGAGGGAAGAATCTACAGTGAATATTTCCCAACAATATATAGGGTTGGAACAAAGTTTTTATACAAGAACATAAGGGTCGTTGCGGACGCTGGTTTTATCACGAACTATAGAGTTGGCAAAGAAATATCAAACGATACCTTTGCATCTCTATTACCTAGAATAGGGGTTGAATATACCTATCTTGATCTATACTATTTTCGTGGTGGACTCGGAAATGGACGAATTGCATTTGGATGGGGTCTTGAGTATGATCTTATCAGGAATCATGACTCGCGTATAGACTATACTTTTTCTATGGACTGGGCCTCACAATTATCACACACACTTTCATATGGGTTTAACTTTTAGAACATTTTTTATTTGTCTAATCTCTTGTGGCTCTAGTTTGTCAGCGATTGGTACTCAGTTTTTAATGTTTCCGGTAGGCGCACATGACCTTGCCATGGGGAGCCATGTTTCTTTTGGGGGTTCACCGAATGTTAACCCTGCTCTTATACAGTCGCCTCAATTAGGCCCATCATTATATCTTAATTCTGGTTATTGGTATGGTGATATCAGGATATCTGGAGTGAGCTACAACCATAAAATTGGAAACTATAGCAACAGAATTTTTTTGAGACAGGCTGGCATTTCAGATCTAGAGTTTCGGGATGATCGGCCATCTGATGATCCAAGCGCAACTTTTGCGGCATACGGTTTTTCTATTGGATCCGGAGTCTCTTTCAAAACGCCTGCTGGACAAATAGGTGCTACTATTCGAGCACTTTATTTTACTATTTATGACCACAACTCTACGGGCCTGACTATAGATCTTGGGTATTCAAAAATTCTTGATAATGAATGGAGTATGGGTATTTCATTATTAAATCTGGGCACCATTTCTGATTTTTATCATGAAAAACCAAAACTACCAAATAGGTTTTTAGCGGGAATCTCCAAGGGTTTATCATTAAAAAGTATAAATAATAGGATTTATTTAACCAGTGAGTTTTCTTCTCTGCACAATGAGTGGAAAATAAAGATAGGAAACTATGCACAGTGGAACCAGATACGGTTTCTGGGTGGCTTGAGCGCTACGAAGCATACTTCTACATTGTCTTTTGGATCTGGGTTTGTCTACGGTCGTTTTGGTGTAACCTATGCAGTGCGTATAGGCTCACAAGATATTGGCATTCCTCAAACTCTTAGTCTGAGGTTTCAGCTACCCTAATGCAGCAGGACTATAAAACGTTAATTATTTATGTTTTAACACTCTTTGTTGTTGTGTTGCTCATTGTATTAAAAAAGCAGCAGGATCACTTAGAAGAGTTAAGAGATGAGGTTGTTGAGACTGAAGTAAATACTATAGACCCTGACACATTGAATCAACAGTCTGATGAGGAACCATCTAAAATTACCCAGGTACCTATAAGAGGTGTGATTGGTTTAATTATTGATGATTTTGGATATCGTAATGACCATGTTTCAAACGGGTTTTTAAAGCTGCCTGGAAAGCTGACCTATGCAATAATCCCCGGCCATGATCACAGCCAATTATTTTCGAAAAAAGCTTACGATGCTGGCTATGAGATTATTGTTCATATGCCTATGGAAAATATCGGAAATACATATGGGGAAGAAGAGTATGTTTTAATGTCTTATTTTCAGGATGATGAGATAAGAAATCGGATTAGGTCCGCATTTGAGAATCTTCCAGAGTCAGTTGGGTTAAATAATCACCAGGGCTCAAGAGGGACTGCGGATCCTCGAGTTATGACTCTGCTTGCGGGCGTGATTAAAGAAAAAAAGAAATTTTTTATTGATAGCAGAACTGCCAGCAACTCATTGGCGGAGACTACGATGCGCAAGTATAATGTTCCGACAAATAAGAGAAATATTTTTTTAGATAATGAGCTAGATGAACAAAAAATTAAGACTCAACTATTAAAGCTCGCTGATGTTGCGGAAGATAAAGGTATCGCAATAGGGATTGGGCATGTAAAACCTCAGACTCTAAGTGTCTTGGAAAAAGAGCTTCCTATATTAGAGGAAAAAGGTTTTCGTTTTGAATTTGTATCTAAGCTGGTATACTGATTCTGATGCCAATTCTTTGTAGAGTTACCCGAGGGGATTTAACAGAAAGTATCCACGTAGTATTCGCAACCGTTGTTGATGACTCTGGCGCTGTCGTTTTCTCAACAGGGGACTCTAACTATCTCACCTG
>TARA_B110000263_G_scaffold250189_1_pt1 | contig 13669 bp, 15 predicted proteins | sample TARA_B110000263 | Tara Oceans TARA_B110000263 (sample SAMEA4397730) | marine metagenome | biome: Polar Biome; feature: [MES] marine water layer (ENVO:01000295) within the mesopelagic zone...; material: water (ENVO:00002006), including particulate matter (ENVO:01000060) such...
CATGACCAGCAACTGCAATTAATCCTGCTAAAACAGCAATAATTTCATTTGGAGTAATTAGTAAGGATATTGATATTGCTATAATGCCTTTTAGAATATCAATGATGCCTACCCAGTATGCGTATCGTTTACCGTAATTGTCTAATACATTCATCATTCCAGGATTTCCTGAACCAATTGTTCGTATGTCCTCTTTAAAAATTTTCTTCACCAATAAGTATGCTGTTGGAAAAGATCCAAGAAGGTAAGATATAAAAATTATTATAAATGCATGCATTATTACCTTTAATCAATTTAGCTATTGTAAGATCATAGTAGATTATACGAATATTATGAATTAACAAGCAAATTATTACAAGAATTCTATATGAAAAATTTTTTTCGAGCTAACTTTTCTTTTCAATATTATGGGTGGATTGTGGTTGCTGCTTGCACAACATCTGCTTACTCAGCTGTTGTCTTTTATAATCCAATCCTAGGAGTTTTTGCATCTATTTTTCAAGAAGAATTTGGCTGGAAAATGTCTCAGATTGCACTTGCGATTACTTTTGGCAGCCTGGGCGCAGGTGCCTTAGCGCCATTAACTGGAGTTGCTTTAGATAAATGGGGAGGTAGATGGGTAATTACTATTTCTTCAATCATTATGGTTATTTGTTTAATAGGTCTTTCAAAATTAAATTATCTTTGGCAATTGTATATTTTCTATTCAATTGGAAGATCTCTGACATTTGGAATGACCTCTGGTGCATATATTGCAGTAAATAATTGGTTTATTAGAAAAAGAGGCCTTACCGTCGGAATTGTAGCAGCAGGTACCAGAGTAGCTATGGGCACTATTCCTTTATTACTAGCATTTATTATTAGCGTAACAAATTCTTGGAGAATTGGTTGGATAAGCTTAGCAATCTTAGTTATTATTCTAGGAATTTTTCCTTCATTGTTTTTCATAAAAAAAAGACCAGAAGATATGGGCTTGTTACCAGATGGCGATGAAATACCACTTACTAAAGAAAAAAATCCTTCTATGCATTTATTAGAGAATGATTTTTCTACCCGAGAAGCTTTAAAAACAAGGGCTTTTTGGTTTATTGGACTCGGAGTTGGATTAGGTTTGTTTGGTCAAGGATCAGTTAATTTTCTCCAAATTCCTTATTTAATTAATCTAGGCATATCTCTTACTCAAGCAACTTTTATAGTAACTATTTTTTCAATTACAGCATCCTTTGGGGGGCTTATAGGAGGAATTTTAAGTAGCAAAATAAAAATGAGGTGGATACAAGCTGTCTCTATGATTGGAATGAGCTTTGGTGTTTTATTGCTAATGCAAGCAGATAGTTTCTTAGATAGCATTATTTATGCAGTTGTTTATGGATTATTTTTTGGCTCAAATTTTACAATGATACAATCAATTTATGCTGATTATTTTGGCAGAAGACAAATAGGAACTATCCAAGGAATAAGTAGGCCAGTACAACTTTCACTAAATGCCATTGGACCATTTATAGGAAGTCTGTGGTTTGATTATTCAGGTTCATATAATGTTCCCTTTGCTTTATATGCAATGTTATTTGTAGTAGCAGCTTTGTGTTTTGGACTAGCAAGTTATCCAAAAAAAACATCATAATTATTCTTTTTTAAATAATAATTGAATTTATAATTATTGAATATTTTAAAAGTCATGAATAATTGTTTAAATGTATTGACACTTTAGCAATTAATTGATTATTATTCCTGAATAAGGCTATAGATAAGGTTTTTATTATCTTAAAGAAAATATTTTTCCCTGAGCTAGTAGCAGAATTTATTGGTGCATTTGCACTTTTATTTATTGGATCAGGATACGTTGTTGTTTCTGGTGGCTCTAATATTGTTGCTGTAGCTTTAGCACATGGCTTAGCAATTGTCACAATGGTTAGCGCCTTTGGCTATGTTTCTGGTGCAGTTTTTAATCCTGCCTTGACTATAGGTTTGTGGTCAATAAATAAAATTGGTTCAATGAAGGCAATTCTTTTTATTATTGCTCAAATCCTAGGCGGCTTTTTTGGTTTTCTAGGAGTTAAATTTTTATTAGTAAGAGAGGCAAGTCTTTCTATATTAGCTGTCCCAATACTTAATGGTTCAGTAACTATAATCGAAGGCATTCTCATTGAAGCAATTTTAACCTTTTTCTTGATGATTGTTGTTTTATGCGTTGCTGTGGACAAAAGAGGATCGTCACAAATTGCAGGCTTAGCAATAGGATTTGTAATTGTCATGGATATTTTTGCTGGAGGAGCGTTAACTGGCGCTGCCATGAATCCAGCTCGCGTTTTTGGTCCTGCACTTATTGAACAAGTCTGGGATAATCATATTGTTTATTGGATTGGACCAATCTTAGGTTCAGTAATTGCTGCCTTTGTTTATAAATATGTATTGTCGGATGAAAGCCAATGATACTTCGAATCATTGCGAGAGAGAATTATATAATTATTTGCCCTAATATTCATTTGAAACTAACGTCTGCTGCATTTGAAACCCCCGCCGCATGGTAGATGTTAGTCAGGGAGGATAACTTTGTTATCCTCCCGTTTTATTTCCTTCCTGTTGAACCATGGCCTTTATTGCCCCTAGAAGTTTTATCCAATGAGTTTACAATTTCCCAGTTTATCGGTGCTGTCTTAGAAATTATTAGTTGTGCAATTCGATCATGATTTTCGATAGTATATTCTTTTAATGATTCTAGGCAATATAGAGTTACAAATAATTCCCCCCTATAATCAGCATCAATTGTGCCATATCCAGCTATAATTCCTTTAGCTGTTAAGCCTGATCTAGGTCTAATTTGTACATCAAGTCCGTAAGGAATTTCTATTGCAATACCTGTAGGAATAAGCTGAGGAGACGTACTAATTGTTATTGAATCAACGTTTAAACATGCATGTAGATCAAAGCCAGTAGCTAATTCAGTTTGTTTCCGAGGAACTATTGCTTCTTCGTGTAATTTTGCTATATTTATTTTATGTTGCATCAAATAACTGCTTTATATTATTTTAGGTATATTAATTTAAAGGATTAGAAATTAACTAGATGTTTTTTCTAATCCTTTTCCTGATTTTGGAGTCAGTACCTCAATTGGATAGATATCTTTCTTGAGCATCTCTCTTGGTGGGTCAATGTATATCGCGCCCCATCCACACACTTGTTCACAAAGCCTACAACCAACGCATTTTTTAGCAATAACTTCTGCGACGCCATAGTAATCTTCTGTATTATTTGGAGCATCTGTCAAGGACAATGCTTCAAAAGGACAAATATTGATACAAAGTTCACATCCAGAACCAATGCAATTGTCAGTGATAACATGAGCTAAAGGGAGCTCTTTTCTTGGAAAAGTTCTGGCTAAATCTCCAAATTCATCGAGTATTGCTTCGGGTGGACATACTGCCCCACATGCACCACAATCAATGCATAATTCTGGATCTATTATATGAACTTCATTTCTGAGTCCAGTAATTGCTTCCACAGGACATTTTTTTGTACAAGCTGTACACCCAATACAATTTTCAACTATTGCATATGCCATTTTTTTTTATCTCAAATCTTAACTATATACTTTGTAGTTATAATTCATTATGATAATAAATTATATAATACTAATTAGATATATTTATTATTTATTATTTATTATTTATGAATAAAGAAATTATTAAAACTATCTTTATGATATTAATTGGAGAATATTTTGCCAAAAAAAACTAGCATTGGCGCACATGTATCTTCTAGTGGAGGTTTAAGCAATGCAATAGTCAATGCTAATAATATTGGTGCTAATTCAATTCAAATTTTTTCTGGACCACCTCAAATGTGGCTACCTACAAAACATAGTCAAGAAACGATTGATCAGTTTGTTTCATTAAGAGAGAAAAGTGACATTGAAGAAGTATGGATACATAATATTTATTTAGCTAATATGGCTGCAGATTCAAGTGAACAACTAGAAAAATCTATTAATTCTGTTATTGGAGCATTAAAATTTGGTGAAAAAATAAAAGCAGCAGGAGTTGTACTTCATACTGGTTCTCACAAAGGAAAAGGATTTAATAAAGTTCAAAGGAAAGTTATTAACTCATTAAAAAAAATACTTAGTTCAGTACCAATTGACATAAAACTGGCATTAGAAAATGCTGCTGGACAAGGGGGCTCAATTGGTAGTGATTTTAACGAGCTGGAGTATATTATTGAAAGAGTTAATGATGAAAGAATTGGGATCTGCATTGATACATGCCATGCATTTGCTGCAGGCTATGACATTAGAAAAAAACAAGTTATAGAAGATTTATTAACAAGTTTTGAAAAGACAATAACAAAAGAAAAAATTTTCGTCGTACATGCAAATGATTCATTGATGGATTTAGGTAGTCATAGAGACAGGCATCAAAATATTGGAGAAGGATTTATTGGCAATAGAGGTTTTAAGAATTTGTTAAGTAATAATTATTTTAAAAAGCTATGTTTTATTTTAGAAGTTCCAGGATTTAGTTTAGATAATACAAAAAAAAATAAAGGGCCTGATTTGGAAAATATTAAAAGATTAAAAAAACTACGTCCTTAGTTAATTTGATCTTATTTTTCTAGGAATACCTGACAAACTTAAGCACTCATCTTCCCAATGTAAAAGTTCTTGCAATATATTTTCTGTTAGACCTGTTTTGTCTATCGGAACTCCTTCATTTCTTAGTTCTGTCATTAAAAACTTAGACATTGTCTGGTGATCCATTTCAGTATCATTATTCTTAGCTCTGATTTTAGGTTCAAGTTCAAACATTAAATCTAAGAGTTCTGCTGGAATAAAGCCACCAAGTTGGTCACTTGCCTGTTCAGCTACCCAATTTGCACATTCTTCTAATCTTTTATTATCCATATGAAAAGTTTCCTAAAATTAAAATAAAACTTGATCTGCAACTAAATTGGCAATTTCTGTTGAATCTAATCCTAAAATTTCAGAACAAATTTCAAACGTATGCTCCCCAAGTAAGGGTGCTGCACTATTCATTCCTATTTCTGTTTTCGACATTTGCCATCCAGTGCCATCGTAGAGTCTTTCACCTGCTTCAGCATGAGCTAATTTAACAAAATAATTTCTTTGAAGCATATGTTCATCTTCAACGACCTCTTGAGCATTCTGTACTATTCCTGCAGGTATTTGTTTGGCTTGCAACTTTTCTTGTAATTCAATAGATGTATGTTTTTGTGTCCAATTATTGATAATTTGATCAATTTTATCTTCATTATTTTTTCTGTCAGTTATATTTGAAAAATTATTTTTAGTAAAAAAATCATTATTGATTAAATTTGATAATGATTTCCAATGCTTTTCGTTGAGACAAGCTATTGAAATCCACTGATCATTATTTTTTTCTGTTGACTTACATTGATAAACGCCATGGGGAGCAGCAAAATCCACTCTGTTACCTTTTCTTTGATATTTTATATTTGCGTTATCATGAGCGAATAAAGGTAGTGCCATTGCAGCTACAGATGATTCATATTGGGAAAGCTCAATCATTTGTCCTTTTTTATTTTTTTTAGCAACTCTAAGCGCGCTTAAAATTGCTATATAAGCATGCATGGGATTAATAACATAGTCTGGATAATTAGTTCCTACCCCAACAGGCCTATTACTTTCAAAGCCAGCAAGATGGTTCATTCCACTAATTGCTGTTAGCATTGCTCCAAAACCTTGGAAATCTTTATATGGTCCAGTCATCCCCATCATAGGCATATAGGCTGCAACAAGTTGAGGATTTACTTTAGAAACTGTTTGCCAATCAATTTTAATTTGATTAGTGGCTCGATTAGTCATATTTGTAATCATAATATCAGCCCATTCAATCATTCTTAATCCAAGTGCATGTCCTTTTGAAGTCGTAAGATCAATTGTAATTGATTTTTTATCAGAATTGTAATTATTAAAATAACCAGAGATATTATATCCACGACCACCTTTTGGCCTAGGAGCCATAGCCCTTAAACCATCAATTCTTTTTTCAGTTTCTAATTTTATGACAGTTGCTCCTGAATTTGCCAATGCACGACCACATATTGGTCCTGCACCAAACCACGACATGTCGAGTACTTTTATTCCTTCAAGCGGTTTTTTGTTCATAAAATTATTCCTTCTTTTTGTAATGCTTTATATTCCTCTTGATTGACACTAATAGTTTTTAAAATTTCTTCTGTATGTTCGCCAAGAATTGGCGCAGCAGAACGTAGAGATGGAGGATTCAAACTTAAGTTGTAGGGAAATCCAGGATAACGAAGAGTTACACCTCTTTTAATATCTTTGATTTCTTGAAACCATTCTCTTTCTTTTAAATGATTATCTTGTGAAATATCTTCAGGAGTGCTAATTATTCCAACTAATACTCTATTTGCTTGTCCATATTCATATATATATTTTGCAGATTCCGAAAGCATAAATTTAGTAACCAAATCTTCAAGATGATCTAAGAAAATTCTTGTCTCATCTTTTTTATCATCATCAGTAAGTAAATTTCTTAAATTTGCACCATTCATTTGCGTTTGAATAAATTCCCAATTTGAAGTTTCTTTAAGATCTCCTGCCATATTATGCTTATCCATCATTTCTACTAAACCAGCGAAACCAGCCCCTGCTGTACCAGTTGTCATAATATAAACCATACCTTCTTTACATTCATATAAACCAAATCCTGGTAAATTCATTGGATTAACTTGACTACTTTCTCCTGTTCGTTGTGGAATAAATTGTCTGATATCCCAGTTTTGCATAGATATTTCCTGAGCAATAGATAGTGATTCTTGCATAGAAACTTCAATTAATTGACCACCAGAATTATGTAATTCTCTACTAAGTAATCCAGTCAAAACTCCAGATGCAGCATGAATAGATGCACAATGATATCCTTGTTGATCTGGCAGATTTTCAGGAGGGCCATCTAAAAAACCAGATAGATTCATCACGCCAGACATCGCTACACCAACAATATCAGCATATGCCCAATTAGCTTTTGGCCCACTTAAGCCCCATCCAGTTATTGATCCATGAATTAAATCTGAATTAAATTCCATTATTTTATTATGACTTAATTGCATTTTTTCTTTTTCATGATGAGTCCATGATTCTAATAAAATATCTGCTTTCATAATTAATTTCTCAAAAATGGCCTGGCCTTTTTGAGAGTATAAATCAATTGCTATGCTTTTTTTATTCGCATTTAATAATAAAAATTGCAAGCTATTTTCAAGTTTATCTACATTGGGTAAATAAGGAGAAAATTTACGAGACTCGTCTCCTTCTAAAGATTCAATTTTAATAACATTCGCACCTAAATCTGCGAGTAACTTGCCTGCATAATGACCAATGGATGCAGTTGCATCAAGTATTGTTACGTCATTAAGAGGTGAGTTATTAGTCATTTTTTTCCATTAATTTATTTTAATTATTTATAAGATCGTTCAATTCATCCCATTCTCGTTTTGAAATGCCCATATCTTTATGAGAAGGCAGAGATCCATTTATGAGATTTTTGACAGCTTGCCATGATGTAGAAGATAATTTAACTCCTTGCATTTGATATTCTATAAAAGCTTTATAGGTTTCAGGGACCCATTCTTCCACCATTTTTAAAATTACATCAGCGTATTCTCTTATTTCTAATTGAGCATGTTTATCTGCTCGTAATCTAAGAAAATGAAGTAAATTGTGAAGATCTATTTTCCAATACCATTGCGTGTAGTAATTTAAAGATAAGTTCATTCTTGCTAATTCTCTAGATAATCCTAAATTATTTTCATTAATCTTTTCGCCAGTACTTTTTATATTCATCATTTTTTCATAATTTCCATACAATTGCAGGGCATCATTTTTAAGTATTCCTAATACTTCTGCTGCTTCATCTCCTGTTAAATTACTGTCTCTTCCTTGACGATTACTTTGTGATTGCGCACCTAGATTACTGCTATTTGGAATATAAAATTCTTTATCAAGTATTGAGTACCTTGCTGAATATTCATTTATATTCGCAGTTCTATGTCTGACCCATTGTCTTGCAATAAAAATTGGTAACTTGATATGAAATTTAATTTCACACATTTCAAATGGAGTTGAATGTGAGTGACGCATCAGATATCTAATAAGCCCAGTATCTTCAGAAACTTTTTTAGTTCCTTTGCCATAAGATACTCTTGCTGCTTGTACAATTGCGCTATCATCACCCATGTAATCAATTACTCTTACAAAACCATGATCAAGAACTTTGTGTTGTTTGTATAATATTTTTTCTAAACTTGACGAAGTAGTTCTATGAGTAATATTAGACTCATTCCGCAATTCATCTATTTCGTTATGCTGTACTTGAGATGTGTCTTTATTATATTTTTTATCGTTCATTTTTTCCCTTAATACACTTAGTATTAATATTTTTTTAATGCTAAGCAAGCATTTTGCCCACCTAAACCAAAAGAGTTAGATAATGCGATACGAATTTTTTTTTCTCTTCCAACTACTGGAACTACATCTAAATCACACTCAGGATCTGGTTTTTCATAATTGATCGTAGGTGGAATAAAGTTGTTTTGCATTGACAATAGCGTTGCAATAATTTCAACGCTGCCTGCAGCAGCTGCAAGGTGACCAATCATAGATTTCGTAGAAGATAATGGAGTTTTATAAGCTTGTTCTTCACCTAAAGCTAGTTTGATTGCTTTTGTCTCAGTTTTGTCATTAAATTGCGTGCTTGTACCATGAGCATTAATATAATCAACATCTAGAGGATTAATGTTTGCTTGTTTCATTGCTCTAGTTATTGCAAGTGCTTGCCCTTCTGGATCTGGGGCAGTGTCATCAGTTGCATCAAAAGACCATCCTATTCCTAAAAGTTCAGCATAAATTTTAGCATTTCTTTTTTTTGCATATGTTTCTGATTCTAATATAACTATACCTGCACCTTCTCCTAAAATAAAACCATCTCTTGTAATATCAAAGGGCCTGGATGCCTTAGTAGGTTCTGAATTATTTTTGGATAATGCTCCTAATCGTCCCATAGAAGCAAGTGAAAGTCTCGAAATCATTGATTCAGCACCACCAACAATTAATGCATCAGCTTGTCCATTTTGAATAATATTAAAAGCATGACCAAAAACATCAGTGCCAGATGCACACGCTGTATTAATGGTGGTATTTGGTCCTCGGACACCTAATTCTCTTCCAATTCTTGCAGCTGCCATGTGTTGTCCCATCCTAGTTATAATAAAAGGATCGACTTTAGATGGACCACGCATATTAAGCTTGTCAAACTCTTCACCCATATTAAATGCATCTCCTGAAGTAGCAATGATAACTCCGATGTTATCTCTAGTTTCTTCATTAATAATAAGATTGCTATCTTTAATAGCTTGTGAGGCTGCTGCAAAACCTAACTGAGCAAATCTACCTGTCCTTCTTGCAACTTTTTTTTCTAGATAATCTTCTGGTTTAAAATCTTTAACTTCTCCAGCAATTTTTACAGGAAGATCATCTTTTTTAAACATACTAACTGCATCTATGCCATTAATTCCATTTGATAAATTTTGCCAAAAATCAAGAGGATTGCTAGCTATAGGATTGATTGTACCTATGCCAGTTATAACTATTTTTTCTTTTATAAAATTTTTTTCAGTCATTTTATTCCTTAAAAAACATTATTTGATAAATTTTGTAAGAATTCTCTAATATTTAACGCCAATTGTCCTGGTTGATCGGTTGGAACGGCATGGCCAGCCTCTTCAATAAGTGAAATTCTTGAACCTGGAATTCTGCGATGCATTCTCTGCAACGTATTTGCCGTAATAAGGTCTGAATACGTACCTCTTATGATCATAGTTGGACATTGTATTCTATCCAATAGTTCCCATAAATCAGGCGCACGTTTTTGTGTGTGGTTAGCATTCATTGGCCTAACAGTTGGATCTTTAAATGCAGGATCGAAATCCCAATAAAAAAATTGATCTTTTTTGCCTACTTTTAAAACTGATTTAACTCTTCTCCTTAATTGATCATCTGAGGCATAAGGAAAATATTCTTTAAATAAAGCCATTGCGCTTTCGATAGATGCAAATTTATTACCAACTGAAACAAGTCCTCGAATATTTTCAATTCCCTTTTTTAAAACATCTGGAGAAGCTTCAACCATTACCATTGCAATTATCATTTCTGGATTATCAGCAGCAAAGGTAATAGCATTTGCTGCTCCCATATCATGTCCAACAAAAGACAAACTAGTAAGTTTTTTTATTTCAATTATTTTTCGTAGATCTTCTACTTGAGCTTGTCGACTGTAGTCAAGCTCTTTAGAGTATTCACTATTTCCATATCCTCGTTGGTCTATGGCAATTACATGATAATCTCTAGATAGATCTTGAGCTGTATCATCCCAAATTCTAGATGTTTCAGCATAGCCGTGAAGCATTATGATAGCATGTTTTGATTTTCTATTTCCCCAGCTTTTACAATTAATATTCAGCCCATTAACTTCAATAAGCTCTTCTTTAACCTTTTCAATAACTGCCATTTTTTCTCCTTTTTATTTTGTCATTCTAAAGATCGTACTACCTGATATGCTAGCACTTCAATAGTAATTTGTCTAAGTTAAATACTAAGTCTAATTTCAGTAGGGATCAAAAACAAACTGCTATTGATTTTATATTAAATTTTAATTCTATGATTTCTAACCAATCCTGTCCCATATTATGAGTAGCCCAAATCTTTTTTTCAATTACTGCAAAAAGGGTATCTTGACTATTTGGTAATTTTACTATTAATGGATGGGAATTAAATTTTATTTTGTTATCTATCTTAATATTTTCAATTTTGTTATTTTTTTGGTTTACATAATAAAGCATATGTTTTTTTTCATTATTTTTATTGCCATAAAATAATATTAAATTTTTTGTTTTATCTGAAAAAATAAATATATCTATAATATTGATTTCTGTATTTTCAAAAATTTCTTTTTTCCAATTCAATGCAAAATCAATCGAAGTATAAAGATCGCTATTTGTTAAGGCATAAATTTTTTCTGTATTTATTTCATCTCCAGCAAGCTTATATATTTCTGTATCAATGCCATCAGAACTTCTTACCCAGCTACTGCCAAGATTGTGTGAAATAAGTATTCCTATATTTTCAACTGCAATTGCTATGCTACCTGAAATTTCTATAATATCACGAATTTTTTTTTCAATATTGAGTTTTGATAATCCTTGCATTGAGCCACTATTAATGAAACCGCTGATTCCTTTTGATTCTTTCCATGTCTCTCCATTATTTATTGATATAATTAAAGCAGTAGGCAATATTCCGGCTATAATTGTTCCATTATCTGTCACTTTAATTGATGTTACATTGCCAGTCCATTTTTGATTCCAATGTCCATACTTGTCTCTAATAAAAAGTCCTTTATCTTGAACATATGCTACAGCTAATCCATTACGATTTGTTTTAATATATTCAATTTTCTGATTAGGAAGTTCGCAAATAATTTTTTTTTCAGGCTCAATAAAATAAAGACCATTATCTGTGCCTGCAAATAAACCAATCATCTTTATCCTTATATTTTCATGATATAGAATATATATTAGGCGTGTTTAATAATAAAAACCAGCGTATAATTGAATCTCTAGTAAAATAGGTTAGATATGAATAATAGTAAAAATTTATTAACCAATAAGATAAAAATAATGATTATATTTTTCTTATTGGTTTTGAGTTTCTGTGTAGTTTTTTTCTCTGGTTTATCAAGTAAAGATTCACTTGAATCTTTAGAATCACAAGGATATTTGAATACTGATATCGGTATTGATTTTTATAAATTTAATCTTTTAAGACTTGATACAGGTACTTTATTTGACAAACAGAAAAAATATCTTTCATCGGATGATTTGAAAGATAAACCATATTTGTTAAATTTTTGGGCAACTTGGTGCGGCCCATGTCGAGTCGAATTTAATGCTTTAGAGACGTTATGGGCTAGTGGCAAAAATATATTTGATCCAAAAAATCCAGAATCATTTTTAGTTGTAGTAGGAGTTAATATTGCCGAGGATCCTATTCTTATTAAAAAATTTATTCAAGAAAAAAAAGCTACGTTTGAAATTTTATTAGATCCTGATGATTTACTTTCAAGAGAGTATAATATTAGAGGAATCCCCGTAACATTATTAATTTATAATGATAAGGTATACTATAAGTGGACTGGTCCAATTCGTGCTGAACAAGTATATAGACAATTTTCAATTTTAAAAAAAGATGTTATCGAAAAGAGGAATAGCTATGACGAATAAAGGGCCATTGGCAGGGATTAAAATACTTGATTTAAGCTGGATACTTTCTGGGCCATTTGCAACAATGACTTTATGTGATTTAGGTGCAGATATTGTAAAAATTGAAAGACCTCCATTTGGTGATTTAGGCAGAACAACAAGACCATTAATTGATGGTGAATCTGGATATTTTTTTTCAGTTAATAGAGGTAAAAAATCTATAGCTATAGATTTAAAAAGCAAAAGAGGGAAAGAGTTATTCTTAGAACTTATTAAAGATTTTGATGTTATTGTTGAAAATTTTACTCCTGGAGTCATGGATAAAATGGGCCTTTCTTTTGAAAAAATTCAGTCTATAAATAACAAAATTATTTATGCGGCAATTTCAGGATATGGACAAACAGGACCATGGAAAGATAGACCTGCGCTCGATGTAATTGCTCAAGGTTCAGGGGGAATTCTCTCTGTTACTGGCCAAGAAGACGGACCTCCAATTAGGCCAGGTACTTCCCTAGGTGATATAGGAGCAGGCATATATTGTGTTATTGGAATTTTAACAGCTTTAATTGAGAGAAATAAATCTAACCAAGGACAGTTTATTGATATTTCAATGATGGATTGTCAAATTGCTCTACAGGAAAATGCATTTATGAGATGGCACTTGACTGGCGAAGAGCCAAAAAAACTAGGCACTAGACATCCTACAGCTGTTCCATTTCAAGCATTTCCTACTTTGGATGGATGGATTGTAGTTGCATTATCTTGGGGGGTTCCTGAACAGTGGAATTTATTATGTTCTGTTCTAAGCTTAGACAAATTAATTGATGATCATAGATTTAAAACAGCAGAAAGTCGCACTGATAACCATAGTGATTTAGAACCCATTTTAAATGAAGCATTTAAAAAACAAACAACAGATGATTGGATAGATTTATTATTACCAATGCATATTCCATGTGGTCCAGTTAATTCTATTCCAGAAGTAAGTCAGTCTGAACAAGCAAATGCTAGAAATATGTTTACTGAAGTTAGCCATAAGACATTTGGGAAAGTAAAATTAGTAAATAGCCCTATTAAATTATCTAGAACTCCAGCTATGATACAAGGTACTGCGCCTGATATGGGAGAACATACTAAGAGTATTTTGCAAAATACTTTAGGTTTAAGCGATCAAATGATTGAAGAATTAGTTGCAAGTAAAATAATTTGGGAACAAAGAGCAGAACCTGATTTAGAATAAACATGTATGAAGTGGAATGTTTTTAATTTTCTTGCTTGCAAGAAAATTAAAAACATTTGATACTATTGAAACGTCCATTGCGTACCTAGTACACAATGAAACGTATATTAT
>TARA_B110000263_G_scaffold60645_1_pt1 | contig 13623 bp, 6 predicted proteins | sample TARA_B110000263 | Tara Oceans TARA_B110000263 (sample SAMEA4397730) | marine metagenome | biome: Polar Biome; feature: [MES] marine water layer (ENVO:01000295) within the mesopelagic zone...; material: water (ENVO:00002006), including particulate matter (ENVO:01000060) such as......
TTCTGGTTTACCGTTCCCAGACCGTAAGTGACCCACGCTCCGATACCGGGATCACCGCCGAAACGATTTCCGCAGTTCATCTGGTACATGGCGGTGGGATGATTGACGCTATCGACCTGACAGCCGCGAAAGAAGCACAGGTCATCGGCGACGGTCGACAGATGCCGCCAATTGTCGGACATGTCAGCGCCGCTCTCCCCGTGCTTGTTAAATTTAAAGGGACTTTGCACGTAGTAGCGTTTGCCACTTTCCATCGCTGATTTCTGTTCACCGCTACGAGTGAACTCTGTCAAATGTAGTTTCTTCAGTGCAGGCTTGGGGTCGAACGTATCGATGTGTGATGGTCCACCTTCCATCATCAGGAATATGCAGTTCTTTGCTTTGGTAGGGAAGTGACCATCTTTGGGCGCTAGCGGATTAGTTTTCTCCTCGGACCTCGCTTCGTCGGAAAGAAGCGAAGCGAGCGCCAGACTGCCCAGAGACGTTCCTAGACGAAACAGAGATTCGCGGCGATTGACGTGTGCCATAATTTTCTCAACATTTAATAGATGTAGACGAACTCGTTTGAATTAAGAATCACTAAACATAGATCTGACAACGCCCGCGTGTGACGGTCCACGTCGGCGGGTTGCAGATCGGCAACAAAGTCTGTATTGGAATAGAGCGGTTCGCTAAAGCGGAACCTCTCTCCGGTGTTTTCTTCGACCGCTTCGCGGACGATTTCCAGCGACGGTGCGGCGCGGGCCGCCGCCTTCTCAGGCAACGTCTTTTCGATTTCCCGCCAGTGCGTGAGAAACTCTTTCAGTTCTCGCGGGGAGGGCTCACGAGACAAAGCGAGTTGAAAGCAATGCTTAATGGCATCGCGGTCATCGTCGGTTTCTTTTAGTGCTAGTGCGGCTAGGGTTAATGCGCGGGTGTGCGTGTTTTGGCCGTTAAACAAACTGAAGACTTGTGGAGTGACCGTCGATGCGTCACGGCGTTCGCAGGAAAAATCCGGGGCTGGCGTATTGAACACTTCTAACATCGGATGAGGCATGCCACGAAGTTTTAAGGCGTATATCGAGCGGCGATGCCGCTGGCTTGGTTTGGGATTGGGCACCCAAGCAGCGGCAAATGTACCCATGACTTGACGCGGTTGCATGGCGACTTCGATGTTGATTTCTGGTCGACAGGGGATTCCACCCAGTGTTGGGTTGAGTTCCTTGGTGATGGCAAGCATGGAGTCACGTAGTTCTTCGGCCGTTAGTCGTCGTGGTTTAAAAACAGTGTAGCGGTCGCCTTGCGGATCGAGTTCGCGTAGCGCGGTGAGGTCCGGATGGTGGCTTGATCGGCAGTATGCGTCCGACATCATGATACGTCGATGCATCGTTTTGATCGACCAGTTGTCTTTCACGAGGGTGGCAGCTAACCAGTCGAGGAGTTGTGGGTGTGTCGGTCTTTTTCCGGTCGAACCAAAATTGTTTGGATTTCCGGCAATCGGCTCACCAAAGTGCCAGAGCCAGAGGCGATTGGCAATTGCGCGCGTTGTCAGCGGGTTCACTGAAGAGGCAATCCAGTTGGCAAAACCGGTGCGGCGTCCTTCGATCGAGTCGGAAATTGTGCCTGTAACTTGGTCATTGATCACGCTGAGGATCCCAGGCGATACCGGTTGGCTAGGTGCAAAGGGATCTCCACCGGTCAGGATGGCCGTCTGCTCCAAATCACCAATTTTCAATCGGTCTGGTGGAATGCGTGTTGGGGATGAGACGTTTACGACACTCTTGGTTCGGCCGTTGTAAACAGCGAGCGCATAGGGCTTATAGCGGTCAAACTGCCAGCCTAGTCGTTGTAGTCCCTTTCGAGCGATTCGTTCACGCCCGAATTGTTCGGGAGTGAAATATACTAGTTTGGGCGGGTAATCGCTTTGTTTGAGGCCGGACCCGCGTAACGCCGATCTGGCTGCATTGAATATCCCCACGGTGCGGCCATTGGCTTTTAGTTTTTCAATCGCTTTGTCCCACTGAGCGGACGAAGTTCCTTTGGCTTGATACCAGCGTTGGGCATTCTCCAACAACACGCGATCAAGCTCTGCGAGAGACTGCTGGTGGGACTGTTGTAGCTTTCTGAGATAGGATTGTTCCTCAAATCCAGACGTGTTTTCACTGTCGAGGAAACTAGCTTTACGTTCAGCCATCTGTGTTGTACTGAAGACCGCCTGGATGGAATAGTAGTCTTTTGTGGGTACCGGATCAAACTTGTGATCGTGACAGCGAGCACATTGTAACGAATGCGCAAGGAACGTTTCACCGACGCTGTTTGTGACATCATCGAGAAAGCGTTGACGAGCAACCTTAGCGACTTCCATGCCTGTTAGTTCCCACGGACCCATCCGTAGGAATCCCGTGGCGACGATCATTTCCGGATCGTTCGAGTCGAGTTCATCACCGGCAATCTGCTCACGGACAAACTGGTCATATCGCTTGTCCGCATTGAATGATCGAACCACATAATCTCGATAACGCCATGCATTACCTCGCTCAAAGTCGTTCGCAAAACCGGATGAATCGGCATAGCGGACGACATCTAGCCAGTGTTGCGCCATCCGCTCGCCGTAATGGGGTGAAGCTAATAAACGGTCGACTACCTGTAAAAAAGCCTTTCCATCAGGTCTCGCGTCATTCACAAACGCCTCAACTTCGTGAGGCAGCGGCGGCAATCCGGTCAAATTAAACGTGGCTCGGCGAATCAACGTTCTCCGATCAGCTCGCGGGGCGAGGGCCAGGTCGTCGGGAAGTCCCTGTTCGATCAGCACGTCGATTGGATTTCGCGTACCTTTAATTGCCACCTTCGTGACCGGCTGATAAGCCCACAGTCCGGCAGGATCATACTTGCGGTCGGTCCATTCGGGCGAAAGACCACCGGAGGTTGCGACGGGGATGCCGTCTTCGAGTGACCATGCCTCGGCAAACTTTTTCTGGATCGTTTCTTGCTTCTGCTTGGATGGCCACTGGGCACCGGATGCGATCCATTGCCGCAGCCACGTCAGTTGTTCGGCGGACAACTGCTCCGCTTCCTTGGGTGGCATCTCGGACCAATCGTCACTCTGACGTGTCGCTGCCAAATACAGTGGGCTCTTGTCAGGCTTTCCCGCCACGATGGAAGGTTCACTGCTGTCGCCGCCTGCGAGCAATCCCGCCAGCGAGCGGACGTCCAGCGCTCCTTCGATTTCCTGAGGATCGTTTCCATGGCAACCCAGACATTTCACGCGGAGCAGGGGAGCGATTCGGCGAACGAACAGTATCTCGGAATCGGCGCTGGTCGAATTCTGTGCGTGGGATTCATTGCCGAACGTTGCGGCAACGACAAATATGGTGAATGTCAGAAACAGTTTATATCGCATTTACAAATTATATATAAACTAAAGGTGAGCGATAGGAGTGCGTAGCTGGGACAGAAACACGGAGCTTTGGCGACGATGAAAAGGTACTTGGCGATTACGCTTGGTATGAAAAGAATGCTTACGATGCTGATGAGCATACTTTACACCGACATCATCAGCATTTTCATCGTACCATATGTAATCACCAAGAGCCTGATTTCGTTACGCAAACTCCAGTCCTTTCAGCCGCCCTGTCGCGGTACTAAATCGTTCGGTTTCCACGCCACCACGCTGCAGCATTGAGGTATAGAGATTGCAAAGTGGCTGCTGGTCTTTCCCCATGCTGGGAATCTTTTTTTGGCCTGATACCGTTTTTCCCACGGTGGGATTAAGTTCGTTCGCGACCTCATCGAGATACGGCTGATTGAAGGCCAAATGTTGCCCGTGTTTGAAGCCGCCACCGGCGAGAATAGCGGGCAGGTTGTAAGTCCAGTGCGTATTGCCGTCGCGCAGGTTGCTCATCATCATCACCATGGTTCCATCGAGCAGCGTGCCCGTTCCTTCTCTCGATTCCTTGAGCTTACGTATCAATTCGCCGTAAGTCTTAATCAATTCCAGTTCCACCTTTCGACAGGCCTCGAGCTTCTTGGATTCTTTTCCATGATGCGACAGATCGTGATGCATTCCGAATGTTCGGATGCTGATGGCGCGGGTCGAATCTGTCACTAAGGCGAGATGAATCATGTCGACCATTAGGCGAAACTTTGCCGCTTGCTGTGCGTTGTCGTCGACGTCGTTCGGCGAGTTACCGATGGGGTCAGGCTTAGGCCGGTTTACCCATTCACGACCCATCTTCAACTGCCGTTCGACGTCACGAACAGAATTGAAATACTCATCCACGCGATGTCGGTCAGCGGCGCTAATCTTGGTGTTTAATCGCTTCGCCTCCTCGCTGACGAAGTCAAGCATGCTTCGTCCCTCGTCGATCCGGCTAATCTCCTCTTTTGCCTGCGCTGGCGTCGAAGCGAAAAAAAGCTTCTTGAACACTTCTGACGGCCGATGAATCGCAGGGATCGAGACGCCGTTGGCAGTGCAAGACAGTGAGCCAGAGTAAGTCGTCAGACACATGCTCTCGTATCGTGTTTGGCCTCGCATATGACTAGCAAAAGCTTGATCTACCGAGATCGTGTTCTTCAAGTTATATGAGTAATCGGGGTAAGGTGCGCCGGTCAGCATGACCGCTTCCGCCTTGTGCCCACCACCACCGGTGTTGGGGTGGCTCAGCCCGCTCATGACCGTAAAGTCGTTGCGAAACTCTTCAAGATGTTTCAAGTGGGAAGGTAATTTGTAATCGCGACCGGTTTTCAGTGGGATGAACGCCTTGGGATCGAATCCGAAGGGTACACCGATGCAAACCATCCGTCGAGGTGGTGTGGACCGATCGGCCGCGCGGGCGTTTCTTGGCAGCATCGACTCGAGCAACGGCAGGCCTACTGCGATACTTGAGTTTTTCAAAAACAGCCGTCGGGGAATTTGGTTTTTCATTGGGTCAAATCTCTATTTGTGGGTGAATAGTTCGCTCTGTATAGTTTCGATGATCAGAGTTTTCAGACCAAACCCCGTGGGCTCGGCACGTTTCAGAATGGAATCAATTGCCAGCGCATCTCCGGGTACCGTGTGAACGCCGGTCGCGTAGGTGACGAGTTTACTGACCATATTGCGTGCGATCTGCTCGGGTTTCTCGGCGATAATGTCTTTGTAAGCCCGAATTCCCGTAATAACCGTGTCGTCGTGTAACACATAGCCGGAGTCAACGTCGGCACCCTTGAGATATTTCACGTGGCCGTAGTGGCTGCCGTACCAAGTCCGCAGGTCGTCCAGCTTGTCGCCCATCTCCGTTGTCCGGTAGAACTCGCGATAACGGCCGACGGGATCAAATGATTCCAACGCGAAACCGGGTGGGTCGATCTTCTGATGGCAGCCAGCACAGTTTTTGTTTGCTTTATGTTTATCCAATTGCTCACGAATGGTTGTCGCGCCGCGAGTGTCGGGTTCGATCGAACCAGCATTCGGTGGCGGGGGTGGAGCGGGGGTGCCGAGGATCCTTTCCAAAATCCAGAGACCACGGGTCACGGGCGATGTATTAGCCCCATTCGCCGTCACTTTCAGAATACTCGCCTGTGTCAGCAAGCCACCGCGTACACTTTCGGCGGGCAGTGTGACCAGACGCAATTCGGTTCCTTTTACTGGCGGAAGTTCGTAGTGTTCGGCGAGACGTTGGTTGAGAAATGCATGAGGTGATTTGACCAGTTGTTCGATCGCAAGATCGCGTGTAACCAGATCACGCATGAAGGCCCGAGTCTCGCTGACAATCGATTCGTGCAACAGGCCGTCTTGTCTCCCGTCGTGGTAACTTACGAAATACTCCGGATACAGATCGCGGTCGGGGGTGGTCGATTCGATTTCTTGTAAATTCAGCCAGTGATTCAGAAAGTCGGTGATAAAGGCCTCAAATCTCGGCGAGCTAACCAGGCGTTCGGTTTGGTGGCGCAGTACGTCTGGCTTGGATAACTCCCCTTCTGCGGCGAGTTCGCGGAGGGCCGCATCCGGCGAAGTTCGCCAGAGAAAATACGAAAGCCGCGAAGCCAACTCGAAATCGTTCAATCGCGGCTCGTCTTCGACAAGAAACAGAAAATGTGGAGAACACAAAACAGCCCGGTGAGCCGAGTTCATTGCCACCTCGAAGCATTCACCTTGATCGAGCCGTATCTTGGCAAGTGCATAATACCTGGCGGCTTCGTCAGAGTGCACAGGACGCCGAAATGCGCGGCTCATGAATACGGAAAGCTGGGCCTTGGCGGCATCATCTCCGGTCGGCTGAACTGTAAGTTGGTTGCGGCGAATCGCTTCGGTCAAACGCGCTGTCTTTGCGACTTCGGCAACGGGGACGAGTTCCGCCCCGCCATAGAGCAGACGATGACCCTCCGGTGGCCAGTTTTCGAGCAGAGGTCCACTGATTTCGATTGGTTTGACCACAATCGCGGGACCGACGCTGTCGATCGGCGGATTGGGATTGTTGATGTGATGCCAACCTTTGGGGATCTTCTCTTCTTTGTCAGGCAGATAGACACTATAGCCCGCATCGGTACGAACTTTAGCCATCCGATAGGGCGCTATGATAATTGTTTCGTTGCGTTGGAAGTATCGGGTCAGTTCAATCGACGTCGGCCTATTAAATTGCGCATCGAAATAGCCAATCAACTCGCGCCGCTTTCCACCCGCTGCGACCCAAACGCTGTAGGCGAGATCCTCACCATCCGTCGTATCTCGAGCCTCAGTGGTGATCTTGAGTTTGTATCGTCCCGGCGTCTGTCTTGTAAGCTTTTCAAACTGCCGCAGGTAAGCTGGAACTTCGATATGCGTCGGCAGGAAGAAATACAGATCCTCACCCCGTAAATTGCACTGCAACTGGTTGTGCGCGTGTCCGTGAAACGGCTTCTCGTCCTCATGGCTGTAAGAGAACCGGTGCGTCTTTGTTTCTGGCCGAGCCCGACGAACGGTTGCGTCCTGCAATGCGAGATCGGCCGATATCATGTATTGCTGAATGTGGACCGGCGAAATGCTGAGGGCGTCGGTGTTGTTACTGAATCCGTCGGCAAGATCGTCTTCAGGCAAGAGATCTTGCAGCGGCGTGTGGACACCTAACAAATCGCGAAGGGTGTTTTCGTATTCCAACCGATTTAGTCGCCGCGTTCGAACGCGGCCTCCATCGGCGCGATCCGCGTTTGCTTGGTCTTGGAACGCCAATCGCAAAGCCTGCAACGCAACCGCACTCTTTGCCAACGATGGCCGATCCTTATAATTTGCGGGCGGCATCTCCCCGTTCTGCACTCGCTCCAGAACCCGCGCCCAACGTTTGTGGTTCGCCTCGTCCGCTAAATTTGTCCCCAGCAGATCGATCCTGAAATCGCCCTCAGCTGTTTGGCTATCGTGGCATTCAAGACAGTGAGTTTCTACGAATTTCCGCACGGGAACCGGTAAATCGGCGGCTAAGGCAATCGTCGACATCCAAGCAAACGTGAGACCTAGCAGAGCATGGACTCTTAATCTCATTACGGTGGTTCTCGCAACGATGTGGATGGGAAGTAAATGTGTATTACATTGTAACGGCTACGAACGTACTGATCACTATCAAATCCACGTAGGCCGCTGGCTTCACGACTCTTTCGATAAATAGCATGCGTACGGGGGCAGTTTTTGGCATAATAGATGAATGTTAAATTAATGGAGACTTACGTGAAACGTTTTCTGATTTTGTCGTTGGTCGTTGTGGTTGCAGCCTGTGCTGATAACACGTTTAGGTCGGTATGGGGTTGTTCGAAATGTTATTCTGTTGTGAGCTGGATACCGCAAGTCGATCTCGTAAAGGCCGTTCGTCCGGTGACAGATATTCTTGTATAAAGGATGTGCATTTTGAATCAGTCAATCACTCGACGCGATCTCCTGAAGGTTGCTGGCGGCGTATCTCTTACGACGAGTTGTCGTCCACTCTTTGCTGGACCGGCTGAGCGGAAAGTTTTCCGGATCGGTGTCGTGTCAGCTGCAATCCTTGGCAAGCCTCAATTGCGAAATGGCCACACCTGGCACTTTGCGCAATACCTGCATCCGACGTGCGACTTCGACGCTTTGAAGAAGCATTATCCTCAGGTCATTGACAGTTGGCAGAAGGTCTATCGCAATCCGAAGCTGCACTTTGATCTGCTGCCGCTGCCGGACACGAAGATCACTCATTACTACGACGCCGAGCCAGGTGTCTCGGCGGCGTTTGCGGAAGTGTTTCCGGGAGTTCAGGTCGCCACGAGCCTCGAACAGATGGCTGGTGAAGTCGATGCTATTTGGATGGGCGACGCGTCGGGCAAGGGAGAGGATCACTTCGATCTGGTCGCCCCGGGACTGGCTCGTGGTCTGCCAACTTTCTGTGACAAACCGATTGGCGGCACGGTCGCGGGGACAAGGAAGATTCTCGACTTCGCACGCAAGCACGAGGCGCCGCTGATGTCCGGCAGCATTTTCAATCATGAGTGGGGCATGGAAGCCGCGAAGCGAATGCGTGACTCGGGTGAGTTCGGCGACATTGAACACGTCTCGGCGCGGCTGCACAGTCGGTACCAACTCCCTGCCTGGATGATCTACGGGCAACATCCGGTGTGGACGGTGATGAGCCTGATGGGGGCGGGTGTCGATGCCGTGAGCATGTACGAATACAAAGACACGTGCCATGCTCAGATTACGTACCAGGATCGTTACCCGTGCCATGTCTGGTACGGACAGCCGTTTGAAAGATTCGAGTACAACCGGACGGACGTGTATTTCAAAAAGAAGCTCTACACGTTCACACCGTCGATCGAGGGCGACTTCGCAGTCGGTCACAAATACGAGATGGTTCGCATGGCCGCAGCGTTTCGGGACATGCTGCATTCCCGCAAAGAACCAAACTCGCACCAGGAGATTCTGGAAGTCACGGCGATCGTCCACGCCGGCGCTAAATCGCTTAATGAGAAAAGCCGTCTGGTCCAACTGGCCGAGTTTCTTGATTAGCGATGAATGGGTTACGCCGATCCGTATCGTGGGCCGCCCCCTGTGGCTGCCCGCGACGTTGTTTACGCCCCTTTTCCCTTGCCCGGCGGCCGGTGTGAACTTTATCCGGGCGAAAGCGTGAAGAGTGTCGCCGATGGATCCGGTGCGTCATCAAGGGGGATGCGATGGTATCCAGCATTTAGCCAGTCGTCCTGCTGATCGTTGTAATATGGGCTGCCAGGATGCCCGGACTGTCCCTGACCGTCGACGGCCCACATGCAGGGTGGGTTCGAGCCAAGATCATGGATTAGTCTATATCCGGCACCGGACGTAGAGGTCCAGTTTGGTCCTTGACCGGTATTACCAACGGTCATCATATCGCCCTTAACAGGTGTTGGTTTATGATTAAGTACCTGACCCAAATCGCCAATGTGTGCAAGAACATGTGATTTCGTAAGTATATGAAGCTGCCCCCAGGTCCATTGCTGTTTATCCTCGCCAAATCGTTCATTGAGCAACTGCAGGGCTTGTTGAAACGTCTCAATGACCGCTGCCTGCTGGTTATCATCATTAAACCAACCCAGCGGGTCACCATCGATTAACCTGCTGGCAATCCCCCCACATGCTGGGCCGATGAGGTCAATTTGCTCGGCGGGGATGCGTTCCTGAGCAACTCTTGTTTGCCACAATGTGAAAAAGACGTTGAATATTGCTGCGGGGACGCTTTCCACTTGTATTGCCCCATCCCAATTTGCCAACAGGGCACGAGCCTCTTGCACATGAGAGTCTTCAACGGATGTCAAGACATTTACGAGCTTAGGAGCGCACTCCACGGCTCTTCCGCTTATCACATCATTTTGCATTCGCACAAAGTCATCAAAGGTGAATGGCTCAAGTTGAGACTCAAGCATTTCGCGAATTCGTACTGCGCGATGGCCACTACTCCAGCACCCGGAGAGCATATGTGGAAAGTCGTTTGCAGCAGTTCGGTTGTTTGCTGTACGAATCCATTCGCATTCAGGATTCAGGAGTTCCGGCATTTCGTCGAACGAAATGTAACCCTGCCACTGATGGTTCGGGTCTGTACCATCGCGATAGTGTCGGTTGAATTTATTTCGCCGTGGGATTTTTCCGGTTGCTTTTAATCCAATATTGCCCTGTGTATCACCACTCACCACGCAGAAAGAGGGGACATGCCACGGCCGCATGGCTTCATGGAGCTGTGCAACCGTTGTGGCCCGGTTCATCGCAAGCAATGAAGTAAGCCAGCCTCCACCGTACATGCCGACCCAACGCAATGCTACCGGTCCGGTATGCTGAGCGGCGTCGGGCAGAATTGTGTCTACGATGGGGCCATTGTGAGAGAGGACCACGGTTTCGACGTGGTCATCCTCACCTCGGACCCGAATTGTCTCTGTGCGACTGGATTCTGCGATCCAATCGGCATTAAACAGAAAACAATTCGGATGATCTTCCGAGCGAGTTTCCTGATAAAGATCTCGGAGCGAACACATGTTATTCGTAATACTCCAACCAACTCCAAGTGTGCGTCCAAACATAAGTGCAGGAATACCGACATATGCCATTCCAGCCACGTCATATTCCGGACATTTCAATCTGGCTTCATACCAACTGGAATTAGCATCGATTGCAATGTGTGGATCCGACGCGACCATTGGTGCACCGCTCGCGGAACGAGTTCCGGATACTGCCCAGTTATTACTTCCATTTCCCTCGTTCGGTGGCGTAAATGTCTCACCAATGGGTTCGGAGGTGGATGAGCGAACCCGAGGATAGCTACCGGCCGGAAGGATGGCCTCGTCTTCGGCTTCCCCGCAAATAAACTGTTCGTAAAGTGGGATATCGCCAACAGCGCGTCGTACCAATTCGGGGATGCAGATGATTGGAAATCGACCGGTCAAATACCATTGAAATTCAACCTCACAAGCTATGCTGTCAATAGGTGTCCATCGGCGCGGAGTGATATCAAGAAGCGAATACTCGATTGGGGGCAGATGGCCTAGATCGTCAACTACATGATTAACGCCGTCCGCGAACCGTTGCAGTGCCAACTGCACATCATCACTAAGTTCGTGCCACTGTGCTTCTGCAATTCGATGTAATCCCACCACGCGCGCAGTACGATCTAAATCCAGATGCGAAGCACCGAGTAGTTCACTAAGTTGCCCGAGGCCGCGTCGCCGAAGGAAGTCCATTTGAAATAGCCGGTCTTGGGCCATGGCGACGCCAAAGCCAAAGAACATATCGGACGCGGAATCGGCAAAGATTGAGGGGATTCCGTGAGCGTCTCTGGTTATCGTGACATTGTCGCGCAGCGAGTCATTGGTTGCATGTTCGAGACTAGGAACGCGGGATCGGCACTGGTTTTCAAACCAATTATCGAAATCCATACGTGACCAGTTCTGTTCATCGCAAAGTCGATTAATCGTTTCGCCTTGTCCAAGACGACTGAGTAGTGATTGGGAAAGGTCAATGTGATCGGCCATGGAAGTTGTCCAAGTGAGTTCAGGAATGGGGTGGCACTGAACCACCAAGAACCAAGAAAAAAGGCCACTTGCCGCTTCCTGCACCTCAGTGCAATCCAGTGCAAATGGCTCAAGTGCCCCCACTAGGACTCGAACCTAGAACCCTCTGATTAAGAGTCAGATGCTCTACCAGTTGAGCTATAGGGGCGTTTGGTAATAACGATCAATCGACCCGTTATATCCAATGCAGGTCTATCGTAACCTACTAGACGATTCTGCCCAAGGGGTAGATTTATTCCTCCGATACGTCGAATCCTAATTGATGCAACTTGCGATACAAATTCGACCGATGGACTCCTAAATGCTTGGCCACTTCTGTCATATTCCCGCCTAATCGCTTGATCTGCGATTGAATATACTGCATCTGAAACTCGCGGGTCGCGTCGTTTAACGATAACTCTAAGGATACCTGAGACCCGCTACCGCCAGGGGCGACCACGAAGTCCAAGTCGTCCGCTTCCACCGTATCTCCATCTGTTAAATAAACCAATCGCTCTACAACATTTCGCAATTCACGCACATTTCCCGGCCAGGTATGGGCTAACAATCGCTTGCGAGCACTTGCCTTGAGTCGCGGCGTTTTGCGACGGGCCTTGACCGATAATTCCCCTAAAAAATGCTCCGCTAACAACACAATATCTTCGCCCCGCAATCGTAAAGCCGGTACCTCTAGCGTTACTACGTTCAATCGAAAAAACAAATCCTCGCGAAACGTCTTGCCGCGCACCTTCTCTGCTAAATCTTGATTCGTCGCTGCAATCACGCGAGTGTCAATTCGAATCGGTGTGGACCCGCCCACTCGGACAACCTCCTTGGCCTCAAGCACTCGGAGTAATTTTGCTTGCCCTGCTAAACTCATATCACCAATCTCGTCCAATAGCAAAGTCCCGTTAGTCGCCAACTCAAATTTTCCGACGTGGTCCGCATGCGCGTCGGTAAAGGCACCTCGCACGTGACCAAACAACTCGCTCTCTAATAACGTCTCGGTCAATGCCGCACAATTCACCGCAACAAGTGGCTCTTCGCTGCGACCACTTTCGTAATGCACCAATTGACTGACGACTTCTTTGCCCGTTCCATTTTCGCCTAAAATCAAAATCGATAAGTCAGTATCTGCAATGCGATGGATTGTCGATTTTAAGGCAACCATCTGCGGTGAATCACCGATGAAGTCAAGTTCTTGAGCTGCTTCTGCGGCGATCACACTGCGACTTGATATCAGCTTTTCAATCTGACGTGTGGTCTGCAAAGCCGACATGATATGGCTAGCTAATTCTTCCAGAACGGTAAGATCGTCTGAGGTGAATATGCCGTCTTGTTTATTGAGGACCTGTAACGCTCCGAGAATCTCATCCGCTTCGTTTTTGAGAGGACAGCAGATCAAGTTACGTGTGACGAAATCTAATTCGCTATCCACGTCACGGTTGATTTGCCCAGCGCCCTCAATCTCGTCCACTCGCAATGAGTCACCCGTGCGGACCACTTCACCGACGACTCCGGTGTCTTCGGGCACCCGCAATTCACCACCCTCAACGCCTAACGCTGGTCGAGCAACGAGTTCATGGTTGTCTTGGTCCCACAAGAATAAACTCGCGCGCTCTGCACCAAGTAATGTCGTCGAAGCCTTTACAATTTCCGTAACTAACTCGTCGGTCTCTTTGATCCCGTGCCACTGGGCGGCAATCGCCAGAATCGTCTCAGCACGTAACGCGCGATCTGACAATTGTCGGTACCGAGACCAACTACTGATCGCTGTGAATAAGGGATCTCGAATATCATTTATAATAGCCCCAACTCGCTGCGGGTCATCACACTCAAGAGATAGTACTTGCTGTTGATTACCTTGGGCAAGTTGCTGTGAATTGGGAATACAGGCCCATCTGTCGGTGAATTGGATTTCAATGCCGTCGAGCGCCGACTGCAGCGTGTCCTCGGGAGGTAGAGATTTAGTTCCCGCGTGTCCAAGCACTAGCCAACGCACTCCATCCGCGGATTGAATCGTGGATGAGGTGCATCCCAATTGGTCGACGAGTAATTGACATAGCTGTCTGGGATAATTAGGTTCAACTATCGACAATTCAAGTATTTCATCAATCATATTATAGGCTCCTGTTATCATTATGATAACATAAGCAGCGTTTG
>TARA_B110000263_G_scaffold131728_1_pt1 | contig 13584 bp, 10 predicted proteins | sample TARA_B110000263 | Tara Oceans TARA_B110000263 (sample SAMEA4397730) | marine metagenome | biome: Polar Biome; feature: [MES] marine water layer (ENVO:01000295) within the mesopelagic zone...; material: water (ENVO:00002006), including particulate matter (ENVO:01000060) such...
CCTTGAGCCATTTTTATTTGAATATCATCAGAGTTAACTAAATATTCCGAAGTGACACCGAATCTTCCCGATGCAACTTGTTTAATGGCTGATCGTCTCAGATCTCCGTTTTCGTCCGGAGTGAAGCGGTCTGAGTCCTCGCCACCTTCGCCGGTGTTGGATTTTCCACCAATCCGGTTCATCGCGATGGCGAGTGTCTCATGTGCTTCGGCAGATATAGAGCCATAGCTCATAGCACCAGTAGAAAAGCGTTTGAGGATATCGCTCGAGGGCTCGACGTCTTCTATAGGGATGGGGCCATCTTCAGAGGGCTTTATGGTCAGAAGGCCTCTAATAGTCGCTAACTTTTCCGATTGTTCATCTATGAGTTCGGTGTATTCTTTGAATAGATCATAGCGACCAACCCTTGTTGCATGCTGAAGCTTATAAACAGTTTCTGGATTGAACAGGTGATGCTCGCCTTCTCTGCGCCATTGGTATTCTCCACCTGCCCAAAGCTCGCGATGAGCTAGCTTTTCTGGGTTTAGCTGATAAGCGAAAGCATGTCTAAGAGCTACTTCTTTTGCGACTATATCGATACCGATCCCGCTCAACTTCGATTTTGTTCCTAAGAAGTAAGTATCAATTAGTTCCTTTGATACACCTACAGCTTCAAATACTTGAGCACCGGTATAGCTAGCAACAGTAGATATACCCATCTTCGACATAATTTTCAGAACGCCTTTAGAGCAAGCTTTTATGTAGTTGCGGAATGCTTGCTCTTCAGTGATTTCGTTAATGATTCCTTCCTTGATCATGTCGCTGATCGATTCGAACGCAAGATATGGATTCACGGCTCCTGCGCCGTAACCGAGAAGTAATGCCATGTGGTGCACTTCTCGAGCATCACCGCACTCAACAATTAGGCCAACCTTAGTTCGTGTTTGTTCACGTATTAGGTGGTGATGGACAGCTCCGGTTAACAGGAGCGATGGGATGGGCGCTTGGGTTTTATCGCTAAATCGATCCGAAAGCACGATAATTTTTGCGCCATCTTCAATGGCTTTCGACACGTTTTTTTGAATATTTTCGATAGAACGCTGCATGCCAGGCCCACCATCAGCGACTGGGTATAGGCCATCGATAGTGAAAGATTTAAAGTCTGGGTTCTCGGATGATTCGTTAAGGTAGGTAATTTTTGCTAATTCTTCGTTTGAAAGAACTGGGTGTGGGATTACTATTTGCCGGCAAGAATCAGGTCCTGGTTCCAGGAGGTTTGTTTCTGGGCCAAGGACCGAAGACGTCGAAGTTACTAACTCTTCTCTGATGGCATCGAGAGGCGGGTTAGTGACTTGTGCGAATAGTTGGACGAAATAGTCGAATAGCAACCGAGGGCGGTCAGATAACACTGCGATGGGAGTGTCGGTTCCCATTGATCCGAGTGCTTCGCCGCCTGTCCGAGCCATGGGCGCCATAAGGATCTTTAGTTCTTCTGAGGTGTAGCCAAAGGTCCTCTGGCGTTTAATCACTGAAGCGTGTTGAGGGTTTAAGAGAAATCGAGAGGGTAAGTCATCGAGGTGCAAGAGACCTTCTTGTGACCATTCACCATACGGGTGCTCGTTTGCCAATGTCTCTTTTAACTCTTCATCACCAACAATTCGACCTTGGGATGTGTCAACAAGAAACATTTTACCGGGCTGTAGACGACCCTTTCGTACGATTGTTGACTGGTCTATGTCAAGGACGCCAACTTCGGAGGCCATAATCACCAGACCTTCGTTAGTTACCCAGAATCGTGAAGGACGGAGCCCATTTCGGTCTAAGACAGCACCGATGACAGACCCATCAGTGAAAGCTATCGAAGCCGGCCCATCCCAGGGTTCTATTAACGATGCGTGGTACTGGTAAAAATCCCGTTTCCAGTCTGGTAAGCCTTCATGATGTTCCCAGGCTTCAGGAACCATCATGAGTACAGCGTGAGGAAGGGACCTTCCTCCTAGATGAATGAGCTCAAGGGCCTCATCAAAGCTCGCAGTGTCCGAGGCTCCCGGCGTCATAATAGGAAAAGCCTTCTCTAAACGATCTCCGAACAGGTCGCTGCTGAGATTTCCTTCGCGTGCCTGCATCCAGTTGCGGTTTCCCTCAACAGTGTTGATTTCACCGTTGTGCGCTATGAGTCGGTAAGGGTGGGCTAGAGGCCATGATGGAAAAGTATTTGTGCTGAACCTTGAATGCACAAGCGCCATTGAACTTTTGAGTCGTTCGTCATTTAGGTCTGGGTAGAATTGAGGTAGTTGCTCGCAGGTAAGCATTCCCTTGTAGACAAAGGTTCGTGCGGACAGTGACGGGAAATACGTTGAAGGTCGAGTTTCATGTTCGATTCGTTTCCGGATTATGAACGAGCGGCGTTCTAATTCGAGCGAATGCATTCTCTCATCTGCCGGATCTCCCATAAAGAGAGTTCTAAATACCGGCATAGCATCTACTGCGAAGCTTCCTAAGGTAGATGAATCTGTAGGGACTTCTCGCCAACCTATTACGTGGAGGCCTTCAGACTCAACAATTTGTTCAATGGCTGCTGCTGCCGCGTCTGTGTTCTCGGAAGGCAAAAATGCCATTCCGGCAGCGTAATAACCAGGGGCTGGAAGCTCAAATTCACACACGCTAGTAAAGTATTCGTGAGGAATCTGAATGAGTATGCCGGCGCCGTCACCGACATTAGCTTCAGCTCCGGTAGCGCCACGATGGTCCAGATTGAATAGACATTTAAGTCCATTCTGAACCATCTCATGGGATTTCCGTCCATGCATATCTACAACGAAAGCTACGCCACAAGCATCATGTTCATTGGCGGGGTCGTAGAGACCTTGTGCAACTGGAAGATTAACTTGGCCAGGATAGGAATTATGCATGTTGAAGACGTTCCGGAACTCGATCGATGGAGATTATAAAAGTTTTGAGTTGCTAGGACGGGACGCCATTGACCCAGATCTAGAGCGAACCTAATGATAGCGACTAAAGAGCGAATATTAGTAATTTTGTTTAAGTTCGTCTGAAGGCATAGTAATTTATTTAAGCCTTGATGCTTCGTAACAGCGCTGCTGCAATGAACAGGCTTGATGATGCTATGAGCACTGTTGGCTTTTGAGTGTTGAACAAATCACTAGTTAAGCCAGCCAACAACGGCCCGAACGCTCCAGCGATTGAAGTAACAGTGTGTTGCATGCCCATGAGCAGTCCGAGGTCCTCATTTTTGAAAACGAGCTGGCCGTAAATCGCCTGAAGGGGAGTCATAGCTCCAAGCCCTATACCAACGGCAGCTCCATAAAAAAAGCATGAGATTACGTTTTGGCTGAGTAAGAAGATGGAACCTATTCCAGCAGTTAAGAAGGCAATCTGCATGGCGAAGGCTGGTTTACGGATTGCAAAAGAGCCAAGGAGGCCGACCCGCCCGAAGATTTGCATAAACCCCCGAAAGGCAGCTGCTGATGCGGCCGTTTGTAGCGTTACGCCGGCATCTACCATGATTGGAATTTGGTAGACCAAAAGAGTGCTGTACGCGAACCCACCGAAGGCATACGCAATGAGCATTCGTCGGACTAAAGGCATCTGCACTGCCTTTTTGAGTGCTCGCAGAGGCTGGCTTGAAGGAAGCGATCCAGATGGAGATTTTCCTTTGGATGCAAAGATTGCTGCACCTATAGCTCCGAAAAACGCTAGTAAAGAAAAAACTCTAAATGCTACGCGCCAATCGGTAGAGGTAATTAAATGCGCTCCGAGCGGTAGATAGATCGGGCTGCAAAAAGCGCCGATTGCGGTTAAGACAGCTATCGACTTACTCGGATCTCCAGGCCCCAACCTAGCGGCTGCTGTGGTAGAGACATGATAGAAACCTGTGGCCATCAGAGTGCCGGCGCCAAGGCTGCAGATAACAGCAAATGTTAGAGGTTGAGTCGCCCAGCTTCCCAGAAACATTAATAATGCTGCAACTGCTTGAATCGTGAAGACTGCTGCTCCGCCCCATTTATCGAGGATGCGTCCTCCCACTGGTGCACCTAGACCGTTTACAACTTGAGCAGCAGCGAATATGCCACCCAAGAACGTCAGTGACCAGCCCGTGTCTTGGGCAATGGGTGCTACTAAAATCCCAAACGCATAGAACCATGAGCCATAACAAGTGCAGGTCATTAACCCCAGAGCGGCTATGGGACGCCATTCCCTGAAGCTGTCTGCCCTGTTTCGCATGTTTGAAATATTAGTTGCTTTAAGTTCGGTAGTTTCTCGAACTCTGAGATGGGACCTTGCATTAGTGACTGTTTCTGAGCTCAGTACCGTGGCTGGATCGAGGAGCAAGTGAATTTGTAAGGTGTCTATCAAAAAATGAACACTGAATAATATTGCATTCAGATGCATAACTAGTATGATTCAAGGCATGAAGCAGGCGCGCGTTGGAATCGTTGGGGCATCGGGTTTTACCGGCGCGGAGCTAATGAGACTGATAGCAGAGCATCCGAACTTGGAGTTGGTTGCGATAACTGGTGATAGCCAAGCAGGTGTAAGGGTTCGTGATTTATACCCGAGCTTGGCAGCGGCCTACGGAGACCTAGTTTTTTCTGTGTATAGCCCTGAAAATTTTTTGGGCCTCGACGCGGTCTTCTTGGGTCTTCCACACATGGCTAGTCAGCCAGTTGTCGATGATCTCTATGGAAAAGTTGGCTGTGTTCTGGACTTAGGGTCTGATTTTCGACTTAAGAATCCAGCCTTGTATCCAAAGTGGTACGGGATGGAGCATTCGGCGCCAGATCTTCTGGACGAGTTTATATATGGCCTTCCTGAACTTTATCGAGACTCGATGTCGGGTGCTAAAGGAATAGCTGTGCCTGGATGCTACCCATCGGCAGCGATCATTGCCTTGGCACCATTTTCTAATGGGGGCTATATAGAAACCAAAGGCGTGATCGTGAATGCAGCTAGCGGAGTCAGCGGTGCCGGCAGGGCACCAAAGGCAAATACAACATTTGCGGCTGTAGACGAGAACTTCGCTGCGTATGGCTTGTTAGACCATCGACACACGCCTGAGATGGAACAAGAAACTGGGTGTGAGGTTCTTTTCACTCCGCACCTTGCGCCCATGGTGCGAGGAATACTAGCCACTTGCTACGCTCGTCCAGTGGACGGCAGTTTTACATCTGCTGATGCTATGCAGGTGCTTCATCACGCTTATGACGATGAACCTTTCATATACGTTGATATGACACCGCCTTCAACTAAGTCGACTTTAGGTGCGAACACCGTCCATCTCACAGCTCGCGTTGATGATCGGACTGGATGGCTGATTGTGATAAGTGCATTAGACAATCTTGTCAAAGGGGCTTCAGGAGCAGCTCTTCAATGCGCTAATTTAGCTTTAGGGTTTAAAGAAACAGCTGGGTTGCCTTCCTTGGGACTTATGCCGTGATTAATGGATGCTGGGGATCAGATGAGTAACGATGATTTTACCGATAAGGGAGTTGCTGCGACTTTGCGACTCGTGAGTAACTCTGACGAAAAAGAAGTGCCTAGCGAAAGTCGTTCTATCGAGGAGCACTTAAAAAATGCTCAATTTTTGATCGAAATCCTTCCATATATACAGCGCTGGAGGGGCAAAATTGTTGTCGTTAAATACGGTGGCAATGCGATGGCAGATAACAACGTGTCTATGCATTTTGCTGAAGATATCGTTCTCATGAAGCAGGTCGGGCTTTTACCCGTCGTCGTTCATGGCGGCGGTCCTCAGATAGGTGACCTGATGGAGAAGTTGGGCAAAAAGTCAGAATTTCGTGATGGCCTGCGAGTGACGGATGCTGAGACGTTGGACATCGCTCGTATGGTGCTCGTTGGCAAAGTGAATCGGGATATTGTTGGAGCAATCAATGTCCATGGTCCCCACGCCGTGGGTGTCAGCGGTGAGGACGGTGGTTTAATTACTGCTGCTGCACGCAATCCTGAATTGGGCTTCGTTGGTGATGTTTCTTCGATAAATCCAACGCTTCTAGTGAAGTTAATATCGGAGGGCCTTATCCCAGTTATGTCCACAATCGGTGCGGACGCCACGGGTCAGGCCTACAACATAAATGCAGATACTGTTGCTGGTGCTGTAGCAGAAGCCCTAAAAGCAGAAAAAATAGTCTACCTCACCGATGTAGCAGGACTATATGAAGACTTCGACGATGAGACATCGTTGATTAGGAGAGCCACTGTTTCTGAGTTGCAGGAGAAAATAGATTCTGGTCTCCTTAGCGGTGGAATGATACCGAAAATTGAAGCCTGCGTGCGAGCAGTCAGAAACGGTGTTTCCAGTGCTCACCTTCTAGATGGACGCGTACCTCACGTTTCGCTCCTCGAACTTTTCACTGATTTAGGTATTGGGACGATGATCGTTCCCTAATGGTCTAGAGCCACAATTTTTCTCGAAAGATGGATTCAATGAACACGAAAACAATCGCAGCTGAGGGCCTTGATGACTACCCGTTAATGAGAACGTACGGGATACCTCCAGTCCAGTTTGTTCGAGGTAGCGGTACTGAACTTTTCGACCGAGAAGGAAAACGGTACCTAGATTTCTTGTGCGGATTAGCAGTGACCTCGCTTGGGCATTCTCATCCGGCAGTAGCTGACGCGATAGCCGAACAGGCACGTACTTTGCTGCACGTCTCTAACCTTTTCGAAACAGCGCCAGGTCTTGAAGTCGCGTCAACTATTAATCGCTTGCAAGGTGGGCGAGGTCAAGTCTTTTTTTGTAATAGCGGTGCTGAGTCTATAGAAGGGGCTATAAAATTAGCCCGTAAAAACGGCGGCGATGGACGTCACGTCGTTGTCAGTGCTCTCAAATCTTTCCACGGCCGTACTCTGGCGACTTTGCATGCAACGGGGAAACTAGAAATGCATGGCGCTTTTCAACCTCTGCCAGACGGGTTCCGTCATGTCCCTTACAACGACATAGAGGCATTAGAAGGCGCTCTTGATTCTTCATGTGCTGCTGTTTTGCTTGAGGTTGTACAAGGCGAAGGCGGAGTGAACGTGGCCGACGCTGAGTACCTAGCGGAGGTCAGGTCATTGTGTGACAAGCACAACCTTTTGATGATGATTGATGAGGTCCAAACGGGTCTAGGGAGAACGGGTAAATGGTTCGGATGGCAACATTACTTTGATCCAGAAGGTGATGTGCGTCCTGATGTTGTGACCATGGCTAAGGCCTTGGGAAATGGTGTACCAATCGGTGCTATCTGGGCCAAAAAAGAGGTGGCTTTTGAAGCCGGAGAGCATGCAACCACGTTTGGAGGCCAACCTCTTGCTGCTTCGGCAGCGCGCGCTGTTTTGCGAACAATGGAAGCTATAGATGCTCCCGAGCTCGCAAAGAGCGCTGGAGATGAATTAATGGGCAAGCTCTTGACCGTTCCACATGTATTGGATACAAGGGGCTTAGGTCTATTGATCGCTGCTGAGATTGATACAGCAGCAATCGGTAAAAGTGCTGGTGAAGTTGCTTTGAGCTGTCTTGAAGCAGGACTGGTTGTCAACGGTGTAACTCCAACTGCTTTACGACTGGCCCCACCATTGAATGTGAGCCCTGAGCATATTGATGAGGCAATTCAAATTTTAACGAATGTTCTTGGAGGCGAATGATGAGGCATCTGTTAGAAATTGATGACTTAAATCCAAGCGAATTAAAAAAAGTGATTGACCTTTCGCTTGCAGATACCTCTCCAAGAGTTCTGGATGCTAAAGGGGTAGCTCTCATATTCGAAAAACCGTCTGGTCGGACTCGAAACTCAATGGAAATGGCCGTTATCCAGTTGGGGGGCCACCCAGTTTATATCCAGCCAGATGAACTTGGTATTGATGTTCGTGAAACTGCGGAAGATGTAGTGAGGGTAATGGCGGGTTACCACGCTGTGCTAGCAGCCCGTGTCTTTGATCATGGGCGGTTAGAGCGAATGGCGGCAACGGATGTGATGCCGATTGTTAATTTACTATCCGATGAGGCGCACCCGATGCAGGCTCTTGCTGATCTGCTTACGATGGAACAAGAAATTGGCTTAAGCGATGTGAGTCGCGTGGCTTACGTGGGGGATGCAAATAACGTTTGGCGGTCACTTGCTATTGGATGTTCAATGTTAGGGATCGAGACCTCGGTAGCATCTCCGCCCGGTTACGGGCCCAGTGATAGAGATGTCGATCGGGTCCTTTCTGCGGGAGGCAAGCTGACAGTAACGAGCGATCCCATTGAAGCTGTTCAAGGTTCCGACGTTGTCTACACGGATGTTTGGACATCTATGGGGCAAGAGAGTGAACGATCAGCTCGGATGGACGCGTTCGGGCCGTACAGAGTTGATGCTTCGTTGATGTCGAGAGCTAGCAGCCGCAGTGTTTTCATGCACTGTTTGCCTGTCCATCGAGGAGAGGAAGTTACCGATGAAGTTATTGAAGGGCCTCAGAGTAGGGTCTTTGTCCAAGCCGAGAACCGGATGCATAGCGCTCGTGGCCTACTCGTATGGCTTGCTCAGCAGGTAATCCCGGCATGACTAGTAAGTTCCAGCGGCAGCATTTGATTCAACGTATTTTGTCTGAACAGACAGTCGAGAACCAAGTTCAATTAGTCGATTTGTTAAGTCAAGAAAGCATCGAAGCAACACAAGCCACAGTAAGTCGTGACTTGGAAGAGTTGGGTGCTGTGAAAATGCGAGTTGGGGGCAAAACTGTCTACGCAATTCCTGAATTAACGGCAGAGAGAGTTGTTCCAGTTGAGACGCTGCGGAGAGTTTGCAGCGAGTGGGTAGTTCAGGTAAGCCAATCTAACAATATTGTCGTTCTCACGACACCTCCAGGATCGGCCCATGTTGTTGCTTCAGCTATTGATAGAAGCGGAATAGAGGGCGTCATTGGCACAATAGCGGGAGATGACACGATTTTGGTTATCGCTAGTGAGGAAACAGGAGGAAATGAAATTGCTTCGAATCTCCAGTATCTGTCTGGCTTATAAGCCATATCCAACTACGTACCTCGATGGAGACGTCACATGACTAATGGAAATACGCTTTGGCATGGCCGCTTTGCTGGTGGGCCAGCCGAAGCTCTTCAAAAATTAAATGATTCGTTGCCATTCGATCAAAGAATGTTCCGAGAAGATATCGCAGGTTCTCGATCCCATGTTCGGATGCTGGAAAGCGTTGGGCTCATCAACAAAGAAGAACTTGATGCAATTATGGCTGCGTTGTTGCAAGTAGAGAATGAAATTGCTGAAGGTACGATTCGGTGGGCTGCCAATGATGAAGATATCCACACTGCAGTGGAGCGAAGGGCAACTGAGTTAGCGCCAGCGGCAGCGAAAATGCATACAGGGCGAAGTAGAAACGATCAGGTAGCTAACGACGTACGGCTTTTTGTTAAGTCTGAGGTTGATGACTTGGTGTCTTTGGCGTTTGAACTAATTGCAGTAATCCGGACAAGAGCAGAAGAGGCTCACGCTGAGGGCATCTACCTACCTGGCTATACGCATATGCAGCAGGCCCAACCAGTATCTTTGGCGCATCACCTTGCCGCCTACTGCTGGATGTTGCTCAGAGATGTTGACAGGCTGAAGGACGCGAAACGAAGAACTGACGTCTCGGTCTTGGGAGCCGGTGCCTTAGCCGGCTCATCCCTCCCGCTGAATCCGGCTTTTACTGCTGCGGATCTTGGGTTTGATCAGTTATTTGAAAATTCGCTGGATGCAGTCTCCGATCGAGATTTTGTAGCTGATGTTCTATACGCGCTTACAACACTGGGCATTCACCTTTCGAAGCTTGGAGAAGAGTTGGTTATATGGGCATCGTCTGAATTTGCCTTCATTACTTTAGACGATGCGTTTTCCACTGGATCATCGATGATGCCTCAAAAGAAAAATCCAGATATCGCTGAATTAGCCCGTGGTAAAGCTGGTCGCTTAATTGGCAATTTGACTGGTTTCTTAGCAACACAAAAAGGTCTCCCGCTTGCCTACAACAAAGACCTTCAGGAAGACAAGGAACCATTATTTGACAGTTGTGACACGGCTCGGTTAACTCTGTTGGCTTTAAGAGGAATGATCCAAACTTTAGACTTTAATGCCGAAGCAATGAAGTTGGCGGCTGATTCTCCATATGCGGCAGCAACAGATTTGGCTGAGTACCTGGTTGAGCAAGGGCTTCCTTTTAGAGATGCTCATGCTCTAGTTGGCGGGTTAGTGCGTGATTCACTAGTAGGTGCTAAAAGTTTTGCGGAGCTGGTTCGAGACCACCCAAGCTTAGGTCACGAGGCTCAGAAACTTCTGGAACCTGGCGCGAGTTATCAACGTCGGAAAACGCATGGTTCGGGCGGACCTGAAGCAGTTCGAATGCAATTAGATCGCCTCAATTCGCTCCTCGAATCAGCCCTGTAATAGTTTGATGGTGACGGGTAGATGGTTAGTCAAAAGCAGTAAAAGTCTAGCTTTTACAAATGAGCAAGTTCAGGCAGTTAAGACTATTACTAGCTTCATTCCAAGAGATGAAGTTCAAGTAGCTGCTCAAAATAAAATCATTGCGTTTGCAGAGTTGAACAAAGATGCGCTTTACCGGAGTTGCTTAGATGGCCATTTTACGGGCTCCAGCTGGGTAGTTAATTATGAAGGTAACAAGGGCCTGATTCTGTTGCATGCCAAAATCAAGCGCTGGTTACAGCCAGGTGGTCACGCTGATGGCGACGCGTGTTTAGCGGGAGTTGCATTGAAGGAAGCAACTGAGGAAACCGGTATCGCTGGGTTAAGAGTATGGAGCAATCCGATTGATCTGGATGTGCACTTGTTTCAGAATCGAGCGAAGGTAGAGCCAGACCACTGGCATCTGGACACGAGATTTTTAATACAAGCGCCAGAAGGTGCTTTAGAAGAAGGAAATCATGAGTCTGATGGACTTCGTTGGATAGGAGAAGAGGAGCTGGAAGACCCTGAACTCCAGTTAGACCCCAGCACGCAGAGACTCGCCAGATACGGCTTTGCTCTTATCCGACATCTGGGTGAAGAGAAATCTTTTGATGCTTGATTCAGCGAAGCTTCGATTATTCTCCTAGAGCATTCCTTTTCTTAACTTTCTGTTACTTAAGCATTTGATTCTGCTCTTCGAATCAGGCTGCACAGCTTCACAATAATTGCTCGTCACATGGCATGGCTGTCTTTATTCATTACGGTAGGTTTGCCTGGTGCGTTCCGGCCTTTTTGTTTTAATCCCCTTAGTCATCTCTCTAATCGTGATTTTGTTTGGTTTCGTTTCTGTATTGAGAATTCCTGAGAAAGCTTGGCTGGAATCGAATAGGCGCAGACGTAACTGGGTGCTACTGATGGTGTTTTTTGGACCGTTAGCTGTGCTGCTTTTTTACGCAACTGTTCGCTACGAATTACTTGATCCTGAGCGTTATCACGAAATAGATGGGGTGTCGGAAGACGATCTATAATTCAGGAATTTTTAGCGTCTGATCGAACCAAAACCCACCAGAGTCAGTTAGAACTCAAAATATAGATCCGGGAATTGTGGTGTTGTCGAGCTGTGATCCTTGGCACACTGGTTCCGTGGAGATTCTCGCAGATTTACAAGCACGTGGTCTTATCCACGACACAACTGACATAGAGGAGCTGGGTCGCCAGCTAGCTGCGGGCTCAGTTACGCTCTATTGCGGCTTCGACCCAACGGCAGATAGCCTCCATGTGGGAAATCTAATAGGTTTGCTCACTTTACGACGGTTCCAGATGGCAGGACACAAGCCGATAAGCCTTGCCGGCGGTGCCACTGGAATGATCGGTGACCCCAGCGGAAAGTCTTCAGAGCGAAATTTGCTTGACGACGATGGCTTAGCAGAAAATCTTCAAGGAATAGTACCACAGCTGCGCCAATTCTTGGATTTCGATGGACCTTGTGCGGCGAAGTTGTTGGATAACAGAGCGTGGACGGTCGGAGTTAGCGTTCTCGATTTTTTACGCGACATTGGGAAACACGTAACTGTAAATCAAATGATGGCGAAAGATTCCGTGAAAAACCGGATGAACGATGGTGACGGTATTTCCTATACGGAGTTCAGCTACATGCTCCTGCAGGGCTATGACTACCTATGGCTAGCAGAGAACGAAGGATGCGCTCTGCAAGTAGGCGGATCTGACCAATGGGGAAATATTCTCCTAGGGATTGATCTGATTCGTAGAAAGTTAGGTAAGTCAGCTCATGCATTGACCTGGCCGCTGCTAACGAAGCCCGATGGTTCGAAGTACGGCAAGACAGCTGGCGGCGAAACTATATGGCTAAGCGCGAATAAAATGAGTCCCTACCGTTTCTATCAATCTTGGATTGGCGTCGAGGATGCGGAAGTTAAGAAACTACTTTTACAGCTCACCTTTTTGTCAGTTGACGAAGTGGATTCATTAGTTCAAGCGCATGAATCAGACCCAGGTAGCCGTACCGGGCAGCGCGCACTAGCTCACGAACTGACCTCACTAGTTCATGGAACTCGCTCAGCAGATGCCGCTGTGCAAGCTAGTGAGGTCTTATTCGGCAAAGGCACGAATCCAGGCTCAGTGTCTAAGTCCGCTCTCGAGTTCGTTTCAACCGAGGTCCCTTCGAGCGTTTACACAACTAATGACTCAACACTCATTGACTTACTGATCGAAACAAGCCTGGTGACCAGCAAGGGTGATGCGAAACGAGCATTTGCCGAAGGCAGTATCTATCTGAATGGCGAGCGAGTGCTGGATGCTGCGGCGATGGTAACCCCGGCCGATTTTTTACACGACCAATATTTGCTGTTGCGCAGAGGCAAGAAAAAGTGGCATGTAATAGAGCTTTCCGCCTAGCTATTAGGCATTCATCAAATAATATCCATAATCCTTAAGGAAAACTAAGTTCCAGGTTGGTTATGGGTGTTGTGACCGGTACATTTACTCTTCGCTCCACTCGCCAGTAATTCGGCGAAACGAGCATGCGCACCTCCGCCAGTTGCCCTTTCGGGAACTGATCATGTGCCAACTGTTAACGTTTGAAATGTTGACGGTGCTCCTTGACAACAGAACAGAGGACGATATAACGCCAGTGTGGGCGGTTGGCTCTTGCCTTGTGTAAGTGCTAACCGAACCACAAAGTAATTAACCGTGTCAGTGCTGTAATGCTCTGACACAAAATAAATCGTACGATCTTTATTCGGCTTGCCGGATAGAGAAAGTGCAGCAATTCTAGCCAGCCGTTGCATGAGAGGGATTCCCCCTCGCTGATTGTGACGGAAGGCTCTTCGATCGTATTAGTTAGGCCTTAGGGCTTAACAACGTAAGATCTTAACGGAGAGTTTGATCCTGGCTCAGGACGAACGCTGGCGGCGTGCTTAACACATGCAAGTCGAACGATCCCGGGACTTCGGTCCCAATGGGATAGTGGCGAACGGGTGAGTATCACGTGAGAAACCTACCCCGAAGATGGGAATAGCCCAAGGAAACCTGGATTAATACCCAATAATCTGCAATCACCGCATGGTGAACGCAGCAAACGCTCCGGCGCTTCGGGAGGGTCTCGCGGCCTATCAGCTAGTTGGTGA
>TARA_B110000263_G_C15312210_1_pt1 | contig 13560 bp, 7 predicted proteins | sample TARA_B110000263 | Tara Oceans TARA_B110000263 (sample SAMEA4397730) | marine metagenome | biome: Polar Biome; feature: [MES] marine water layer (ENVO:01000295) within the mesopelagic zone...; material: water (ENVO:00002006), including particulate matter (ENVO:01000060) such as......
TTACTAGATGGAGTTAATTGTTTTACAAAGATAATTCATGTAACATAAAGTACCTATAATAATATTCCTTTTAAATAAAAAACCCAGCTTCATAAAGCTGGGTTTTTAGTTGTTAATTTAATTTAAATGTTATCGGGATAGAAAACGGAACTCTAACTGGTCTTCCTCTTTGTCTACCTGGAGTCATTCGAGGTAGCTTGCTTATGATTCTGTGAGCTTCTTTTTCTAAGTTTTTATCAGGACCACGTTCTCTAATATTTCCAATAGTACCATCCTTGTTAATGATAAAACTTACATATACCCTTCCTTGAATACCCATTTCTTGAGCGATGTCCGGATATCTAAAGTTTTTTCTAATATGCTTATTTATTTGTTCCTGGAAGCAGCTTCTTCTTTCTGACTTTTTTACACGTTCACAACCAGGATAAATTGGAACGTCTTCAATAACAGCAAAAGGAACTTCTACATCGTCATATTCTTCTTCAATTTCTACTTCTTCTATTTCAACAATCTCATCTTGATCTGTTTCTGTTGATTCTATCACAGTCTCTTCGACTTCTTCTTCATCTTCTACAATCTCAATAACTTCTGGTGCTGGAGGAGGAGGAGGAGGAGGAGGGGTTTTAAGTTGCTCAGTGATTGGAACATCTTCGTCATCGTCATCGTCTATGTTTAGCGCTTCATAAGCATATACTGTAGCATATGTTTTCCACTCAATGGCGCGCCAAGTTATCAACAATATAACTGCTAAGCCTATAACGAAATAAAGTGAGCTGTTTTTAGAATGATCAGCGTTTGGATTCTTTTTTGGTTGCATACTTAGGAGTTTAAAGATGCTAATCTAGAAAAAATTGTAAAAAAAACCTCATTAAACTTATCAATGTTGAAACAAAATAATTTTAAAAGAGAGATTAATTTCCATTTAACAACTCCTCATACGCCTCAGAGTCTAGTAAAGAGTCAATTTCTTTAATATTTTTTACTTTAATTTTAATCATCCAACCAGCACCATAAGGATCATCATTAACAAGTTCAGGAGTTGCTTCAAGCTCTTCATTAAAAAACTCTACTGTTCCCGAAACTGGCATAAAAAGATCCGAAACAGTCTTAACTGCCTCAACAGAGCCAAAAACAGCTTCATTATCTAAATCTTCTCCTGCTGTCTCTACTTCAACATAAACTATATCTCCAAGTTCACTTTGAGCAAAATCAGTAATACCAACTGTTACTTGGTCTCCATTTATTAGAACCCATTCATGGTCTTTTGTGTATTTTAAATTTTTTGGGATATTCATTGATTTATTTTAAAAAACAAATGTAATATTTTACCATTATTATTTAAATTTAATTGCCAAAATTGTACCTAATAGTTATACCCGACCTAATTGTTGTTTGAGGAAAAGCTGTTGAAATTGCAAATTCAGAAAAATTATGATCATAAAAAAGAAGGGCGGTGAAGTTTTGAGAAATTGAATAATCTGAACTAAACTTAATTGATAGCTGAGTTTGTCCAGCAGTAACTTGATTGTTGTCATATTCAAGATTTCTGAGAACAGTTTGATTTTTTCTATAGGAAATATCAGCTTTGATGTTTAAATCTCCTTTTAAGGTTGAACGCCTTCCTCCTATTCTTGTATTCATTCTAAGATTTTTAAATCTATATCCAAATCCAATGATATACTCATTTCCAAATGATTCAGTAAGAAGGTTATTGTCTAAACTCAAAGACAAAGCCCTGTCTTTTTTTAACTCAGCAAGTAATTTGAATGAATTTTTTAATTCAATATCTAATCTTATTAATGGATTAAACTGCTCAACCAAATTTATATTTGAATATATTTTACTGTTGATGAAATTTCCAGCTCCGTCAACATTAGCTATGGAGTTTGAGTCAAAATCTAAATTTGCTTGAAAATTATTAATCGTATAGCTTGCTCTATAACCATGAGAAATAGTAAATCTTTGAAAAATCTTTTTAAATGATTTGAGGTTATTAAATCCTGTAAATTTCATGTTCCAATTAGGTAAAGAGCTTTTACTCAAAGGATCTATTTCAACATCAGCAGCAGACAAGCCTGAATATGCAGAAACAAAAGCTCCAATTAGAACCAGCTGATTATTTTTCCCAAAGCCAATTGGGAAACCGTCATTATCAGTTTCTTGATTAGACATTCCTGAGCTAGAAGCTAATCTATTTGCAATTTTAAGTCTATTAATTCTAAAGTTTTCAAAAATAGGACTAAATTCTCCATTGAAAGATTTGAAAGCAGTTTTTAAAAGTATGGTTGATGTTCCGAAATTTCCATAAAAATTAGGATTTAAAGAAATATACTCTAGGTTTTCAACTCTATAGTTTTCAGAACTATTTTCTGAATAATTGTTTTCTAAATTAAAATCAATTACTAAATCCTTAAACGGTGACCATTGAGCGGTGATGTTTAAACTGTTGTTGTGTACTTGTGTAAATGATTGATTGAAATTAGGAAAACTAGTTAACCAGCCATTTCTAGCAACTTCATATCTAATATCAGCTTGATCTCCAAATGTAAAACCTACTGAAGGCTGAATTGTTCCAACAAATCCAGTTGAAGGAATATAACCAGGTAAAACTGTTCCATTGTTTTCTGAATAATTAAATTGTATTCGCTTCAATGTGTTTAATATATCAACTGCTGACTTAATGTTTTTTTTGGTTTTCTTATTTAAAGCTTTTGATTTTTTCTTTTTTGATTTTTCTTTTTTATTAATTACTTGTGTAAATTTATTTTGATCTGTTAGCTTTAAAACTGAGTATAGTTTTTGAAATGAAATCGCTCCAGACAAAGTTTTAGTATTTGCATTTTGAATTGTATTTACATTTCCTAATCTGTCTCCATTTTCAGACACTACATTTGCTAAAGCTTGAGAACCTCTTTGCCAATTAAAATCTCCTGTATAATTGTAATTTCCATCAATAAAACTTAAAAAAGGTATATATCTAAATGGTAATTTATAGTTAACAGATAAAGATTGAGCATGACTGTTTGTTTCACCAAGACTCCAAATATTATTATATATCGGATTTGAATATTTGTTTTCGTTATTGAATGATGCATCTGTACCTCTTACAATTCTATTATTAGTTGCTGTAAAACTTAATCTTAATGATTTACTTAGGTTATGATTAATTTTATAACTCCAGTCAAACAAAAAATTACGTTGCTGTAGGTCAGGAAGAGATAATTGTTTGCTAGTATCTATATTTTCGTTATAAACCTCTCTAAATCTTTGCGTCCTAAAACTTCTATTAATTCTTGAAGTAATTGCAATATTATTTGGTAATGGATTAAAGTTAAACTCCTTCAACCACTGCCAATATTTTTTTTGACTAAATATTTTAATTTTTGAAAAAGGTTTTATTTCTAAACTGTTAAATGAATACCCATAATTAGCTGAAAGAAGTAAATCAGCATTTTTTTGATTTTCAATCTCATAATCATGATGTTGTATTTCGTTATATGCGTATGAAAAATCAAAGTTTTCAGGACTATAAATTCTATTTTTATTTTTACCAGAACTTAACTTTCTAACTCCAATTAAGCTTATGCTTTTTCTTTTAGTATAATCAATAGCCTGATTTTTTATAGAATCTTTTTGTGAGTTTCTAATTGAAGTGTCCAACCTGTCTTTTAATAAAATATCCTGATAAAAGGGATCATATTCAGGAGTGATTATGGTTTCACCAAGCCCAAAATTGATTGGCAATTGTATTCCCCATTTTTTAGGCAACAACTTACCCATATTTACTTCTGAAATTAAATCATATTGAGAAACAGCTTCTCTATTACTCTGATTTGGTGACTGATCTATTGTCCCAAACCCAACTGTTGAAAACCTACCAGTTGCTGAAATTGAAGCAAGATCAGCAATATTAGCATCCACAGATCCAATTGCAGCCCACCCTCCTTGAGAGTCAATACCTGCAATTCTTAGTTCATTAAACCAAACCTCTCCACATAGAGTTTGTCCTAAATTTGTTGATGGATTTTTTACACCAATCATCAAGCTTCTTATGTTTCCTAGCGACGGATTCCCTTTTATTGCAAATTTATATTTCTTTGATCCCGGCAAATCACTTATTGAAGTAAACTCATCAATTAAATTTAATTCTTCGTCAAAATATGAAGCGCCTCCAACACTAATTCTTTGAAGAGCTCTAGCTTTTAACTTAGCTAATAAATCAAGTGAGATTTCAATAGAATTTTGATCTGGAATCCAAACTGCTTCAGCGCTTAAGTTATTTGAAATATTTGATTCATATTCTGAAGGCTTAAGAGGGATTTCGATTTGATAAAAATTATCTTTATAGTCACTCCCAATTCTAATAAATGCTACTAATCTTTCATCAAAAACTTCAGTAGAACCCTCACCGGGTAATGGCGTTTTTCCTGGTATTGACTCCGCATGAAGAAACATTTTAATTTTCTTGTATTGCCTCATATCAATTTGAACATTTTTAAAAATTCCTCTTGAATCCATTGGCTGAAGATCGCATACTCTAAAAGACAGAGATTGTTCATTTTGCCTAACAATCGTATTGTTATTATTTATTTGTTCACGCTGAATAGTTGGGGGTAAAATATAGTTTATTGGAGTTCTATTTTCATTTTCTAAGATATTTACAGTGCTAATGTCTACTGTTGTGTTTTTATTGTTAACTAAGTTTTCATTAAGCCCTCTATTGTACCTTCTCCAGTCTCCTCTTACTAAATCTAAAGTTCCAAACCTAAGAACTGTTGGCTTATTAAAGCCTCTTAAAACCATCCTCATAAATCGAATTGATCTTAGGTCTTGAATATTATTTATAGATTCAAAATAGTTAGAATAATTAGATGACTCATAATATGATTTTTTTACTGGAACTTTAAATTGAATCCACCTTGTCGTAATATTATCTCCATTTGGAAGGTCTATTTTTACATTTTGACGAACATCCGAAATGAAAGGATGATTTCCAACTGTCATTGATCTTGAAATCGGTATTTTATATTCAAAATAGCTGTCAATTGTATTCATACTTTGGTCTTGATTAATATCTTCAATATCAGGCTGAGTTGTATTTCCTCGATCTGTATTAGAAAATGCAATTGGAGAATTACCTTGAGTACCGTTATAATTTTTATATCTATTTAAAATTCCTCCTTCAGCTGAAACAAAATATTTATAATTATCACCTGCAGGATCATCTATGGGTCCATTTGTATATATGTTTTTTTCCTCTAAATCAGAAAGACCATCTAATCCTAAATCTTGCAAATTTCTATCCTGCTCAACTGTATTAAATGCATATAAAAGTGATTGAATTGAAGGCACCTTTCCCCATGAAGTATTTTGAGTTAAATTTTCTTCTCCAGAGCCCGGCAAGCCATTTTCATACTGTTTTCTTCCATCTTTTAATATGTCTTCAGATATGTTTCCTAGATGAAAAATAAGTTCTCCCAGATCATCCTCACCATCTTCTGATTCTGAAAAAGTGTCTAATAACCAAAATTCGATAAACTCCACATTTGATTGCTCAAAATTAGTAGAGCTAATTGGCCTAATTATACTTGCCCAATTTTCTGATAAATTGGATTGAAAATTTATATTATTAGAATTATTATAAGGACCTTTTTCATTAGGATAAAATGCTAAATCAAAGGTCTGTTGAATCGTTGTAGAACCTTGTATTAAATCTTGTTCAGGAAAAATTTCATTAATAAAAATTCTTCTGGTTGTATTATTAGAAATATCATTATTATTAATTCCTTGTGGCCTACTATTTGTGTAAAAAATTGGATCAATTGAGTACCAAGCTAGCTTAGCTCTTCCGTATCCTGATGTAATATCATTATTTGGTAAGCCTGATCCTTTAAAGTTTTTATAGGGTACGCTTCCTAGTTTCCATGAAGTAAAACCTTTGACATCTATATTAGTTTGTGCTCCTTCAAAATCATCTATGTAAACATTTGCTTCACCATCAAGATTAGTATTTCTGGGGTTTCCTGAAATTAATGAAGCTACTTCTCCTCTAAAAGATAATGTTGACGGGATATCAGTTTGTAGAGATGGGATTCTATTTATTAATCTTGATAAAAATGGTAACTCAGTCGAAAAGTTCGAATTAAATCCAACCATTGTGTTGTTAACTGGCTCAGTTCCATAATTTGCTTTTTGAGTCAAAGGGGTTTCATTTAGGTTTAAAAATGTCCCTCCTACTACTACTTTTTCATTAATTTGATGCTCTATGTTTACTCCTGCAAACCTTTTATTTTGTTGATTGAAAAAAGAGTTATTCTCCAAGGAAATAGAAATTGGAATATTTGATGCTTTTAAACCAGGATCAAGTATTTTTACTCTCCCAATATCATAGTTAACAGTGTAATCAATTCCTTCTTGTAAGAGCCTGCCGCCTGCAGTAACCTGAACAGAACCCCTTGGAATGTTAAATGCACCCACAGCTATCCCATCACTACTTGTTGATGAATATCTTCCTTTTAATTGAAATTTATTTTTCTCTGAAACCTCAAATGCAGCTGCCTTAGTTAATGAATACATTTCTTTGAAAACATATTTTTTTTGATTAATGTTAAAGGTGTTTTCTTGATCATAATTTTCAATACCACCATTAGAGTTCAACACATTAAATAAATACGATCCAAAAGGTTCGATCTGTGGGAAAATTATTCTCCCTGATTTTGGGTCAATTGTAATTCCAGGGACATAATCAAAAAAACCGTCTCCCTCTGAAACTGGATCTTGATATAAATTAAGTTTATCAAGCTCAAAAGTTTTTAATAAAATTTGATTTTCTAAATCTTGTGGCCAAATATCTTCATCTACAGGACTAATGTAATTTATTGGTGAAGGATCGACATATAAAATATTTAACTTAAAATCTTTTTCTGACAAGTTAAATGCTCCTGTGCTATATATGTTTTTCATCATTAGGTTCCATACAGGCTCAGTCACATCTGTTAAGTTACTTTTTAAAAGTTTTGTTATTATACTATTATTATTTAATTCCAAACCAGAAGATTCAGAGCTAGATAAAGTAGTTCCTGGTATACTTCCATTTGCAAATTCTCCAACCTGATAAACCTTTCCATTATATGTATACTGAAAAGAGACAGATAGTACTTCATCATTACTTAAACGTTGATTCAAAGAAATATAACCTAACCTAGGGTTTAAGGTATATTCGTTGTTGCTTAGTTTTCTTGCGCTTTCAAGAACTGCATAGTCAATACCTTCCTTAAACTTCTGCTTTTCAGATCCAAAACCTAATTGAACTGAAGAAATATCTCGAATATCTTGGGTTAAAATTCCACCATCATTAATTAAAGCGGGATCTAAGTTATTAGCGGCATTATCTGGAAAAAATTCAGATGATGAATCGTTAAAAAAATTAATGATTTCTGAGCCCAGACTAGTGTTTTTTATTTTTTTCTCACCGAGATCCTGAAGTGCTATGATATTTCTGATGTTTTGTGTTTGAGAGCCTCTATTTGTAACCCAAATCTCTATTCTATTAATTTGAATATTTGAATTAATATATGGATATGTTTTTAGGGCTGAATCATATTGATCCCTGAAGAATTGACTTAAAAAATAATGTCTATCTTCCTCGTAATCCAAAGCAAAAATTTCGAATTGTTGAAGTGAACCTCCACCCTGAGATACTACCTGTTGAGATTGGGATCTCTGCTCTGAAAAAACTGCAGTTACTTTAGTTTTTCCAAATTTCAAATCAGTTCTAACGCCGAACAAACTCTGAGCTCCCTGAATTAAATTACTATTAAGAGGCATGCTAATATTTCCAATATCTATATTTTGTAATATACCGTCCTCAGTTACTTTCCCATCTAAATAGTCAGCAACATCATTACCAAGCGCTGATGGGTTATCTGCATAAGTTGATCCTCTAGTTCTAAGTTCTTCTATTTTTGTTTTTGCATCTTTTAATTTTATTTCTGCATCACCTATTTTGTTTTCTAAATCAGAAAATCTTTCAGCAAAAGAATTTGATGATTTGGAATTCACGTCATTATAAAAACTGAATACCTCTTGAGCTTTTGGAGGGTTAAACTGAACTTTAATTAAATTTTGAAAATCAAATGTAGATTCCGTATCATAATTTGCAGTTAATTGAAGTCGTTCTCCAATTTTACCTAAAAGACTCAAGGTTATTCTTTGATCAAAATCAAAACTAAAGCTACTTCTGTTTCGCGGGGATGCTGCTGGATTATCATTTTTTTGATACCTTACACCAAAATCTATGCCTATAGATCCCTGAGGATCAATATCAATAATATCACTGCCAAATATACTTTTAAAATATTTATTGTTTACATAAAGTTCTGGCAATAAATTTTTTTGAGCATCTTCAAGCTCTGAAGAAACTCCGCTGAGAGTTTGGACTTTTTGTTTAAAATAAATTTTTAAATCTTGCTTTAAAACCCAATCTTCATATTCATTTGGACTAAGAACCAGAGGGGTGTTAATTGGATAGTCTCCTATTGATTTTGACAAATAATACATATTCGTAATAGGGTTATAACTATATATATTATCAATAATAGAAGACTCTGGAAATGAAATTTTAATTATTGAATCTTGATCAATAACATTTTGGGAATAAGAGTTAAGCCCAAAAAATATAAAAATTATTAGGAATGATGATTTTACAAAAACAAAAAATCGACGATTAGTCAAACGTGCTTTAAAGTTTATTCAAAGCTAACTTTATTAGAGTTTCAACTGAACTTTCAGAATCACTTTGAACTAGGTTATCAATTACTTTTTCAGAGTTTCTTCGATTATATCCAAGTACCTCTAGAGCTGATAACGCTTCTTCTTTCGTTGTATTGTTTGATTTTGTATGAATTTGCTCAATACCGTAAAGATCCTTAACCTTGTCTTTAAGTTCAATTATAAGACGTTGAGCTGTTTTTAGTCCAATTCCTTTTACACTTTTTATTCTATTCAAGTCTTCACTTACAATTGCATTTTGAACCTCTTCAGGAGCTAATGATGAAAGCATAGTTCTAGCAATACTTGTTCCTATTCCCGAAACACTGATTAAAAGTCTAAATATTGCACGCTCCAACTCAGTAATAAAGCCATATAAAATATGAGCATCTTCACGAATTTGAAGATGCGTATATATTGTAATATTATCTTGTTTTTTAAGCTGACCATAAGTATGTAAAGATATATTTACTTTATATCCAACACCCTGACAGTCAATAACTAAATGGGTAGGATACTTTTCTACTAGAAGACCTTTGAGTTGAGTTATCATTATTTTCTTTTTTGTTGAGCATCTACAACAGCCATTGCGGCCATATTAACAATTTCTTGAACTGAAGCACCAAGCTGCAGTATGTGAACAGGGGCATTAAGCCCCATTAAAATTGGTCCTATTGATAATGTTCCGTTTAACTCTTTCATTAATTTATAAGTTATATTGGCAGAATCAAGATTAGGAAATATTAAAGTATTTACATTTTTTTTTGATAATTGAGAAAAAGGAAACCTGCTTTTTAACATTTCTTTATTCAAAGCAAAATCAGATTGAATTGGACCATCAACATCAATATCAGGATAATATCGATGTAAAAACTTAACCGCTTCAGTTATTTTTGTGGCTTCTGCAAATTCAGAGGAACCATAGTTAGAATAAGAAAGCATAGCTAATACTGGTTGCAGTCCAAACATCTTTGCTGTTTGAGCAGTCATTTGTGCTATTTTAGCTAATTCCTTAGCTGAAGGGTTTATGTTTATAGAGGTGTCAGATAGAAAAATTGGACCACGCTGAGTAAGCATTAAATTTGTTGCTGCCACTCTCCTAACTCCCTTAGCTGGACCAATACATTCTAAAATTGGTTTAATGACCGCAGGGTAATTTCTCGAATAGCCAGACAACATTGCATCTGCATCTCCATTTTTAACCATCATTGCTCCAAAATAGTTTCTTTCTCTTAGTAACCTTTGAGAATCGTATAAAGTTTTACCATTTCTTTTCTGATCATTCCAAAAAATTTCAGCGTACTTTTTTCTTGATTCTTCCTGAAGACTAGATTTTGGATCAATTATTTTTAAGTCTGCTTCAAAATCTATTGTAGTCATTAAATCTCTAATAACAGGTTCGTGACCAAGAAGAATTGGAATAGCAATTCCTTCGTCATAAACTATTTGAGCTGCTTTTAGTACATCTAGGTGATCCGCTTCTGCAAAAATTAATTTTTTAGGCTTTCGTTTTGCAGTATTATGAATTAAACGAACTAGTTTTTGATCATTATCAAGTCTTAAAGCTAATTTTTCTTTATATTTTTTCCAATCTAAAATCGGTTCTTTAGCTACTCCTGATTCAATTGCAGCTTTTGCAACTGCTGGAGGAATTTCAATAATTAACCTAGGATCAAAAGGTTTTGGAATAATATATTCTTTTCCAAAAGATAAACGTGTTTCATCATAAGCTATATTTACTTGCTCTGGAACTGGCTCTTTAGCTAAATCAGCTAAAGCCTTTACGGCTGCCTTTTTCATAGCTTCATTAATTGTTGTTGCACGTACATCTAATGCTCCTCTAAAAATAAATGGAAAACCTAAAACATTATTTACTTGATTTGGATTATCAGAACGACCAGTTGCCATAATAATGTCATCTCGAACTGAACATGCTGTTTTATATTTAATCTCAGGGTCAGGATTTGCCATAGCAAATACTATTGGATTAGAACCCATAGATTTTAACATACTTTCGTTAACTATATTTGCCTTTGAAAGCCCTATAAAAACATCGGCATCTTCGAGAGCTTCTTCAAGGGTATTTAGATTTAAGTGAGTTGAAAATTCAGCTTTTTCTTTACTTAAATTTTTTCTGTCATTTCTTATAACGCCTTTACTGTCAGTCATGACAATGTTTTTTCTTGTAGCTCCAAAAGACTCATACAGCCTAGTGCATGAAATCGCAGCAGCCCCAGCTCCTGAGATAACAATTTTAACCTTATCTATCTTTTTGTTTGCTAACTCTAATGCATTTAGCAGTGCTGCACAAGAAATAATTGCAGTTCCATGCTGATCATCATGCATTACCGGTATATCAAGCTCCTCTTTTAAACGTTTTTCAATTTCAAAAGCTTCAGGTGCTTTAATATCCTCAAGATTAATACCTCCAAAAGTCGGAGAAATTGCTTTAACAGTAGAAATAAACAATTCAGTGTCTTTGGCATCAATTTCTATATCAAAAACATCAATATCCGCAAAAATTTTAAATAATAATCCTTTTCCCTCCATAACGGGCTTTGATGCTTCAGGACCAATATCTCCCAGCCCCAAAACAGCTGTTCCATTTGAAATGACCGCAACTAGGTTGCCTTTATTTGTGTATTTATAAACATTGTTTATTTCTTTAGCTATCTCATTACAAGGCTCAGCAACACCAGGTGAGTAAGCCAGTGCTAAATCTCTTTGAGTGCTGTATGGTTTTGTTGGAACCGTTTCAATTTTACCAGGCTTTGGTTTTGAATGGTAATTTAATGCTGATTTACGATCCTTTTGATTCATAATAATCCTTTGAAACAAATGTAATATAAAAGCCTATAATGGCTGTCTAGTAAGATGGTAAAATACTGTGTTGAAATTTATGTGTATTTTACAAAATGGCAACTTAGCAAATATTAATTAGTAGCAGTTTCTTTTAATCGCATTGCTAAAATAGCTGAAATAGCAAAAAATACACCTGCAAAAAGCATTGCATTAATTGCATTGCTTCCTAATAAATATTTATAGATAGGTCCAAAGGTTAGAGTTTGAATAAACATAGGAATTACAATCATCATATTTAAAATCCCCATATATACACCTCTTCGTCCTTGAGGAACAATCTTTGAAACCATAGTATAAGGAATCCCCATCATGGCTGCCCAACCTATTCCAAACAACACCATTGGTAATAAAACAAATATTGGGTCAGAAATATAAGGAATAGAAAATAACGCAATAGCCGTGCCTATTAAACTTAAGGAGTAAATCTTTTTACCGCCAAATCGAAGTGATAGTGGGACTAAAGCCAGTGCAACCAACATTGTGATGACATTATAGATTGTACTCATTTTAGCAGCTTGAGATGCAGCTTCTGACGTAGAATAATTCATCGTTAACTTAAAAAGGGGTGTAATGAACTGCCAGTATACAAAAAGAGCATACCACTGAAATAAATATACTAAGCCGATTTTCCACATAGATTTAGGCATTTCTTTGATAGCATCTACAATTTCATAAAGAGGTTTACTAATACGACTCCCTATTCTTAGATTTTTATCTCTATTTATCTCTATTAACTCCTTTTCAGATGGAGGAATTTCAGATGTTTTCAATACAGACCATAATATAGTAGCTATGGAAAGAAAACCTCCAATAAAAAATGAATAATACAACCACTCAGGAATTGAACCTGCTACTTCAATCGATTCTCCTCCAAACAAATCTTGAAATAAAATAATTGAAAAGTTAGCCAATAAAATACCTGCACCAACAAAAAGACTTTGCATTTGATAACCAAGACTTAATTGTTTTTCCGGTAATTTATCACCTACAAAAGCTCTGTATGGTTCCATTGCTATATTATTACCCACATCTAGAATCCATAACAAACCTACTGCAAACCAAAGGACCGGACTTGTAGGAAAAGCAAATAAACACAAACTTCCAATAATCGCACCTATTAAAAAATAAGGCTTGCGTCTTCCCCATCGGTTTGACCAAGTTTTATCAGACATCGCTCCAATAATTGGCTGTACAATTAAACCTGTAACTGGGCCAGCAATGTTTAATATAGGCAACATATCTTCTGAAGCTCCTAAATATAGAAATATTGGATTAATGGCGGTTTGTTGCAATCCAAAACTATATTGAATCCCTAAAAACCCTATATTCATATTAAAGATTTGCCAAAAAGATAAGCGTGGTTTTGTAATCTGCATAAATTCTATTCTTTAAATGTAATTAAAAATAATACTTTAGGTTGAAAAAGAAGTTTTCATCGACATTTTGTCGAGATCAATATAAATTTCTGCACTATGTGTTATATTTATCCATTTAACATTAAAAAGTTTATCTGTTTTTATCAAAAGGAATTCACCGCCAAAAGCTTTATGTGTATTTCGAATAACCATCAACTCTTTCAATTGTTTCATTAATGGTTTATCTAAACAATTTTTTATTTCATTTTTAGTGTAATAATGCCTATTAATATCTCTCTAGGATTTAATTTGATTTAGTCTGGAGATTATCAACAATAAAAACCCCCACTTTATTTCCTTGAGTAACACCTTCTTCAATTGCCATCATATAATGTATACCTCCATATAATCTTGATATTGCAGCTTCTTCAGATGCATGTATGAAAGAATTAAAACTTCTTTCAGGAAGACCATATTTTAGTTCGGTTGTATCTACAAAATTAAAATTTTCTCCAAAAAGATCAGTAAGAGTAACGGCGGCGGCTCTTGAAATCACTGAATGGCCACTTGTATA
>TARA_B110000263_G_scaffold40850_1_pt1 | contig 13432 bp, 11 predicted proteins | sample TARA_B110000263 | Tara Oceans TARA_B110000263 (sample SAMEA4397730) | marine metagenome | biome: Polar Biome; feature: [MES] marine water layer (ENVO:01000295) within the mesopelagic zone...; material: water (ENVO:00002006), including particulate matter (ENVO:01000060) such as......
TCTGTTGCAAGAAGGGTTAGCCAATCCGTCTCGATTTTTTCATCAAGAACACCGTCATGCATTTCGGTTGGATAATTGAGAGAGTCTGGGAGTTCCAAAGGTGCCCCCGCATCTAGTGGAATTAGTCGTGAAAGCCCGTCCTCAGTAGAGAAAACTCTGTGGCTCAAAGCCCCCCATCCACGAGCACGAACATGGCCTAGAACAGCCTCGACCTCGCGATTTGGAACGACCAAGTGGCGCATCATGTTGATGACGGGCAGGCACACCCCCCGCTTCACCATGACGGACGGCGCGCTCCCCGCAGGGCTCTGGCTCATTGGCCTTGGTCCAGGTGACCTCGGGCTGATGACAGCCGACGCTATCGAGCACGCGCGCGCCTGTGAACACCGATTTCTAGAAGGCTACACAGCAACACTTCCAAGCGACCAAGAAAGTCGGCTCGAATCACTCATCGGACCATGGCAGCGAGCCATGCGTCCGCAGGTCGAAAACCCAGCAGAAATTCTTGAATTGGCGCGCACCAGCTCAGTGGCTCTGCTAGTCGTCGGTGACCCCATGCAAGCCACAACACACATCGACCTCGAAGCACATTGTGACGAGCAATCCATCGAATTCTCTGTAATTCCAGGCCTCAGTGCGACCTCGCTCGCAGTATCACTATCCGGCTTGCAATCATACCGCTTCGGCCGACAAGTAACACTACCATTCGCTTACGGGGATTACCTGCCAACATCCCCTCTCGAACTGATCGACGCAAACTACCGCTCTGACCTACACACCCTCGTTCTATTGGACCTCGATCCAACTGGAATGGGGGTCAACCAGCCACAACCGATGAGCCCGTTCCAAGCAGTCGAACTCCTCCAAAAAATGGCAGTTCGGCTGGCCGAGCGTGAGGGAGAAAGCCGAGACAGTATGAGCACTCCCATCGCGCAGTGGGATTCGATTCTTCTCAGCGACCTTGGAACGCCCGACCAAAGAGTAGTTTCGGGCCATCTAGAGGATATCGCAAAGGCCGAGGGAGGGCGCATTCACTGTCTGATTTTACCCGCTGAATTCAGCGGCTTGGAGCGCGAAGCCTACGAGCGCCGCAAGGGCCAACGATGAAGCGAGGAATCAGGAGGCGATAACATGGCAAAGCCCCCCGCTGAGGTTAGCTTTCCGGGCGATAAGAATCGTCGTAGGAAGGTTCGCGTGCGCGGAATCAAGAAGGCGTCCAAGCAAATACAGCAGCGGCTCGACCGCAATCTCGAGAATCTTCTTGAGAATCCTGAAGCATTCCTTCCCGACATTGACTACGAACTCGGGAAACCCCGTCGAGATATGCTCGCTTCCACCATCAAAAACATCGATGCAGTGTCGAAGAAAAGGCACGACCGGCGTTGGCTGACCAAGCGTATGTCGAAGCGTCGCGGTGATGTTGTTTGTCGCGCATTGGCTGGTAGTTTGCTGGCTGCTGGTGAGGCTGATACCTCGACAGTTTCAGTGTATAACAGCCCAATCTACGGGGCTTCGAGCTTCATTCGACGAGGGAATGGGAAACAATCTCACATGGTTGGAATCCAGAATTTTACCCATTCACGGCTTCGGCTTTTGGTTTGGGACGACCACGCAAAGGCTGGCTGGTGGTTCTTCTCTTGGGACGGCGGCTTCGTCTGCTCGGGACAGGAAGCGAAGGCGCCTGTAGAATGGGTTGATGATATTCTGGATGGAACAAGTATCGATTTGACCGGCGACGAAGTCCGCTGGTCGAAAGGATTGGAAAAGGACATTGTCGAGAAAGGTGAATTCACAGACTCAGGATGGTTGAAATTAGAATTAGGTGAGGTCACAGTAGGACTCACTGGCGCGGTTCTTGCAAAGACTGGGAATGAGCCCTTTGTACCTTCAATTGCGCTTGCGATGATGCCGCCGAAAATATCGGCGGTCACCGAGGCAGAATGGATGTGGAGGCCGGCTGGATGGCCGGCCGAGCGCGAGTTGCCTGAGGCTGGTCGCGAACGCCTCGATGAGGTGCTGCTCGCTTGGATGAATCTCGCTTTGCCCGACGATAAACTCGCTCGCTCTTCTCGCGATGCGATACTCGGATCGATTGAGGAGGGTTACATCGGAGGCAATCACTGGTTCGCGCCGGACGCCCGCGATGACTTCCTCGCGCATCTGCAAGGAAGTGATGAGGAGCGCGAGGCCCTGAACATCGTTCTTGACTTGATGGAAGGCGGGGCGATGGTTCGCGCCGATGGAGTCGTGCTAGAGTCCGAGTATGATGTGATTCGATTCGAAGATAGTACATGTCACCCGGTACTCGTCGCGCTGTGGGAAGAGAACGGTTTGGATATCCTCGAATCGATGTTCGGCCTCGTCGGAAATGATGCAGAAGAATTGTATTCGAAACAAGCGCGAAGGAAACAGGGTTTCGGCGCTTTCCTGCGCGAACTCAAAGGATCCGTCTCATCCGCCAAAAGGCTCGAACGGCTCCCTTGGGAAGAAGGGGTGTTGCCCGGCCCCCTCGACTTTGCTGAGGCACTGATTCGCAAGGCTGCCGAGGACGGAATCGCTTCGACTGTGGCTATGTGTCGAAAGGCGAAGGGCCTCGATTCGGCGATGGGTTGGGCTTGGTTGGTGGTTCACGAACGTACCGAATCAGACGCATGGAGATTCGATGAATCAAGTCGCGACAAAGGTGGAGATTGGGTGCCCGCTATGACTGCGCTATGGGATGCTGCAGATTCCTTGCTCAACAAAGACATACTCGACGCGAAAGAAGATTATGTCAATTCGATGAAGTGGCTGGCTGAAGTATCGGGAAGTAGTTTCACAGGTCAATAGAATTGTTGAAATATAAAATTGGTTTGGCAGAATACATGGCCGGAAGATGTCATATTTGTGATGAAAGCCCCGACGATCAAGGACATCATGGAAGACATTTTCTCAGATGTCTGACACTAGGATATGGGTGTCCTGAAGACCACTATCGTTGTCCACGAGGTTGTGGAGAATGGGTGTGTGAATCAACTGAGAACAGTTGCTGTTGATTCTGTTGTCTCAAGAGGAACATCTTCCAAGCCCCAATCCGACCAACTCCATGCTCTTTCATGGAAGTAATAAAGAAACATCTTTGTGAATAATTCAGTTGCGCCTATAGCCGCTCCAGCGGCCAAATTTCCAGTTATCACGAAAGCAATCAATATCGTATCCATTGTACCAATAGTTCTCCAGGTGAGAGTCTTAGCCAAACTTCTAGCTCTATTTGCGTGTCCTGCACCTGGTATGTGTGACATGAAGCATTGTATTCAGAGGTCTTTGTTAACCTCTCCCTACAATATGTTCGAAAAGGCGGTCTACAGGTCAAAAATGTTTAACAAATTTGTTAATTTCAGACAAATTATGGCAGGAAAATGTTCGGTTTGTCATTGCCTGAAGACAGAATGCTCTGGAAATATCTGGCAGTGTCAAATTTGTCACGATTGGTTGTGTCCAACAATGAGTATTGGTCATAATTGTGACTAATGTGGTAAGGCAACCCAAATCGCGACTAGAATAAGAGATAATCCTAGTGCTCCGTTCAGGATTCTAGCCTTTTCTGGAGTCGAGAATATTTTACTAAGACCCATACCAAATGCTGCCCAAGTGAGGACAGCTGGGTAACCAAAGATTCCGTTCACCGCAACGAGAATGACTTTGCCACCAAAGCCGGCTCCGAAAAGCGTGCTCCAAGAGGCCATGATAACGAGAAAGTGGATCCAAGCCTTGCCATTGACAACTTGCAGAGTCAAACCTGTGAGGAATCCAAGGCGTTCGGTATCCTCAGCGTCAACCGCTTCAGGCTTCGATGTCGCTACCTTCCAACCAAGGTAAGCAATGTAGGCCGCGCCGATGTAAGTCAGGCCGAGGAATAAGTCCTCATTTTCTTCGATGAAGACTGTGCCCGCGCCGACCGCGATTCCCAAGAGCGACCAACCGGCGAACATCCCGAGGGAAAGGGGGATGGTTGCTCGGAAGCCATGCTGCGAACCGTGAGCTGCACAGAGGAGGTTGTTGGGCCCAGGTGTGAAACACATTGGCAAAATGAAGACTAGCAAAGCAACGAAATCTGCTTCGTTCAAACGCTCACCTCGATTATGCGAGGGTTGCTAGATGTGCTTCTGTCTGAGCCAGAGCTGTAGCGATATCATTCCAAAGGTCTTCAACGCTCTCAATACCAACACTCATACGAACGAATCCAGGAATGACTCCTGCTTCGTTGCGCACTTCTTCAGGAACGAACATGTGGCTGGAGTTGAATGGGCACTCTACCAAACTCTCTACCCCTCCAAGGCTGGTTGCTTCGAAAATTATGTCGAGATTCCTCATGAAACTCAAAGCCGCTTCGTCGCCGCCCTTGACGACGAATCCCATCATGCCGGTTCCGTGTGGAATGATGCGCTGAGCAACCTCGTAATCTGGGCTTGATGGAAGACTTGGATGATTGACATAATCAATCATCTCGTGAGCTTCGAGACGGAGCGCGAGTTCTGCTGCATTCGCTGTATGAATCGGCATGCGCGCGTGGAGAGTTCGCATGCCGCGCTCGAGCATGTAGCACATGTGTGGGTCTGCTGCGCCGCCAAAGTGAACCTTCTTTGGGAATATTTCCGCAACGAGGTCCTTGCGACCAACGACGAGTCCGGCAATGAGGTCTGAGTGCCCACCGAGGTACTTTGTGCCTGAATGAATCACCAGATCAAAGCCGTAATCGATTGGATTACAGGCGTATGGTGAAGCGAATGTATTGTCGACAATTGCGATTAGTCCGTGCTTTTTGGCGATAGCAGCCATCGCTTCGAGATCGCAGACCTTGATTACTGGGTTGGTGATTGTCTCTACATAGAGGATCTTGGTATTCTCTTGGATGGCTGCCTCGTAAGATGATGGATCTCGCATATCGGCCATCGTTACTCCGATGCCGAAGCGTGGAAGATCTTCTGTCATGAGACCGTAAGTTCCGCCGTAGCAATCCGCGCTGGCGACCATGTGGTCGCCGCTTGATAGGAGACCCATGAGGGTGGTCGAAATGGCTGCCATTCCGCTAGCGAATGTCTCGCCGTCCTCTGCGCCTTCGAGTTGTGCGAGCTTCATCGCCACGCCCTCTGAGTTGATGCTCGAAAGGCGCGAATAGAGGGCTGTGTGCTGAGCGCCGGCAGCCCAGCCAGCATAGGCTTCATCGGTAAGTCGGTAGGTAGATGATAGGAAGATGGGAGTGACTGCTGCTCCTTCGACATTCTGTGTGCCTGACCAAACCGCGCGGGTTGCAAATTCCTTGTCGGAATGTTTCTCGTTCATGACCCTCCGAAGAGGGGGGGAGAAATCAACTGAACGCCGAGCATCTGTAAAAAACGTCGGTAAATTGACGAGTATTTCTTGATATTCCGACGTTTCGTCGGTATTGTTGAAATAGAACCGACACAACAAAGGAAGACATGGCGATGGAGGAACTGGACGAAAAGGACGTTCGAATCATGGATATCTTGAGAGGAGATTCACGAAGAAGTACTCAATCAATAGCAACCGAATTGGACATACCTCGTGTCACGGTTTTCGACAGAATTAGGCGAATGCAAGAGAAGGGCCTGATTCGCAGATTTACTGTTGAGATGGGGGCTGATGAGATGGGTTGGCAGTTGAATGCCTTCATTCTAGCGAATTGGCATGGAGATCGTGGGTTGACTGATCGGCGCGAAGTCGCGAATGAGATTTGTGACCACGAATTCGTTAAGAGTTGTCATATCGTTACAGGACAATGGGATTTCGTTATCGAAGTTGTTGCTCGCGATATGGAAGATCTAGGAGATTCTATTCTCGACCGATTGTCCTCTATCGAAGGTATGGGGCATACTCAGACGATGGTCTCGTTCTACGATTTCGAGGGGCCAGCGAGTTGGTTGGCTAGCTGGTGAGGAACTCCTTACTCGTTGGCCTAGGATGCGTAATACCCTCATCTGCTATGTCTGTCCACCCGCTTGCGAGGCAATTAATTCGAGGGAGAAGTTTGAATGCCCGACGACACTCGACGATTCTGCGGTGCTCCTGTGATTGACTACACACAACCAATCGACACCGGCGAAGTGCCCGAAAATGGGGGCGACTTCGATGTCATTGTTGTGGGAGGAGGCCCTGGTGGTTCTGCGGCTGCAGCATACAATGCAATGAACGGATGCAGGGTCTTGCTAATCGAGAAAGAAGTGTGGCCGCGAGACAAGGTCTGCGGGGATGCTGTTGGTGGAAAATCACTTTCTCACGCGAAGGAGCTTGGCGTTCTAGATCTCGTCGATGCTTCTCCTCACTACGTAGTTGACTCAATCGTCTTCGGCAGCACAAACGGCTCCGAAGTTCGAGTAATGTTGCCGAAGGAAGCCTATGCTACCAAAGGCTTGCAATCTGGCTATGCACTACCGCGCAAGCAATTCGACTGGCTGATGTTCTATCGCGCCCAGCAGATTGTTCGCGAACACGGAGGTGCGGTCATCCAAGGTTTCAGCGTGCTGGAAGTCACTCACCAAGGTGAGGGGGGTTCCGCTCACATTACTGGAGTTCGTTGTAAAGCAGGCGGTAAGAGAGGGAATGGACCCGAACTTACCTTCACCTCGCGAGTGACCATTGGCGCAGGCGGCTACAATTGCCCAGTCGCCAGCGCCATCACTAAGGAAATACACAACGAACCCTTGCGCGACGATGAGCACTTTTGCGGGGGTTACCGCGAGTATTGGGAGGATGTCGAGGGGCTAGATGGCGGCGAGGGACCGATTGAAATTCACTTCATCGACGAGGTCTTGCCCGGCTACTTCTGGCTATTTCCTGTCCGTGACGGCCTCGTCAACGTCGGAATCGGTATGCTGATTTCCGAACAACGCAAGCAGAAAGGAATGAAGAAATCACTCAAGAAGATTCAGGAATGGGTCATCAAAGAGCACCCTCGGTTCAGCAAGCGATTTGCTAATGCAAAGATGTTGGAGGGTTCAGCCAAAGGTTGGCAACTTCCATTCGGCTCGCCGAGGAAGAAGGCCCCCTCCTACCAGCCACGTCGTAATGCAATGGCCGGCGCAATGACTGTTGGGGATGCGGCGAGCCTCGTTGACCCTTTCAGTGGTGAAGGGATTGGAAACGCGCTGCTCTCGGCGAAGATGACTAGCGCGCACTTCGACCGCGTCGCGCACGCAGAAGGATTTCCAGAAAGTGTCGCGGTCGACTACATGACTGAACTTTGGGACGCTCTGGGTAAAGAATTGACCAATTCGACCAAATTGCAGCGGATGATGAAATGGAAGCGTCTGTGTAATTTGGTGATTGGAAAGGCATCGAGGAAACCAGCCATCGGCGAGCTGATGTCGGAGATGATTGCGAGTAAAGAAACACAGCAAGTTTTGTGGAATCCATGGTTCCTGTTCAAGACAATCGTGCTTCCGTAGGTGATTCGATGACGCTCGAAAAGACTCTGGATGGAATCAAGGCGATATTCCTTGACTTAGATGGGACGATCTACCTTGGTGACACTCTAATTGAGGGTTCTCTGGACTTTTTAGCGCGGCTCGAGGGAGCTGGGATTAAGCGTTATTTCCTCTCGAATAATTCGAGCCGCTCGGTCAAGCAATATGTTGCGAAGCTGCACGGCATGGGAATTCCAGCGACTGCCGATGACGTGCTGCTCTCGACTCACGATTTGTTGACTTGGTTGAATGGTGAAGATGTTACTGAAACCTATCTTGTCGGGACTGAAGGGATGAGAGAGATGCTCGAGGAAGCAGGCGTTTCGACTGCATCTGCTGACCCCCAGTACGTCGTTTTGGGTTATGATACTGAGATTACTTACGAGAAATTGTCTCGCGCAAGCGTGCTGATGCATCGTGGTATTCCGCTCGTGGTAAGCCATCCGGATATGGTCTGCCCTTCCCCAGATGGTGGTTTACCTGACACTGGCGCCTACATGGCGCTATTTGAGGCGACTACGGGAGTCAAGCCGACGCATGTAACAGGTAAGCCGAATGCTGGAATGATTCTGCATAAGGTGGAGGAACTTGGACTCGAGCCGAGTCAGTGCGCGATGGTTGGAGACAGGCTCTACACGGACATGGAGATGGCTGATCGCGCGGGCGTTCATGGAGTGCTTGTATTGTCGGGCGAGGCTACGCGGGAAGATCTTGTATCGGCAACACAGAATCCGAGTTTGGTTGTGGGTTCTGTAGCCGAACTTTGTTGCCGAAGTTGCTGAGATAACCTTCATCCGAAGTTCTTCTCGTGGGCAATTGTGCGCAAAGCTTCCTTCGTCGTCCTACTCTTGATGGCCGCATCGTTTGCGGGCTGCTCCGGGGAAGATAATTCGGTTCCAAATACAGACTACAAAGATGAGGAAATTTCCGACCTGAATCAGAGATTAAATGAGTCTGGTGATACTATAGAAAGTCTAGAAGAAATAGTTTCAGAATTGCAAGAGTTGTCAGACCAAGTTCCTGCTCTTCAAACAACTATCTCCAATTTGAATGAAGATATTACGGAGTTGAATGGTAATATTTCCACCCTCAGGGAAGAATTGCAAGTGTTGGGAGAACAGTATTCTCAAGCTCAAGGAGAGGTTCAGGCTCTGACAGAAGAATTGGTTCTCGCGCAAGGCAATTTATCGGTTTTAGAAGATGAATTAGAGGGCCTTGAAGAAGATTCGGACGAAGCAAGAGAGAATGTACAGGAGTTGCGAAGTCTTGCTGATTCACTCAATTCAACGATTCTTGAGTTGCAGAACCAGATTACCACTTACAACGTGATAATTTCAAATCTTGAAGCGACTAGAGATTATTATTACGAGAGAGTAGAAGAATTGGAAGATAGCGTTGAGGATTTGGAAGAACAAATTTTCGAATTGCAAAACTCTCAGCTTGAATGTGATGATAGTACATACGAGGATAACGGAGTCTGCCGATCAGGTGGGATTGTTTGGGTTAGTATTCCATTTGAGGCGGGATTTATCGCCAATATCACTCAGAGTTTTCATGGGTATTACAGCCACAATGGAGTAATGCTCTACGCTGTGGACTTCCCTGTGGATGAAAATACAACAATTGCTGCGGCATTACCTGGCGTTGTAATTGAGGTTGTAGAACATCACACAGGAGGTTGTCCTTCAGCAGATTGTGTAAATCAATCAAACTACGTAATCATCGACCATGGAGATTCTACTTTCGGGATGTATGCACATCTCACCTACAATGGAGTCTTGGTCGATGTTGGCGATATTGTCCATCAGGGCCAGCCGATTGCCCTCTCCGGAAACACCGGTTGGAGTACAGGACCTCATCTTCACTTCGAAGTAAAAGACATCTACGGACAGTCGATGCCTGTTAGATTCAATGAGTTATCTTCTTTGACCAATGGAGTCGCTTTTTGGGGCGCTTCGGTGGTATCAAACAATACTCAAAGTGGGCAGGGAGTTAACCATACTACTTCGACGTGTGAAAATGAACTATTCCTCTCGTTTGGAATCTTGTTGAATTCAGATATCCCTTGTTCTGTAGCGCAATTGGATACTGCGTACGCCCTACAAGGTTGGACTTACGGGGCGTCTGGAAGGGTGGGGGTCGGACAATACGACATTAGTGCAGGGCAGTGGAGCTACTGGTGTTACTATTCGAATTCAAACGGCTGGTTTGATATCGATCTTTCATTCAGTTCCTCCACGCATGAGGACTCTACTTACTTCATGGTCTACTCTGCTGATGCAAACTGTGTGTCATACCAAGCGTGGGATGCTTCAATCGGATTGTGGCTAGAATAATCGGTGATGTATCCTAAGTTGTCGAACTCGACACGTTGGGTTGTCGAAGTCGACAGGTTTCTCATCGAATTAGAGACGCGCCTGTTTCAGTTCGAATGAGCTTTCCATCCTTTTTGGTGTGGACCGCCATCACAGCCTCTCTAGTGCCGTCAGGAAAATCCATCATTGAGTGCTCGACGAGGATTTCGTCGTTCTCATAGATGCATCTTGGTTCGCTAATCACAACTTTTGTGTTTGCCATCATACTGACCATCATCTCGCTCATCTGAGTCTTATTCATAGTAGTCCCAGATTGGTGGCGGACGAATTCGTAATCATCGTGTAATGCCTTTGTGTAATGCGCCGCATCCCTTTCTTCCATTGCCTTCATCATTAGTTCGTAAACTCCCATGAGGTTCCGTGCAATAGATGGATATTGAGCGTTTCCTAGTCTAATTCAATGGGAAAAAGGTAGCCAATTGAGGAAAGGGGGAATGGCCCGCTGCGCGGGAGGGTTACGAAATGATGTGCGCGCCCATCCGAGAGGGGTGGGATTCAATAGTGGATGTGTGAGAACTACGCTACGTGGAGAAGGATTGGAACGTTCAGGATGGTTCGGACTGCGATTTGAATGCGCTCCCACTAGTAAGGACATGGCCGGGGCTGTCGCCTCATGTTGAGGCGGTCGAACGGTTGGTTCTCATGGGGGCGATAGAAGATGATGAGTTGCGTGATGTGCTCATGCGCACACCGCGCGGTGTCCACGCCTTGCCTTTACCGATAGGCGATGAAGGCGTGAATATCGAGAGTAGCGCTCTGCGCATGCCTTGGTGGTCTGACGTCAGTGCTCCCAACTCTTTGTTGCCTGGAATTTACGAGACTGCTCAAGTGATTCAGATGCTTGAGTTGGAGCGTGGTGATTCTGTGATGCTCGTCGCGCCGCGAGGCAATTGGTGGACTGAGGTGCTGATGCAACTCGGCGCTGGTCGTCTGCGAATCATCGAGGTGGACGATGGTAGGCGTGTAGAATTACGAAGGCGCTGGGAAGAGATGCGATTGAGTCTCGTCGCGGATGCTGTTGGGTGTGAAATCGAATGGTGTGGGCTTGATGAGGCGTACAAGGGGACACCAGAGGAAGGTTGGGATCGGATTCTAGTCACTGGAGGTTTGCCTCGAGTGCCGATCGGCTTGCTGACGCGACTTTCATTCGAAGGCACTGCGGTCGCGGCTATCGGAGAGGAGAAGGGGACTGTGCTGCAGACGATTACACGGAAAGCCGAAGGGGAATTCCAAGCCCAATGGCTGGCGATTTGGAATGTTGATATGATTCAGGCGGAGGCTGCGAATACGCTTTGTGATTTAGCGCCGATAAATTGGAAATCTCAGAGTTCAGTGGGGGCTTCACTCGCCAATAAGGCGGCTTGGATGCACGCTAATGATGACCCCACTAGGGATCGGCTCGGGCCGGCCGCCTTGCTCGACATGATTGAAGATGTTTGGAGTGAGGTCGAAGCTACGACTCGCGGCTCGGGTATTGAGGTAGGAATTCGAGAGGTCTTGGCGCAGGATCTGTTCCGTATGGGAAATGTTCTGCAGAGATTGGGCATCCTGCGGGTTGCGGCCGAACATCACGGCACCTCCTTCCAACTGAGTCCGTCTCCTGAGGCCGCTTGTTACCTTGGGATGACGTTCTCTGAGGATGAGGAGGATGGTTTGGCTTGGCAGAGGCGGGCCATCGAAACAAATCCAGATTATGGGGGTTCGTGGAATGAAGTCGGTGAGGCTTTGCTACAACGAGGTGAGGCAGAGAGAGCAATCGAATGGTTCCGTGGGGCGATTAATTCTGTGAATTATTGCGAAAGAGGCGCGGCTTGGGCGAATCTTGCCCGCGCCCATTTGGAAATGGGGCGGACAACTTCGGCCTTGTTTGCTGCACAGGAGGCCGCTGCTCTGATGCCGAATGAAAAAGAATTAGATGGATTACTCGAGCAATTGACCGATGGCTTGGCTTGAGTCAGGGTTGAAGCGTCAGTGTCTATCGCGATGCGATGGTAACGGTTGTCACCGGCGCGTCCGGCTATATTGGCAGCCATGTGGTTGCGAACCTATTGGCCCGTGGTGCGACGGTTCGGGCTACGGTTCGAGACGCATCGGATCCTGAACGGGTCGATCATTTACGAGCTTTGACAGTGGCTGAGGGGGGCTCGCTGGAAATTGTCGAGATGGATCTCTTCGACTCCGATTCAGTTGATGCTGCAATCGCTGGATGCACTGACCTGATTCATACTGCAGCCAGCGTCATCGTTCGCTCTCGCGAACCTCAGACTAAGATTGTCGACCCGAGTGTCATCGGGACTCGGAATGTAGTCGCCGCGGTCGAGAAGGCCGGAAGCGTAGAGCGCTTCGTCCACACATCATCGACCGCTGCCATCCGCCCAATGGATTGGGAAGATGGCACGACGCTGACAACCGATACTTGGGCGGATGATGCCACTCTCGATGCTAACCCGTATGGTCTTGCAAAAGTAAGCGCCGAGCGCATAGTACGCGATTGGCACGCAGGGCAACCAGAAGATGCTCGTCCTCGCCTCGTCACAATCCACCCATGCATGGTCTTCGGGCCACCAATGTCGCCACGCCATCTGCGCGGCTCGCTAGCCCTACTGATGGCAATGGTTCGACGAGATGTGCCACTCAATCTGCCAATGCAAGTTTCGATTGTCGATGTTCGCGATGTGGCCGAGGCACACGTTCGTGCACTCACCGGCGGTGAAGATGAGGGTCGCTACCTCACAGTCGCCGGTGATATGATGATGAATGAAATGGCAGAGGCCCTGAAAAACGCTCACCCAGAAAGGAAATGGGTGACTTGGACTGCACCATATTGGCTCTCCTTGGTCGCAGCAGTATTTCATCCGAAAATCGATGTTTCTTGGGCTCGCAGGCACTTGAAGAACAAACTCTACTGGGATGCGAGCCCAGCGGAGAATGACCTCAACATGGAATGGAGAGAGCCTCTGGAATCAATCCTCGATACAACTCCATCTATCTTCGAGAATAATTGGGATTGAGAGGAAAGTGGGCTCCTCTACCTGCGCAACGCACGCATCAAGTTTAGACCGCTGCGCCGGACCCGCAACCGATGCGGAGCGTCGCGCTGCTATTCACCCTCTTACTCATCGCCCCCGCAATAAGCGGCTGCTTCGGCGGAGACGATGCTCCTGAACCTGAACCCGAAGGGCCGTTTGTCTTCGACCAAGGCGCAATCCCAACTACCACTTGGTATCACTATCCTGGCACCGTCGGATCACCCGGCGCTATCGATGCGACCGACGCCGCAGCAGTCGCTGCGGCCAATATCACACAGAACCTAACTGATGGAAGCACCCCGTTCTTCACGCAAGGAACGTATTACGGAACGGGGTTCGACACTTTCGAACCAACCATTGGAGTGACTGGTTCGGGCGCGATTTTCTTCACCAACTGGAATGGTCTTGGAGATGGTACTCACATTATCCGCTCGCGCGATCAGGGACAGACGTGGGAGGATGTCGGGCCGTTCTTAGGGGGAGGCGATGGGGGATCTGGTCAAACCCAGAATTCGAATGATCCTTACATTTATGTCGACAAATTCACTGACCGTTTAGTCAAATT
>TARA_B110000263_G_scaffold81993_1_pt1 | contig 13432 bp, 12 predicted proteins | sample TARA_B110000263 | Tara Oceans TARA_B110000263 (sample SAMEA4397730) | marine metagenome | biome: Polar Biome; feature: [MES] marine water layer (ENVO:01000295) within the mesopelagic zone...; material: water (ENVO:00002006), including particulate matter (ENVO:01000060) such as......
AAATTTCTATGATCTGAACCATATAATTCAGCATCAACATTAGTTATCTCAATATCGTCATGTTCTAATAATTTTAAAATAAAATTACTTCCAATGAATCCAAGTCCTCCCGTAACGAGTATTTTCATATAATCACAAATTTTCCAATCCTAATAAAATATTGTATAATTTGCTTAGTACCTTTAAATCCAAACTTTTATTGGTTAAAATCACTGTTTTTTTCAAGTGGATAAAGAAAATTTTTCTGTATTGGATTTAGAAAAACATGAAACTAAAGATGTTAATGATTCACACACTAATGGGGAATTAACAGTAATCTGGAGAAATTGGGATGAGATCATAAAGACACCTGAGATGGTTTATCTTAATTTAGTCAATCCCGGAGAGATCAAAGGACCACATATTCATAAAAATAGAACGAGTTATTTTTATTGCATTGATGGAAAAATGACTGTAATTATACAAGACAAAGATGGAAAATATCATGAAATCGAAACAGATTCAGCAGAATCTAAATTAATTTCTGTTTCTAACGGTGTTGCTGCAGCAATAATTAATCCTTCAAAAGATGTATCAAAGATTTTAGTATTGGCAGATATAGCTTGGAAGCCGAATGATAATGAAATGATCAACACTACCTTTACTGATTATGATTGGAATAAATGGAAAAAAATTAAATAATTATTAAATTGACAAACAATATTATCCTACTTGACTCTGTTGATGAGTTTTCAACCAATCCAAATAATTCTAAAATTATAGTATTTGATTACTTAACTCATAAAAATTTACATGAAAAAAATATTCCACATTCATTTTACGATGAATATTTGTCTGATGATGAAATTAAAGAATTATTTGATTTTCTAAATTCTCGATATACATGGAATCAAAATTCATCTAATTTAGTATTTGAAGGTGTTAATCTTCTTCAAATTATCAGTCCTTTAGAATTTCATGAAACATTTCTTCCAATTATAAAAAAAATTTATTCAATTAAAAATATTTTAAAAACTGAAAATCCAAATAATATACAAGTATCTCGCAATCTTACCATAATTGTTGAACAATTTGTAGATAAAAAAATAATTAAAGAATTACCTTTGTCACTTAGAACTACAGATAAAGGATTTAATTCAGAACAAATTGAAATTCGCTTTAATATATTTAATAAACCAATTACATTATATCTCTCTAAAAAACTATTTTCAAAACTAAAATTAGTTCAAGAGAATGTAATTTGTAAAATTTTTAATTTATGGTATAAACCTGATAAATCTAGAAAAGTTAATTTAATTTTAGAATTTAATCCTGCTCTTTTTACATCCTTACTAAATGAATTTAAAAATTCATCTAATATGTCTGTCTTTTTTAATCAACGAAGATCTACAGTATGGAATTGGAAATCAATACAAAATTTAAGAAAAAATAACTGTAAAGTGCTAAACCCCGACAATTTCTTTCGTACCGATGATAAGCAATTTGCAATTATCAAATTACAATATGAATCAAAACTCAAACATTTTTGGGAGAATGATGAAAAACTCGAAATTTTATTTTCCAAAGATCATATTCAATTCTGGCCTGAAATTAAGAAAAAATTGGTTAGTTTGTATAATTCAAGATTAGAAGATTATCTAAAATACGTCATAATTTCAAAAAATCTACTAAATGAAGTTTCGCTTAACACGATTTTATCAATTAGTGAATCTGGAGAAAATGAAAATATCATTCGGCTATCTAATAAGAAAAAAATTACTACTTGTTTGTTACAACATTCATTCTTTAGATATGATGAACAATTGTATGATTTTCAGTGGAGATATGAGAATGAATCAATGTATGGATTCAAATCAGATTATTATTTACTTTGGGGTAATGCTGATTATGATTTTTATTCTAAATTTTCTATCCCAAAAGAGAAATTAATTATTACTGGTAGCCCTAAACACGATACTTACTTTCCAATCAAAACAGCAAATAACAAAAAAACTGTTCTTTTAGCTATAATGCCAATCACTAATGTTAGTGGTTTATGCAGAATCCAAACATATCTTGACTATGAATTAATGTTAGACAAAATTGTTCAAATCTTGAAACAAATCAACAATGTAAATGTAATTATTAAACTTCATCCTGGTGAAAATTTTTCTAATATGTTACTTAACCAATTTTTTAAATCTGTACATCCTGATATTCTAGTTTTACAAACAAATCCTTCAAAGGAATTGATTGAATCTGCAGATTTGTTAATCCATACTGGTCCTGAATTTTATGAAGTATCAACCATAATTTTAGAAGGTATGCTTTTAGGAAAACCAGTAATTGATGTATATCTTAATGAAGATTTTGAAAATTTAAAACAATTGAATAATGGTTTTCTCAGAATTTCTGGAAATAATGATCTTGATAAAATTAAAAAATTTATTACTGATGAATCTCTTTTAGAAAAATTAAAACAAGGAACATTAACTCAATTACCAAAATACATCTCCAATCAAAATAATGCATCTTTACATGCTAAAAATTTTTTAGATAACGTTGATAAACAAAATACATCTAATTAGATAATTCAGTCTCATAGGTTTTTTAAATTAAAAATAAAGATTTTAAAAACAAATTATGAATTTTTTTAAGTCACTATGATCATTTTAATAGATCTAAGAAAGTATTATGCCACTTTCCTTCTTCATTTTTCTTCCACATAGGACCTCTGAATTTTTCCGTGGTATTCCAGAATTCTTTTTCTAATATACCAACATAATCACAAAATTTTTGAATATACTCCTTTGCACATTTCCCATCATACATTTTAACTAATTCTATGGCTTCTTTTCTTGAAATTCGTTTTTCTCTTAAATCATAGCATGCAAAATCCAGACATTGACCAAATCCAAATTTTATGCATTTTAACAATTGATTTACTTGAGTGAGATCAGTATCTAATTGTGCATATGGTACATAGGTACCAATTGATGAATAATCAAAATCTTTTGGTCTCATTTTAAATCCATATTTTTTTGAAAATTCTGCATTGTAGTTTTGTGACCAATTTTTAAGAAAATACTGTAGCCAGATGCCTTTTGTATTTTTCTTTTCTAATTTTTCTCGATCGTAATGAAATAGATAGAGATCTCTGTCTTCAACCCCTTCAACTTCAAGATATTCTTTCCAACCAGATGAAAGAGTTTGTAATTCATTTGCTTTTAGAGCATTAGAATCTGTACCAACACCAGTAAGACGTGTTCCTAATGTTAATCCTGGATTCTCTCCCTGAATAATCAACGGAATGTCAAATTTTTCTGCTATGATGTAAGTTGATGAATACAATGAATATTCAGTAATCTTTACCGGATTCAGGTATTCGTAAAAATCTCTTTTGATCAATTTTTTCATAATTTTTGGATTAGGTCTCAAAGCCAGAACATCAAAACCCAATTGTTTTAAATTTTCAATATTATATTTACCAATATCAGTAATACCCGCAGGCTCGGAATTAACTAGTAGTGGTTTTAAACCCAATTTATCTCTGGCAATTATTGCTTGTAATGTACTATCTTTACCTCCACTAACCCCAATAGCACAATCATAATTACTTGCAGTAGTTGCTTTAGCCCAATTTGCAATTTCTTGTAATTCTTTTTCTCTTAAATCCCAATCTATCTTTCGTTTTTCATCTTCCCATATACACGCACCACAAACACCATTTTCATTAAAAAAAATTCCTGGTCTTGTATCTGGCTGAATGCACTGTTTACAAATTCTCATAGTATAATCAAAATAAGCTTCTCATGTTTTTTTATGTTTCTATTTTTTTACCAAATGCATTAACAAATGGCCACCGAAGTAATCAAAAGAATTTTCTGAAAAAAATTCATTCGTTAAAATTTCTGACTTTAATGCTAACTCATTTATTTTTGATTCAGGTTCAGGCTCTTTTGGAAATATAATTGAAGGATAAAATACTCTAGAAAGAAAATAAAACATTCCACCACGCTTTACATTAACAATCTTAAAACCATTTTTTAATTTTGGAAATATCTTTTCTTCATCTATATGAAGATTATGCCATCTTTTATTTAACGGTAAAAGACCATATTTTTTTCTTGTCATATTTAATCTTCCCATTCCTTGTTTTGAAATTTCAGCAATTATTAGTGTTCCATTAGGTTTTAGCATTTTATGTAATTTTTTAAAAAGTTTAATTTGATTCAAGGTTGATGTTTGATTAATAATACATCTACAAGAAATAATTGTATCAAAAAGTTGTGTAGAGTCGAATTTGTTTATATTTCCTTCACGAAATTCAATATTTTTTTGTATTGATGTTGATTGAGTTTTTAGATATTTTTTGGCCTCATGGACCATCTGCTCTGAATAATCTATTCCTAGAGTTTTTTTTGAATATTTGGAAAATAATATAGTTCTTTGACCATTTCCACATCCTATATCTATCATAGATTTGGATTTTTTGGTCTTAAGTGAATTAAAAATAAATTGATTCTCTATATCTACCAAGTGTTTACCCCCACTGGCTCCAAATTTATTATCTTTGGAATTCAGCGCAAACTCATTCCAAAAATCTTTGTTTCTTTTTGATGAAAACTTTTCCATAACCACACTCATCAAATTGAAATTACTACAAATATGTTACTTATTTTTATTCAACACAGTTTATCAGTTGTAATACATGCACAACAATATGAAAAAATCTGTAAACATAACGCTGAGTCCTATATCAAAATCAGATATAGAGTTTCTTTATGAATTGCTAAATGAACGAAGTCCCAAAAACAACATTTCACATCAAAAAATGCCAACCATTAATCAACATACTAAATTCATTATCTCAAAACCATATTCAAAGTGGTATATCATATACTTTAATGATAAAAAAGCAGGCTCAGTTTATTTATCTCGACACAATGAAATAGGAATTCATATTAAAAAAAATATGCCAAAAACTATTATTTTTTCCTCGTCACTAAAAATTTTAATTAAAAAAAATCCTAGGAAACAATTTCTAGCAAATATTAGTCCATCTAACATTTGTTATCGGAATCTATTCAAAAAATTTGGCTTTAAAATTATTCAACAAACATTTGAGTTTAAGGCAAAAAAGAAATGAAAAAAAAAATTAATCTTTTTGAACCTACAACTGGAGTTGATGAAAAGTATGCACTAGCTCAAGTTCTTAAAAGTGGTTTTTGGGCATCAGGATCTGGTTCAGGAAATGTATTAAAGTTTGAAAAAAACTTCAACAAGTATATTGGTTCTGATTATTGTGGGACAGTAAATAATGGTACATCTGCACTTCAAATTGCAGTTTCTCTCTTTGATGTTAAACATAAAGAAATTCTTGTTCCTTCATTGTCATTTGTATCTACTGCGAATGCAGCATTATATAATAATGCTAAACCAATTTTTGTAGATGTTGATCCTTCAACTTTATGTATAGATCCTGAAAAACTGAAAAAATCTATTTCAAAAAAGACAAAAATGATTTTACCTGTTCATTTTGGAGGATTACCAGCTAATTTAAAAATAATAGGAGATATTTGTAAAGAAAATAATATTGTTTTAGTTGAAGATGCTGCTCACGCAGTAGGTGCAAAATTCAATGGTAAAAAAATTGGGGCACATAGCTCAGCTGTATGTTTTAGTTTTCATCCTGTGAAAAATTTAGCAATGCCAAATGGCGGTGCAATAACTTTCAATGGAAAAAATAGTAAAAAAAATTATGAATTAACCAAAATTAAAAGATGGTGTGGTATATCTAATAGAAATAATGGAAAATATGATATTTCAGATTTAGGCTGGAATGCGTATCTTAACGAGTTTTCAGCCTCAATTGGCCTTGTACAATTAAAAAAATTAAATATAATGAATGAAAAACGACAAAAAATTGCAAAACGCTATTCAAACGAAATTAATTTAGAAAATAAAATGCCTTTTGATAAAAACTGTTCATATCATCTTTTTTGGGTGAGAGTAAAAGATAGAAATTCTTTTAGAAAAAAAATGGCTAGTAAAGGAATTGAAACAGGAATTCATTATCAACCAATTCACAGAATGAAATTATATTCTAGTACTCAAAAATTACCAATAACTGATGAAGTAGGTTCTACAATAGTTAGTTTGCCAATGCATGCAAATCTTTCTAACTCGGATGTAGATCGTATAATAAAATTTTCTAACGAATTTTCTAATAGATAATTATACAAATTCGGTAATACCATCTCCTTTCATAACATCTATTTTAGATTTTTTATTATTTATCGAAAACAGAAATCTTGAATCAATTCCTCTAATTCTGCTTCCAGGTCTGAGAATTTCAAAATTCACTCCTTCTTCCAAAATATCTCCTTTTTTAATATCTTGAATTGCTTGTATTGAGCGTGAAGCAAATTGCCGAAGTTCCTGTTCCTCCTCCAAAACTTCTTTTTTACCACTACCTAATACTTTCTCTGTATTTCTGATAGCTTTAACCATCTCCTCAAGTTCATTTGGACTTAAAGCAAAAGGGTGATCAGGGCCCGGAAAATTTTTGTCCAACGTGAAATGCTTTTCAACTATTTTTGCTCCCAACGCCACAGCAGAAATCGGTCCTATTGTTGGTTCTATAGAATGATCAGAAAAACCTACTGTTAAATTATATCTGCTTTCAAGTTTTGGAATTGTTTTTAAATTTAGAGAATTAATGGGGCATGGATATTTTGATGTACATTGCAATAACGAAATATTTCCATTTCCATTTTTTTTAATCAATTCGACTGCAAAATCAATTTCATCATATGTAGTGGCACCTGTAGAAATAATTATAGGTTTTTTAGTTTTTGCCAGAAATTCAAGTAATCTTATGTGATTAATTTCAAATGATGCTACTTTATGAATTTCTACATAAGGATCTACTTCTTTTGCATCTTGAACCGAAAATGGTGTTGACATGAATGAAATTCCCTCTTTTTTGCAAATTTCAGCCAATTCTGGAATCATTTCATATGGCATAGATAAATCATCAAAAATCTTTTCAATATTTTCATTAATTCCTTGTTTACTCAGATACTCACTTTTTCCTGCATTTTCAGAATAAACTGTATTTGTTCTAAACGTCTGAAATTTTATCGCATCTGCGCCGGCTTTAGATGCCTCTTGAATTAGTTTGGTTGATCTTTTAATGTCTTCTTCATATGTTCCAGCCTTCCAATTTGAACCAGCTTCGGCAATGATCATAATTTTGTTATTACTTGGTGGAAAATCTAATTTCATAATTATTCAATTTTTTTATACGATTTGATCTTTTTCAAACTGCTTAATCCTTTCTTGTATTTCACTTACAGATAATCTCTCAGTATTTTCTGATGTGTATGCATCAGTCTGAGTACTTCTCTTAATTTTAGAGTTATGTGTATTTATGATATCTTCATCTTTAAGATTAGCATTTGAAATCATAAGTTTGTTATCCAAATCCCAACAATACCTGATCTCCTCTTGATTAATTAAAACTTCATGAAGTTTTTCTCCAGGTCTAATCCCAATTGTTTCCGCCTCGATATCTCCAAATAATTTCTGGAATGCATCTTTAATTAGAGAGATTGAATATCCTTTTAATTTGGGCACGTAGATTTCAGATGCTTTTCCATTTATCGTACAATCTAGTATAAAATCAAGAGCTTCTTCCATTGTTATGGAGAATCTTGTCATATTTTCATCAGTTATTGTAATTTTTTTATTATTTTTTATCTGTTCAAGAAATTTTGGTATTACTGAACCACTACTACCAAATACATTTCCATATCTTACAGCTAAAAATTGTGTTCTATATCTGTCAATATTCAAATAATTATTAGCTGAAACAAATAATTTTTCCATTAGTAATTTTGTTGCGCCATATGTGTTAAGTGGCGAAACTGCTTTGTCAGTTCCTATACATACTACTTTTTCTACATTATGTACTAGTGCTGCATCTATAACATTTTGAGAACCAACAACATTTGTTTTTATTGCTTCAAATGGGTTATATTCTATTATTGGTACATGCTTTAACGCTGCAGTATGAAAAACAACGTCAACATCTTCCATTGATTTTATTAATCGTTCCTTATCTCTAATATCACCTAAAAAGAACCTTAAACGTTTATCATCCAATTCTGAATTCATTTCTACTTGTTTACTCTCATTTCTACTTAGAATTCTAATAGTATCGACATCTGATTTTAATAATCTTTTTGTAAGTGCTTGTCCTAATGAACCTGTTCCGCCTGTAATTAGAATTTTTTTGCCATCAAGCATAACTGATAATTTTTTTATTACTACAAGAACCTTTCTTCCTATTTCTCTTTTTAAAAACAATCTCTCAATTCTTCAAAAACAATTTTTTAATCATTCTCAATAGACTTATAAGATCATAATTCAAAAAAGGACGATATCGTTGAATACCCTTGATGAAGAAACTCGTATTTCTGTTGACGATGAAATATATTTGCTAGAAAATAGATTTGAAAATCCTAAAGAGATTTTTAAAAAAATTTGTTCCATTATTAAAACTCATAATCATTCTCAAAAATTGAATGTATGTGATGTTGGATGTGCAACTGGCGAATTTCTTTACTATTTTAAAACTATTTTTCCTAACCACAATGTTTTTGGATACGATATTTCGGATTCTATGATTCAAATTGCCAAAAAAATGATCCCAGGCGGAAATTTCTTTGTAGGTAATGTTAATTCAGAACAATTCTCATCCAAAACTTCTTTTGACATAGTAACTATGACTGGGGTTCTTAGTATTTTTGATGATCCACGACCATCTATAATTAATTGCCTTTCCCTAGTAAAAAAAAATGGTTTAGTTCTAATTTCTGGTTTTTTCAATCCAAATCCTATTGATGTTATATTGAGATATCGAAGTGCAGAATCTACTGACTTGGATTTAAAAACAGGATGGAATATTCATTCTTGTCACACTATTGAAAAAATTATCAAAGAAATAGCACCTAAAGCAAAATTATCTTGGCATAATTTTGAAATACCTCTTGAGATAAAGCAAACATCTGACCCAATGAGAACTTGGACTGTTAAAATTGATAATAAAACATCTTTAGTAAATGGTGCTTGTCAGATCGTTAATATGAAAATTTTAGAAATAAACACTTGTTGATTTTTTTACCTAAAAATTTATTTTTTGTATAGTAAGTATTATTTAATGACGAAATCGTAGATTATTCATTGCAATCTGAATCTAAACCAGCATATATTAAAAGAATTGAAAAAGTTAATCCTGAAAAACAATTAACAGATGCTTTAACCAAAAAACATGGAAAACGATTTTCTGATTATAGAGAAAAATATTTTAAAGTACTTAATAATTCTAAAGAAAATTATAATTATGTTCCAGATTATCCACTTAACGTACTAGTTGAAGTCGTTAACAAATGTAATTTAGAATGCATAATGTGTTTATCATCTCATAGGAAGGGCCCAACTAAAGTCATTAGTAATGAAACAATTTCAAAATTATTTAAGGAATTTAAAGAAAATGAACTACCTGCATTAATGTTTGGCGCTGGTGATGAACCCTTAATGTTTTCAGATATTGATAAAATGTGGGAAATTGCTAATTCATCTGGAATTATGGATATTTTCATTTTTACTAATGGAACATTATTGAATGAGGAAATGTGTAACAAAATTCTTGATCATAATGTTGCTAGAGTATTCATATCATTAGATGCAGCTACTGAAGAAACTTACGCCAAAATTCGACTAAAAAATAAGCAGATAGAAGATGATACTTCTAATCAAAAGAATCTAAAAATTATTCATGAAGATTCAAACCAACTTGCTACTATAGAAGAAAATGTAAAGAGATTATTAGAATTAAGAAATTCAAGAAATCTTGAATTGCCACAAATACGACTTTCATTTGCAGTTCAACAAAGAAATAAACATGAAATAGAATTATTTAAAAAGAAATGGGAAAATATAGTTGATTTCATAGAATTCCAGCAAACTATGAATATTGATTTTGATAAATTATCAAGACTTTCTGAAGAAGAACGTTGGAAAAGAAGAGATCCACTGTTTAAAGATAATTTTGTTAAAGATTGTAAAGCACCCTTTCATTCTGCTACAGTTTGGGCCGATGGTTCAGTAATTCCTTGTTGCACTTTTCAAGGTAAGAATTTAACTTTAGGCAACATTAATGGTATTCCTGAATTAAATATTCCTGCACAATCATTAAAAGAATTATGGAATGGTGAAAAAATTAATGAATTACGAGAGCAATTTCGAACTGGAAAATTAAACATTGTTTGTCAATACTGCTTGAATCATACTCAAGCTGATATTTGGAAAAATATTGAAGAGGAAAGAAAATAATTCAATTATAAATTATCAAAAATTGCTTTATATGTAAAATTTTAGATTTCTGTATGACAATAAAAAATTCACGCCTTATCACGGGTTTATTTTCAATTGGAATTGGTGATATTGGTGGAACTGCAATAGGAATGGCCTTTTGGTTTTTAGTTGCAAGTGTTTTGGAACCTTCAAAATTTGGGGAATTAGCTTTTTTTATGGGAATTGCAGCCGTATCGTCCACAATCGCTCTTTTAGGTTCTGGAAATAGTCTGGTAGTTTTAATTAGCAAAAAAATTCCAATCACTTCCTCTTTTACATTTTTTACTTTAATTTTATGTGCAGGAATATCTTTAATCCTTGGAATTTTATTTAATAGATTTGATTTATGTCTACTAACTTTTGCTTTTACAATTGGTGTAATTGGTACTTCGATATTAACTGGAAAACACGAATATAAAAAATTTGGAATATTTAACATAACACAAAAAATTATTCTTTTTACAACTGGATTTGTTACGTATTTTGTTTTTGAAAAGGATTTATTTCTATTTAGTATTGGTATTTCTTATTTAATTTTCTTACCTATTGTTATTCGTGGATTCAAAGAATCAAAAATTAGTAAAAATATTTTTTGGAATGAAAAAAAATTCATTTTTACTAATTATACTAGTACATTAGTTGGAGTATTTGGTAAAGATATTGACAAATTCATAATTCCTGCAATTCTTGGCATAGCAACTTTAGGGCAATTTTCGTTATCTGTCCAAATTTATGCTGGAATGATGATAATTCCATTAGTTGTAAACCGATTGATGTTAGCTGAAGAGTCTGCTGAAAGACAAACTGGTAAACTTTTCAAGTATACTATGATTGTACAGACTATTATTGCAATAACTGCAATGCTTGTTTTACCACAAATCATTCCACACTTTTTTCCAAAATATATTGAAACCATTGAAATTATTCCTATAATCGCATTAAGTATTATTCCTGGTACGCTGATTAGTATTTTAACAACTAAAGTTATTGCTAGAAAAAATAATAAGGTTCTACTTTTCTCTACTACAATTCAAATGATTACTTTAGCATTAGGAATAACAATTTTTGGTATGATGTTTGGACCAATTGGTTTAGGAATTGGTCATTTGTTAAGCTACTCCGTAGCAAGTTTCATACTATTAATTTTCTCAAAAAATGCCATTTTTGAGAAATCGAAATAAAATTTGGTATTTTTTACACATTTAGTGTGAATATATAATAAGATTTATCCACGAACTTTAGACGAATTTATTATGAAACAAAAAATAATTTTATGGTTAACTGGATATGATTGGACAGAATTTTCTATAGCATATTACATGCAGAAAACTCAAAACTATGAATTTTATGCAATAATTGATGTACAAAATAACCCTAAAGAATTTTTTGAAAATCAAACACTGGTACCTTTCAAGAAAATATGGTTTTATCATGATCATATCAATAGTTCATCAACGAAAAAAAATGATATTATAAGAACATTTGAAAAAAAATATAATATTCCTACAATACCTCTTGCAAAAAATGACAGAATTTTTATGGAAAAATTTAATGTATTTCATAAATTTTCAGAACTAGAAATTTGTCATATAGTTGAAAACGAATGTAATCTATTTGAAACAGTTCTTGATGAAATAAATCCAGATTTTTTCTTATCTTTAGAAACTGCTTTTAGACCACATCATTTTTTCTATTTACTATGTAAAACAAGAAATGTTAAAGTTCTTATGTTAAATTCTGCAAATTGGGGAAACTATTGTTATATTTCTGAGGATTATCACAAATTAGAAAATTTTAAAGAAAAATTTATTCAAACTAATAATGAAAAAACAAGCTTTGATGAACAACAAAAAAGAGTCTTAGAAATGAGATTATCAAATAAAACTAAAACTTTTTTTAAAAATCAACAGACATCATCAAAAAGTAAATTTTCTGCAGCATTTTATTATTTATTCAAATCTGATAATAAAACACAAAAATCACATTATACATATTATGGAAGAACAAAATTAAAAGTTCTTTTAAATGAAATATTAATTAATTTTAAACGAAAAAATAGAAAGAAATTCATAGATGAAAATTTATCATATAAAATTCCCAATGATCAAAATCTAATATTTTTTGCATTACAACAAGAACCTGAACGTTCACTTCTCATTTCAGCCCCAGATTATATTGATCAAGTTGAAAATGTAAATTTCATAGCCAAATCAATCCCAAAAAATTATCATTTAGTTGTAAAAGAACATCCAACTCAAGGTCCTCCTACACGAGATTGGAGGAAAAAATCTGATTATCAAAAAATGATGAACAATCCTAATGTCACTCTAATTCATCCTTCAGTATCTGCTGATAAAATTATCAAAAAATCTAAATTAGTAATTTCTATTAGTGGTACACTTGCATTAGAGACTGCATTTTATGGAATTCCTTCTATAACTTTCACAGATAATGATTATCCCTTAATACCATCAATTTCTAAATTGAATTCAAAAGATGAATTATCCAAACTTATTCGTTCTTCGCTAGAAAATGTTAGGAATAATCCTGATGACGTAAAAAAATATTTTGATATATTAGAAAAAAATTCATTTATTTTTAATTTATATGAATTTCAGCTTGCATATTATAAACAATTATACTTTGATGCAAATCTTTTTGATGTAAAAATATCTGAAAATAATGTTGAAAAATTTCTACTTGATCAAAAAGATAAGTTACTTAAACTGACTGATGAATTTAATAGAAAAATTTTAGAAAATTAAATTAAATTTGACTCGCCTGTTTTTTCAGTGGGATTGAAGAGTACTTCATTCATTTTTCTTAAATGACTAATCTCCTCTTTGGCGTTACAAATTGGACACTGTGGTGCCCATTTTTGTGAATGAGACCAATTTCTTTCATGTGCTGTTTTCAAAAGTTTTGGTATGTCATGTGAAAACATTAATGCTTTGAATCCTAACAAATCATGTGGAGTAAATAATTGACTAACTGTTGCACTTAATACATCTGCATCATCTAATGAACTAAG
>TARA_B110000263_G_scaffold223802_1_pt1 | contig 13296 bp, 13 predicted proteins | sample TARA_B110000263 | Tara Oceans TARA_B110000263 (sample SAMEA4397730) | marine metagenome | biome: Polar Biome; feature: [MES] marine water layer (ENVO:01000295) within the mesopelagic zone...; material: water (ENVO:00002006), including particulate matter (ENVO:01000060) such...
TCGCAGGTTTAAAAGCTGGAATATGATGTTCTGGTATTCTAATAGTTGTATTTTTTGAAATATTTCTACCTGTTTTTTCAGCTCTTTTCTTAACGATAAAGCTTCCAAATCCTCTTAAGTAAACATTTTCACCATTTTTTAAAGATCTTTTTATTTCCTCCATTAGATTTTCAACCGTTGCTAAAACCTCACTTTTTTCTAATCCTAAATTATTTGAAATTTTTGAAACAATTTGCGCCTTGGTCATATTTTATTTTTATTTATGTTTACTTTTAAAGGTGCCAAATATATAAATTTATATTCATAATTCATTCTTTATACAACTCTAAAACACTATAATTATTTTGGATCGAATTTTATTAAAAAACATTACTAACACATTTTCCAAAGAACTTGTTGGTTGGTATTTTAAAAATAAAAGAGAATTACCTTGGAGAGAAACTACAGATTCTTATAAAATATGGTTATCTGAAATTATATTACAACAAACCCAAATTAAGCAAGGGTTACCTTACTACTTAAGGTTTGTTAATAATTACCCTAATGTTAAAGCGCTTGCGAGTGCTTCAGAAAATGAAATTTTAAAAATGTGGGAAGGATTAGGGTATTATAGTAGAGCAAGAAACTTACATAAGACGGCTAAAATTGTTACAAAAGATTTTAATGAAATCTTTCCAATAACTTATTTAGATTTAATAAAACTTCCAGGAATTGGAGACTATTCAGCTAGTGCTATTAGTTCATTTTCTAATAATGAAGTTGTTTCAGTAGTTGATGGAAATGTTTATCGGTTTATATCTAGATTATTAGGTATTGACACGCCAATAAATACTTCTAAGTCTTTGAAAGAGTTTAAAGAAGTGACTATGAAATTAATTTCAAAAGATAATCCTAGCGATTTTAATCAAGCAATTATGGAATTTGGCGCTATGGTTTGCAAACCTGCTATCCCTTTTTGTAATGACTGTATTTTTAGATATAAATGCTATGCATATAAAAATAATATGGTTTTTAATTTTCCGTTTAAAAAGAAAAATAAAAAATCTATAAATAGATTTTTTAATTATTTAGTTTTTTTGTCAGAAAAAAATAAAACAATTATTGAAAAAAGAGAAAATAAAGGAATTTGGCAAAATCTATATCAATTCCCCCTTTTAGAGACAGATAAATTGGCTGATTTAAATGAAATAATTAACCATGTAGAATCTCTTGAAAATTTAACTGGTCAAAGTGAAGGTATAGAGCTATTTGAAAATAAAAATTTAGTTCATAAACTTTCTCATCAAAACATTTCTATTTCTTTTTGGATAGTTAGTGTTAAAACCATAAAAGCAAATTCTATAAGCTTAAAGAAGGCAAGTTCTTACCCTTTCCCAAAACCATTATCTAATTTCCTATCAATCTTTAAGTTGCAATGATTGGTTTTTTATATATTTGATAAAGAAAATTTTAAAATGAGTGGATCTTTAAATAAAGTAATGTTAATTGGTAATTTAGGAGATGAAGTTAAAATGCATCATTTTGATGGAGGAGGCTGTATAGGAAGGTTTCCTATTGCTACTAATGAAAGTTATACAAATAAAGCTACTGGCGAAAAGGTTTCTAATACAGAGTGGCATAATCTTGTAGTTAAAAACAAAGCAGCGGAAGTTTGTGAAAAGTACCTAAAAAAGGGAGATAAAATTTACGTTGAAGGAAAAATTAAGACTAGAAAATGGCAATCTGAAGATGGAATTCAAAGATATTCAACCGAAATTCATGTAGCTGAATTTAACTTTTTATCAACTAAAAGTGATTCAAATTCCGATTCTTCTCTGAAAAATGATAAGGATCATCAAAGTGAATCAGTTAATGAAGATAATCAAGCGGATGATTTACCGTTTTAAATCAACCATTTAATAGATATTGGAGACTCAAATAAATCTGATCAGTTTAATTCTACTATTTGATTCGTATACTTTGATAATTAAAATAGTATTAATCTTATTATTAATTTTTGGCTCAGCGTTAATTTCAGGTTCTGAGGTGGCTTTTTTTTCACTTTCCAATACTGATATAAAAAAAGCTGCTAAATCAAGTAATAAAGCTTTAAACTTGATTTCAACTTTAAGAAATAAGCCAAGAAGACTTTTAGCGGTGTTATTGGTGTCTAATAATTTTATAAATATTTCAATAGTACTCTTACTTTCTTCATTTGGAGAACTTTTTAATTTTTATTTATTTCCTTCCTGGTTAGATTTTGTTTTAGAAGTAGGTTTTATCACTTTGCTTATTTTGTTATTTGGCGAAATTCTTCCTAAAGTATACGCTCATAGAAATCCAATTGAATTTTCTAAAAAAATGGCTTTGCCGATTCAAATACTAGATAAATATATTTTCTTTTTTCTAACAATCCCTATGAGTAATGTGACTGAGTTTATTCAAAGAAAATTAGTTTTTAGAAAAACAAATCTATCAGTAGATAAGTTGTCAGATGCTCTTGAGCTTACTGACAAAAGTGAAACTTCAAAAGATGAGCAAAAAATATTAAACGGAATAGTCTCGTTTGGAAGTTTAGAAGTTAAACAAATAATGAAACCTAGAATAGATGTTTTTTCAGTGTCAGATGATATTAGTTTTACAGAATTGATTAAAACAGTAAAACAAAATAATTATTCTCGAATCCCTGTATATCAAGAAAAAATAGATAAAGTAATAGGTGTAATTTATTTAAAAGATCTATTTCCATATTTAAATAAAATAGAATTTAATTGGAATTCATTAATCAGAGATCCTTATTTCATTCCTGAAAATAAAAAATTAGATGATTTATTAAAAGAATTTCAAAAACTTAAGATGCACCTAGCAGTTGTAGTTGATGAATATGGTGGAAACTCAGGAATTGTAACTATGGATGATATAGTTGAAGAAATAGTAGGGGATATAAATGATAATTTGAATCAAGATGACATTCAATATTCTAAAATAGATAACAATAATTATATTTTTGAAGGAAAAACTAACCTTAATGACCTTTATAGAGTGATTGATGTTAGTGATCAAAGTGTCTTTGAAAGTAAAAAGGGTGATTCTGAAACTTTAGCTGGATTCATTCTAGAACAAATCAGATTTTTTCCAAAGAAAGGTTATTCAATTGAAGTCAATAATGTAACATTTACGATTAATGAAGTTGATAAAAAAAGAATAAAGAAAATAATGGTTAGCCTAAAAAAGTAATGAAAAAAATATTTTTATTATTGTTTGTTGTGTCAGCATGTGAACAAGTTTATTTACCTAAACAAAAAGCTTTTTTTGCACATCAATTTTCTGTTCCAAATTATATTAATCATACATTTTTTAATAACAGTTTAGAAAACCCATGCTCTTATAGCTTTCAAATAAACAAGCTGTCTCAAATAAAACTTGACAAAAATTGTAACTCAATCATAAGATATGACTTATTGAAGTCCAAAGTATTTTTAACCAGTATATTAATTGACAATAATTTTGAGATAATTAATGCCGATTTTAACAATAGAATAACTGAAAATTCTTTAAAATCTCGTGTGATAAAGACTAGTGAATTTAATGATATAAATAAAAAAGTATATGCTAAATACTTTACTTTTATAGGGGATACTCCTTCAAATATTCATTTTTATATCACAGATTCAGTTTCAAATTACATAAGTGGATCACTTTATTTTGATTCGAAACCTAACTATGATTCTCTATTGCCCTCAATTAATTATATGAATAACGACATTAGGAAAATTATTCAAACCTTTAAATGGAATTAATTTTATAATGTCAAATAATAATAAAAAGTGGCTGTATTTAGCTATTCTTTCTCTTGTATGGGGAAGTTCTTATATTTTAATAAAAAAAACTCTAATAGGGTTAACTCCTTTACAATTAGGAAGTCTTAGGATTATTTTTACAACTCTAATATTATTAGCTATAGGATCTTCATCTTTAAAAAAAATTCCTAAGAATAAGTGGAAATGGATTTTTTTAACTGGATATATTGGTTCTTTTTTTCCATCCTTTTTATTTGCTTTTGCTCAGACTGAAATTAACAGTGGAGTGGCTGCAATTTTAAACTCATTAACTCCGTTGGCAACTCTTTTAATTGGTTTAGGATTTTTTAAATTTATTATAGATTCTAAACAAATAATAGGAGTTATAATTGGGTTGATTGGTTCTTTTTTGCTTATTTATGAAGGTTCAACAATTAATCCAGATCAAAATTTATTGTTTGTGGTCTTTATTATAGTGGCTTCAATATGTTATGCAATTTCTGTAAATCTTCTAAAAGCTCATTTACAAGAGGTGCCTGCAATTTCAATTGCTTTGGGTAACTTTATTTGTATTCTTCCTCCGGCTTTAATTATTCTTTTTAGTTCAGGTTTTTTGAGTATTAATTTTGCTGAAAGTCCTGAAGTGAAAAACTCTCTTTATTATATTTTAATTTTAGCAATATTTGGAAGTGCATTTGCTAAAATATTGTTTAACAGGTTTGTCCAAATAGCTTCTCCTGTTTTTGCTTCATCTGTAACTTATACTCTACCTATTGTTGCTATAATGTGGGGATATTTAGATGGAGAGTCAATTAATAATCGTCAATTATTAGCGACAGTTGTAATTTTGGTTGGGGTTTATTTAGCAAATCGTAAAACAAAAATTATTTAAAAAAACTATCGTCTATCTCTTCATTGAGTTTAATAGAGGAAATTTCAAAAACAATAGTTTGAGTTCCTGATATTATTTCTCTCTTATGTGGGATTAAAACCCCATCCACTTCCTTGTAATTAGAGTATTTAGTAGTTGATGTCATTTCAATATTTCCTTGATTAACAGTTTCCTCATTCATAATTAGCAAATTACTCTCTGTATCATAATACCTGTATGACCTTTCGTTTACTTTAACTTTATAAAGGTCTTTGCCGTCGACCTGATTTAAACTGATAATTTCCATTTTGTTTGAATCAAAATATATTTCTTCAAAAAGTCCTAATTTTTCTTTTTCAGAATTAATTTGATCTTTTTCAAAAGGAATTTTTTGTCCCATTTGCTCTATATATCCATTTTCCCCATCAAATTTTTGAGTCATTAAAGTTCCCATTCCTTCAACTGACATAACTAACGAATTTAAATTAGGATGTTTTTGTTTAATTTCTGCTTTAGGTGTAAAAGGTGCGTTAGGAATTTTAACACTAGCAATAGTGGAAATGCTTTTAATTTCATTTAATCTATTTACTCCACCAATTGCTTTAATATAGTTATCAAAAATTGATTTCACATTAACTTCACTACTAATTTCTTTATTAAAAATAGGTCTATCTATTGGGTTTCCATAGTTATCAAAAAAGGAGATTGGGATAATTTTATCTTCAAACCTTACTTTTTCAAGATTTTCTATAATTTCTGACCCTTTTCCTGTAACAATTAATTGTGCGTTTTCTAACGGAAAGTATTTGCTTGCTGCATTTTGAACATCTTTTGCAGTTACTGCGTTTATATTAGAAAGAAAAGTTTTATAATAATCTGATTCAAGCTCATTGCTTTCAATATTAATTGCGTAGTTAGCAATTGTTGAAGTTCTTTCCATAGCTAAAACAAATTCACCTAAATATTTTGCTTTTGCATTCTTTAATTCTTTTTCAGAAACTGGATAGGTTTGAATTTTTGTAACTTCATTTAAAATCTCTATTAAAGCACTATCGGTAACCTGAGAACGAGTTGTAGTTGTAGCTCTAAACTTAGCTTTACTGTATTTGTCATCTCCTATACTTGAATAAGCACCATATGCGTAACCTTTATCTTCTCTAATGTTATTAAATAATCTAGATTCTGCACCTGCACCTAAAATTCTATTGGCAACAAGAACACTAAAATATTCTTTATCTGACATTTTAAGATCTACAAGATTTTGAAATGTTATTTCAGAATTAGACGAATTTGGCATATTAATAACATTAATATTTAAGTAATTAGGAATTTTAGGGTTAGTAATATTATTACTAGAGTTTACAGAAAATTTTGATTCTAATTTTGAATCATTTTTCCATTTACCAAAAAGTTTTTTAACTAACTTTTTTGTTTCGTTTATTTTGACATCACCTATTATAACTAAATATGCATTATTAGGCTTAAAATATGCCTCATAAAAGTTTATAACATCATCTAGTTTAACATTCTCTAAAGATTCATTAGAAATAAATTCTCCATAGGGATGGGAAACTCCATAGGCAATTACGTTTTCAACTCTTCTGGCAATTGAAGGCGTGTTTTTTTCATTATTTTTAAGATTATCAAAAAGAATATTTTTTTGTTGATTAAATTCTCCTTCAAGAAAACTAGGGCTTAAAGTACTTTGAGAAAACATAGTCAAAATTCTTTCATAGTACCTTGAAAGCGAATCAGCATATCCGCCTTGAGAAGAAAAGCTCATTGTAGCCCCCATGAAATCAACTTCTTCATTAAAATCATCTTTGTTTTGTTTTGCATTTCCCTTGCCAATTAGCATGCCGGTTATGTTCGATACTCCATTTAACTCACCCTCGTAAATTGGTGGGTTGTCAATAAGAAGGCTAATGGAAACTTTAGGAAGTTTATGATTTTCTACAATTATAATTTTTAAACCATTTTTTAACTCAAACGAAGCGGGTTCTTTAAAATTAATTTGAGGAGCTTCTCCTGATTCTGGAATGGACCTATCTATTTGCGCTGATATTGAGATGCAAAATGTGAATAAGAATATATTTAGGAATATTTTTTTCATAATTCTATTGTTTTTTATTTTCAGGCAAGTATTCTAAAATCAATCTTTGATTTTTATTTAAATATTTATTAGCTATATCTTTTATTTCTTCTCTAGTAATAGATCTGTAAATGTCAATTGTTGAATTAATTAAATTAGTATCGCCATATAGCGTATAATAATCTGCTAGCGAATTAGCAATTCCTTGAATGGATGAATTTGAATTAACAAATCGATTTTCAAATTTATTTTGAAGTTTTTCATAATCTTTTTCAGAAATAAGATTTGTTTGAATTTTATTTACTTCTTCTTCAATTTCCAAAATTAATTGACTTAATTCAGTTTCTCCTAGTGGAAGAGCAAGCAAAGCATACATGCTATAATCTTCATGACCAATACTGATAGCTTGAACTTCAATAGCTGATTTGTTTTTATCTACCATTTTTTTATAAAGTTTAGAACTCGGGCCATCACTTAAGTAGGCAGATATGAAATCTAAAATTGCCGCATCTCTAGATTTTATTGAAGGTGTTCTGTAGCCCATAATAATCGCTGGAATTTGAATATTAGGATCATATTCAACGGCTCTTAATTCTTCAATAATGGGATCTTCATAGATCATTTCTCTTTCCATTTTAGGGGCCGCAGGAACTTCACTAAAGTATTTTGAAATTAAATTTTTGGTATTATCAATGTCAATATCTCCAGCAACAACAAAAACTGCATTACTTGGCATATAAAAATTATTTCTAAAATCTAAAAAATCTTGAAGTTTGGCATTATCTAAATGTTCTGGCACTCCTATTAAAGGATTTTTATATGTATGATTTTTAAAAAGATTAGACTTTAATGCTTCGTAAAAACGACTATAGGGTTGATTGTCTCTCATTCTTTTTTCTTCTTTAACAGCTTCTCTTTGAATGTCTATACCTTCTTGATCAATAACAGGTGAAAGCATGATTTCTGAGTATCTCCAAAGACCAAGATTTAAACTATTTGAAGGCATTACTGCATAATAATAGGTCATGTCAACGCTAGTCATGGCATTTCCGTTGCCACCATTTGATGAAAGTATTTTATACCATTCTCCACTCTCCATGTTTTTTGTTTCTTTACCAAGCAAGTGTTCGAAAAAATGTGCAAATCCTGTTTTATTAGAATCTTCATTTTTAGCCCCTACATGATACATTAATCCCGTGGATACAACTGGAGCTGAGTTATCTTGATGTAGTATAATATGTAATCCGTTTTTTAAGTTATATTCTTCAAATTCTACAGATTGAGAAAATGAATTATTTATATAGAGAATACTTATAAGTGATAAAAGAATTAGGTTTTTCATTTTAATAAATTTGAACAGCAAATCTATAAATTATATTTTTATAGTTATAATTTACTCTGATTTTATACTATTAAGTTTGTTTTATTGAAACACATCGATTATTATTTATAAAATCATTGTGATATATGATCAATCCTTGTATATTTGCACACGTTTTTGATTAAAAAAAAAATTATGTACGCAATAGTAGAAATAGCCGGTCAACAATTTAAAGTTGAAAAAGATCAAAAAGTTTTTGTAAATAGACTTGAAGGAAAAGAAGGTTCAAAAGTTACTTTTGATAATATATTATTGCTAGACAATGCTGGAAAAATCGCTTTAGGTGATCCCTCTGTTATAGGAGCAAGTGTAGAGGCTAAAATTTTAAAGCATTTAAAAGACGACAAAGTAATTGTTTTTAAGAAAAAAAGAAGAAAAGGATATAAAGTAAAGAATGGTCATCGTCAATTTTTGACTGAAATCATGATTGAAAATATTTTAGAAAAAGCAAAAAAGATTCAAACTAAAGCTAAAGAAGAAGTGAAAGTTTCTGAAAGTAAAACAAAAACTGTTGCTTCTAAAACTGTAAAAGCTCCTGTTAATAAAACAGTTGCAAAGAAACCCGTTGCAAAGAAACCCGTTGCAAAAAAAACAGTTAAAAAAGCTTAATTAAATTTTTATAAAATGGCGCATAAAAAAGGTGTAGGTAGTTCGAAAAACGGTAGAGAATCAGAATCGAAAAGATTAGGTGTTAAAATTTTTGGTGGTCAAGCTGCTATAGCTGGTAATATTATTTTACGTCAAAGAGGAACTCCTCATAAACCAGGTGAGAATGTTTACGTTAGTAAAGACCATACTTTACATGCAAGAGTAGATGGAATCGTTAAATTCACTAAAAAGAAAGACAATAAATCTTTTGTTTCTATTGTTCCTTTTGAAGCTTAATATTTCACTTTAATTCATTTCAAATTATTTATTAAATGTCATAATAGTTTAATAACTTGAACTATGCCTTTATTTAAGCAGTTTGAAATTGTCCCCAATACATTTCTTCTTATTTGGGAAATTGTAGAGTCTGAAAAACAGTTGTTAGAAAATTTAAAGAGTAGTAATCGATTTAATCTTAAATTAAGTCAACTTAAAACTAGTTCTCATAGAAAACAATTTTTAAGTAACCTACAGTTGCTGAATTTTAAAAACATATCCTTTGAAGAGTTAGAATACAATAAAAATGGTAAGCCAGAACTGAAAAATAAATTCATTTCCATGTCTCATTCATTTAATTATTCAGCAGTTACTATTTCAAATAAAAAAGTAGGGATTGATGTTGAAAAATTTAGATCAAAAATTTCAAAAATTTCAAATAAATTTATAAGTACTAGAGAGATAGGTTTAATTGGAAATCTATCAATTGAAAATTTAACTAAAGTTTGGACAATAAAAGAAGCAGTTTATAAAGCTTTCGGAATTAGCGGTATTGATTTTAAAAACAATATAAATATAGAATCCATTAACAGTGCCTTTACAAAGGCAATTGTTAAAATTAATTATCAAGATAAATGTGAGACTTATAATATTGAAATTATTAAATTTTCGCAATACATTTGTTCTTCAGCAATTCAATTAACATAGTTGATGAATAATTTTTTTAATTTATTGTTCGAACAGTATTCGCAATATGAAACTACATATATTGTATTAGAAGTTTCTGCTGTTTTTTTTGGAATTTTAAGTGTTTGGTTCTCAAAAAACAATAATATTCTGGTATATCCCTCAGGAATGATATCGACTGCTATTTTCACTTATTTGTTATACAAATGGTTTCTTTTGGGAGATATGATGATTAATGCATATTATTTTGCCATGAGTATTTATGGTTGGTATATATGGACTAGAAAAAATAATAATATAGTAACTCCAATCACAACTGTAAATACAAAAGAAAAAAAAATATCTCTATTCATTTTTATTTCCTCTATAATATTTATTTATTTAGTTTACATTTATTTTGATAAATGGGACAGTATTACCGCTTATGTAGATAATTTAACTACAGCTATTTTTTTCGTAGGAATGTGGCTGATGGCAAAAAGGAAAATTGAAAATTGGATTTTTTGGATTATTGGAGATATTATTTCTATTCCATTGTACTATTATAAAGGTTTAACCTTTACAAGCTTACAGTATCTTATCTTTACATTTATTGCAATTGCAGGTTATTATTCATGGAAAAAAATCTTAAACAAACCTCTTCAGACTGCTTAAAAGTAGTCCTTTTTGGCCCTGAATCATCTGGAAAAACTACTCTTTCTAGAGAATTAGCCAACTATTATAATACTTATTGGGTTGAAGAATTTGCGCGGGAATATCTACAAAACAAATGGAATAAGGAAAAGAAAAATTGTGAATTAAAAGATATTATTCCAATTGCAGCAGGGCAAATTAAACTAGAAAATGAATTTTCTAAAAAAACTTCAAACCTTTTAATCTGTGATACAGACTTATTAGAAACTAAAATTTATTCAGAAACTTATTATAATGGGTTTTGTGACCCTATTTTAAAAGCTTGTGCATTAGAAAATAAGTATGATTTATATATTTTAACTGATATAGATACACCTTGGGTTAAAGATGACTTAAGAGACAGACCTAACAATAGAAAAGAAATGTTTTTTGCTTTTAAAGAAGCTTTGATAAAATATAACAAGCCCTATATTCAAGTTTCTGGTGATCTCAAAAGTAGAATGAAAATAGCAATTGAAAAAATTGATAAAATATTAAAATAAAAAATAAAAAATAATTTAATTAATTTTTTAATTAGATTTGTAATCAAATAAATGGGGTGCTTCGGCTGAGATTATACCCAATGAACCTGCCAAGTAATTTTGGAGAGGGAAGTTGTTATCTACGCATAGTATATCCTGTTATTATAATCAAATTTAAACATGAAAAATAACATATACTTTTTATCATTAATAATAACCTTTAATTTATTTTCTCAGGAACAAACCAAGGACACCATTCAGGGAACAAAACAAATTTTAGATGAGGTTGTAGTACAATCTATACGAGTCAAATATTCCTCACCAATTAGTCACTCTAATATTTCTAAAGCCGAATTATCTTCCCGAAACTTAGGACAAGATTTACCTATACTATTAAGTTTTTTACCTTCTGTTGTTACTACTTCAGATGCAGGTGCAGGTGTTGGATATACAGGAATTAGAATAAGGGGAGTAAGTGCTCAATCTACAAATATTACTATAAATGGAATTCCTTTTAATGATCCTGAATCTCATGGAACTTATTGGGTAAATTTACCTGACTTCACTTCTTCTATTGAGAGTTTACAAGTCCAAAGAGGAGTTGGAACATCTACCAATGGTTCAGGAGCTTTTGGAGCAAGTATTAACATACTTACAAATGCAATCTCTGAAAATGCTTATACTGAAATTTCAAATTCAGCAGGGAGTTATAACACTATTAAACATACTATTAAATTTAGTACTGGAAAATTAAATAATGCTTTTGAGCTTTCAGGTAGATTATCCAAAATTGACTCCGATGGTTATATAGATAGAGCATTTTCTGATTTGAAATCATATTTTTTACAGGGATCATATAATCAAGGAAATACATTTATAAAAGCTTTGGTATTTGGAGGGCATGAAAAAACTTATCAATCATGGTACGGAGTGAGTAAGGAACAGATTTTGGAAAATAGGCGTCAAAACCCTTACACTTATGAAAATGAAATAGATAATTATAAACAAGACCATTATCAATTTCATTGGAATGAAAAACTAAATCAAAAATGGTCAACTAATGTTGGTTTAAACTATACTTATGGCCGTGGATATTTTGAACAATTTAAAAATAATGATTCAGTCGAAACCTATGGTGGGATAGTGGAGTCTGATATGGATGAAAATGGGGTTAAATCAGGAACAACAGATTTAATTCGAAGACGTTGGTTGGATAATGATTTTTATGTACTTAATGCCTCTTCTAATTACCAAAACAGTAAATTAAATATGACTTTTAGTAGTTCTTACAGTACATACAATGGAGATCATTTTGGAGAGGTTATTTGGGCTAGACAATTTGGAGAAAATAATTCAATAAGAGATCGATACTACCAAGGAAATGGAAAAAAAACAGACTTCAGTCTATTTGTAAAAGCATCATATTTTTTAAATAAAAAACTGGAACTTTATGGAGATCTTCAGCTTAGAAATGTTGGTTATAAAACTAAAGGTTTTACATCCGATTTAGTTAATATGATTATTGATGAGTCTTATAGTTTTTTTAATCCAAAATTTGGTTTGTCTTATAAGTTTAATCTAAATTCTATTATTTACGGATCTTATTCTAGAGCAAACAGAGAACCAAGTCGAAGTGATTATGAAAGTGATCCCAATATAAAACCAGAACAATTAAATGATTTTGAATTTGGATGGCGTTATAGAAAAAATGAATTAAAATTTAATCTTAATTCATATTTCATGCAATATAATGAGCAGTTAGTGCTTACAGGAGCATTAGATGATGTCGGAACTCCGATAAGAGTAAATAGTGGTTCAAGTTATAGAATTGGTATAGAGGCTGATCTAAATGTAAAGTTGTCTGATTTCTTTACTACTAATCCTAATATGACAATTAGCTCAAACAAGAATAAACAGATTTTATCTCCAAAAGATGGTAAAATTTTTGATTTTGGTAAAACAAACATTTCTTTTTCACCAGAATTTATGACTTCAAATACCATCGAATTTAGCCCAAAAGATAATTTTAAACTTAGTCTTTTATCAAAATATGTAGGTATTCAATATATGGGAAATACTGATGCGCTTAATTCAAAACTTGATAGTTATTTTGTTAATGATTTTAATATTTCATACGAAATAAATCCAAATCGCATTTTTAAAGCCATAGTAATTTCAGGGTTAATTAATAATATTTTCGATGTTGAATATGTTTCAAACGGTTACTACTACACTTATGATGACACATGGTCTGTTCCTGGACAGGTTAAAACATTAGATGGAGCAGGGTATTACCCTCAAGCAACTAGAAATTTTTTATTTGGTTTAACTCTAAAATTTTAATTTTTATATTTAGTATATGAAAAAACACTTTTCTCCAATTCAAATCATATTAGCAGTTGTAGTTATTTTAACAATTAATTAATTTATTATATTTTAGAGCTGTGAAAAGAATATTAAGCTTTTTA
>TARA_B110000263_G_scaffold104636_1_pt1 | contig 13272 bp, 9 predicted proteins | sample TARA_B110000263 | Tara Oceans TARA_B110000263 (sample SAMEA4397730) | marine metagenome | biome: Polar Biome; feature: [MES] marine water layer (ENVO:01000295) within the mesopelagic zone...; material: water (ENVO:00002006), including particulate matter (ENVO:01000060) such as......
AGAAGTTTTGCTGGAGGTAGTTTTTTAGATGGATATAGTGACCATTTACCAGTTTATATTCTTTTAATAAAAGAAATGAAGTGATAATTTTTTCCTATTTTAATCGTTAATATATTTGATAGAATGTTTAAAAAAATAATCCTTTTTCTATTCGTATTATTACTAGTAAAATACGATGTTTTTTCAACTCATATAAGAGCTGGAGAAATTATTGCAAAAAGAATATCTACAACTAGTTTAACCTATGAATTTACTATAATTGGTTATACTGATACTGGTTCTGAAGTTGAGTTTGGAGGTGGAATTTTTTATTTTGGAGATGGAAATATTCTAGAGGTATTAGATGAGGGTGCGTTAACAAGTCAGAAAATTCTTCTAGAAAATCAGGTGGCTCTTAATTTATTTACAATTGTCCATACTTTTCAAGCACCTGGAAGGTATGTTGTAAGTTATTATGAGCAAAACAGAAATAATGGAATATTGAATATGGAAAATTCTGTAGATACTCCTTTTTTTATTGAAACTGAAATACTTATTGATCCATTTTTTGGTCAAAACAATACCCCAATACTTTTAATTCCACCTATTGATAATGGAATTATGGGTATCAGATATATTCATAACCCTGGAGCATATGACCCTGATGGGGATAGTTTATCTTATGAGATTGTTATTCCTATGCAAGAAAAAGAATATGAAGTTACTAATTATCGTTTTCCAAATGCTGAAGAATTTTATAATGATTATGCTCAGGGAAATGAGAGTGGACTTGGGCCACCAACTTTTACTCTTGATTCTATAGTAGGTGATTTGGTTTGGGATGCACCAGGTGCAGAAGGTGAATATAATTTTGCTTTTCGAGTAGTTGAATGGAGAAAGGTTGCAGATACTTGGTATAAGTTAGGTCATGTAACTAGGGATATGCAAGTATTTATTAAAGATGCTACTAATGAAAGGCCTATTTTAGAAGCTATAGATCCTATTTGTGTAGACGCAGGAACATTAATTATTGATACTATTGTAGGTTATGATCCAGATAATAATGATGTTAAGATTCAAGCATTTGGTGGTCCATTTGAATTTATATCTTCGCCGGCTTCCTATAATCCTAATCCTGCATCGTTTACTAAGTCACCTACTCAATTATTTTTTGAATGGCAAACAAATTGTAATCATGTAAGACAAAGACCTTATGATGTACAATTTAAAATTAGCGATAAACCAAATTATGGTCCTAATCTAGTGGAATTTATGACTTGGCAAATACAAATAGTTCCTCCTGCTCCAGATGGGTTATTAGTTGATATATTGCCTGGTAGAAATGCATTATTAAATTGGGACTTATATTCATGTGAAAATGCTTCAATTATTCAGGTATGGAGAAGAATTGGAAGTTATGAATTTATTCCTGATAATTGTGAGGTTGGAATGCCAGTAGGATCAGGATATGAATTGATTGGTGCGGTTGATGGAAATACAATAAGTTATATTGATTCAAATGATGGGAAAGGACTTGCTCCAGGGTCTAAATATTGTTATAGGTTAGTTGCTGAATTTCCTCTTCCTGAAGGTGGTATTAGTTATGTTTCTGAAGAAGTATGTGTAATATTAGAGGCAGATGCCCCAATTATTAATAATGTAAGTATTGAGAATACTACTACTGAAAATGGTGATATACAAGTCAATTGGTTTCCACCATTAACTTTGGATCCGGTTATATATTCAAAACCATATAAGTATAAAATTAGAAGATATGATGGATTTATTGGAAAAGAGAATGAGTTTGAATATCAAATTATGATATTAGATACTTTTTTTATAGATCAATTAGCAAATACTCTTAATAATACATATAATTATGAAGTTGAGGTATTTGATTCCAAAGAAAATACAATAGATTTTTCCGCTCAAGCATCATCAGTAAGACTTGAACTTCAAGGAAAACAGTTAAGTATAGATTTAAGTTGGAATTTTGATGTTTCTTGGTCAAATAGTACTATTGACTTTCCCATGCATTATATATATAGAAATAATGTTAGTGGTAATGCTAGTGAAGAATTTATTTTAATTGATTCAGTAAATGTTATCCAAAATGGATTTAATTATATGGATAATGGGTCATTTGAAGGAATTGAATTAGATGAAAATTTATTTTATTGTTATTACGTAATTACTTCTGGCTCATATGAGAATGATTCACTACCAAAATCATTAGAGAATGGATATCAAATATTCAATAAATCTCAAAAAATATGTGCTCAAACAAATGATTTGGTACCGCCTTGTCCCCCAGTTGATTTTAAAATATCAGATCAGTTTATATGTGAAAATTATTTTATTGACAAATCTTGTGAATTAAAAGATTTTGAAAATAGAATAGAGTGGGAGTTAGATGATAGTGAATGCTCTTTAGATTCAAAAATTTATAATGTTTATTTTTCTGATAATGGGATAGATAACTTTGAAATAATTGCTTCTATCTCTGAGAATTATTATTTACATAAAGACTTAACAAGTTTGAAAGGTTCTTATTTTATTACTTCTCTTGATAGGTCAGGTAATGAAAGTATTCCATCAGATACTGTTCATAGAGATAATTGTCCTTACTATTTATTACCAAATGTTTTTACTCCTAATGAAGATGGTAAAAATGATTTTTTTACTCCTTTTTATTCCAATGGTTCAATTCCAAATTTTGATTATAATAAATGTCCAAGATTTGTTAAAAGTGTAATATTTAATGTTTTTGATAGGACAGGTGTTAAATTATTTTCGTACAATTCTCTAGAGGATGTTGAAAATGGTATTTATATTAATTGGGATGGAAAAGATTTTGATGGTAAAGATTTAGCTAGTGGAACATATTATTATACCGCAGATATAATTTATGATATTCTTGATAAAGAAAATGATCAAAAACAAATAAAGGGATGGGTTCAGATATTGAAATAAGTAAGAGTGTTATTTTATTTGATGGATATTGTAATTTTTGTAATAGTCAAGTAAATTCTATTTTAAGATTTGATTCTAAGAAATTTTTTTATTTTTCTAATCTAGATTCTTCATTTTCAAAAAAAGTTATTAAAGAAAATAAAGTTGAATCTTTAGAAGGAAAAACAATAATATTATATCATAATAATAAAATTATTATAAAATCTAATGCTGCAATTAAGATAGCATATTTACTAGGAGGTTTTTTTAAAATTTTTATAATATTTAAAATTTTACCAAGTTTTATAAGGGATGGGATTTATGATGTTATTTCTAGAAATAGATATCGTTGGTTTGGAAAATCTGATTCGTGTTATATTCCAAAAAAAGAAATACTAGATCGATTCATTAATGGTTAACATATTTAAGTATTTTTGATATAAATCGACGTTATGAAAGCAATTTTATTTCCAGGTCAGGGGTCACAATATGTAGGAATGGGAAAAGATCTTTATGAGTCTAGTGATTTGGCAAAAAAGTTGTTTAATCTATCTAATTCTATTTTAGGTTTTGATATCACAGATGTAATGTTTAATGGCTCTCAAGAAGATTTAAAAAAAACAGATATAACTCAACCTGCAATTTTTATTCATTCTACAATATTATTTAATATTAATAGTGTAAATGCAGATGCATACGCTGGACATTCATTAGGTGAGTTTTCAGCTTTATTATGTTCTGGAAGTTTAACTTTTGAAGATGCACTAAAATTAGTACTTATAAGAGCAAGAGCTATGGAGAAAGCATGTAAAAATAATGAAACTACTATGGCAGCAATTTTAGGATTAGATGATACATTTGTTAATAGTGTATGTGATAATATCTCCAATGTCGTACCTGCAAATTATAATTGTCCTGGTCAAATTGTAATTTCAGGATCTAAAAGCTCAATTGATAAAGCATGTGAATCTATAAAAGAAATTGGAGGGAAAACAATTGTATTGCCTGTAGGAGGTGCATTTCATTCATTTTATATGGAATCAGCAAAAAAAGAGTTAGAAGATGCTATTAAGAGTTTAAAATTTAATAAACCAGACAAACCTATATATCAAAATTTTGATGCAAATCCACATATAGATATTGAAAAAATAAAAAAAAATCTTATAAATCAATTAACTTCTCCTGTTTTATGGAAACAGACTATTAATAAATTAATAGCTGATAATTATAAATCATTTATTGAATGTGGTCCTGGAAGAGTTTTACAAGGACTTGTAAAGAAAATTAATAGAGATATGGATGTTTCATCAATTTAATATACACTTATGAAAAGAATGCTTAAGGAAAATAGTTTAAAAAATAAATCAATATTAGTTACAGGAGGTGGTTCAGGACTTGGTAGGTCTATGGTTGAATATTTTTATGAGTTAGGTGCTGATATAATAATAACAAGTAGAAGAGAAAATTTACTCATTAAAGTTGCAAAAGAAATAAATAGTTCGAAAAAAGGAAAAATTCTTCCCCTAGCATGTGATGTTAGAAATATAGATGAAGTAAATAATGTTATTAAAAAATCTTTTGATGAGTTTGGTAAAGTTGATTGTCTTGTTAATAATGCTGCAGGAAATTTTATTAGCCCAACAGAAAGACTTTCAACTAGAGCATTTGATGCTATAATAGATATAGTTTTAAAGGGTACAATAAATTTTACATTAACTCTTGGAAAAAAATGGATTAAAGAAAAGATTGATGCTAATGTTTTAAATATTGTTACAACTTATGCATGGACTGGATCTGGTTATGTTGTTCCTTCTGCTTGTGCAAAAGCTGGTGTTTTATCAATGACTAGGTCTCTTGCTGTTGAATGGGCGAAGTATAACATTAGATTAAATGCTATTGCCCCTGGTCCTTTTCCAACTAAAGGGGCATGGGATAGATTATTACCAGGAGATCTTAAAGAAAAATTTAATCCTGCAAAAAAAGTACCAGTTGGAAGGGTAGGTGAGCATCATGAGCTTTCTAATTTGGCTGCTTATTTGGTATCTGATTTTTCATCTTATATAAATGGTGAAGTTATAACTATTGATGGTGGAGAATGGTTAAAAGGAGCTGGTCAGTTTAATAATTTAGAATTAGTAACTCCAGAAATGTGGGATTTTTTTGAAATGATGAGAAAAAAATAAATGCCAAAATATAAAAGACATTTAGTAACAGCTGCACTTATTTATGCAAATGGCCCAATTCATATTGGCCATTTAGCGGGGGCTTATATACCTGCAGATATATATGTTAGATTTTTAAGATCTAAGGGTGAGAATGTGAAATTTGTAAGTGGCACGGATGAACATGGAGTGCCTATTACTTTTCAGGCAAGAAATGAAAAATCTACTCCTAAGAAAATTGTAGATCATTATTATAAAATAATTGATGATTCCTTTAAAAAATTTGGTATAAGTTTTGATATTTATTCAAGGACGTCTAACAAATCTCATCATGATACTAGTTCTGAATTTTTTTTAAATCTTTACAATAAAAAATTATTTGATGAAATTTCATCATCTCAATATTATGATGAAATTGAAAATCAATTTTTGTCTGATAGATATATCTCAGGAGAATGTCCTTCATGTAAATATGAAAATGCGTATGGAGATCAGTGTGAGCAATGTGGAAAAACTTTAAGTCCTTTAGATTTAAAAAATCCTATTTCAAAACTTTCAGGAAATAAACCAGTATTAAAAGAGACTATAAACTGGTTTCTCCCTATGGATAAATTACAATCTAAAATTGAAAATTATATTGATAAACATAAAGATTGGAAAACCAATGTTCTAGGACAATGCAAATCATGGTTAAAAGAGGGTTTAAAACCTAGAGCTATGACTAGAGATTTGGATTGGGGTGTTAAAGTTCCATTGCCAAACACTAAAGGAAAAGTTTTATATGTTTGGTTTGATGCTCCTATTGGCTACATAACTGCAACAAAAGAGCTTATGAAAGATGATTGGGAGAAATATTGGAAAGATTCTGATACAAAGTTAGTCCATTTTATTGGGAAAGATAATATAGTTTTTCATTGTATTATTTTTCCTATGATGTTGATGGAACATGGTGAATATATATTACCTAATAATGTTCCAGCAAATGAATTTATGAATTTAGAAGGAGAAAAAATATCAACTTCAAGAAATTGGGCTGTCTGGCTTCATGAGTATCTTATTGATTTTCCTGACATGCAAGATGAATTAAGATATTGTCTTATTACCAATCTTCCTGAAACTAAGGATAGCGATTTTACGTGGAAAGATTTTCAGGCTAAAAATAATAATGAGTTAGTATCAATTTTTGGTAATTACATTAATAGGGTTGTTGTATTAATAGATAAATATTTTGATGGAAAAGTACCTGAAGATTTAAAATCAATAAAAACTGATAAAGAAATTTTTCATAAAATAGAAAACATTAAGTCTAAAATCGAAACATCTATTGAGAAGTATAGATTTAGAGAAGCGATGAGTTTGATAATTAATTTATCTAGACTTGGTAATAAATATTTGGCAGATACTGAACCATGGAAAATCATTAAAACAGATGAAGATAGAGTTAAATCTATACTTTATAACTCAATTCAAATTGTTGTTAATATTGCAATATTATGTGAGCCTTTACTGCCATTTACTTCAATTAAAATATTTAAAATTTTAAATATTTTATCTAAATCATGGAATGATTCATCTAATAATCTTATTAAATCTGGTCATAAACTTGGAGAAATAAATCACATTTTTTCAAAAATTGAAGATAGTGTAATTAATAATCAAATAGAAAAACTTAAATTGACTATAAATGATAAAAAGGAGAAAATAATGGAGCTAAAAGAAACTATTGAATTTGATGAATTTTCAAAAATTGATTTAAGAATTGCTACCGTTGTAGAAGCAGAAAATGTACTTAAATCGGAAAAATTATTAAAATTAATTGTTGATACTGGTGTTGATAAAAGAGTGATTTTAAGTGGAATATCAAAGTATTATAAACCAGAAGATATATTAAATAAACAAGTTATGATTTTGGTAAATTTAAAACCAAGAAAAATGATGGGAATTGAAAGTCAAGGAATGTTATTGCTTGCTGAAAATCCTGATGGTTCACTTAGATTAATGCATCCAGACACTAAAGCTATTAATGGATCAGTTATTGTTTAATTATATTTATTCATACTCCTATTAATTCCTTCATAACAAAATGACATAATTATTTTGATTGAATTTTGAATATTTATTTCTAAATCTTTCATTTCATCTTTTGAAAAATTTTCTAATACATAATTAGATTGATTTCCTTTTATGAATTCATTTCCTATTCCAAATCTTAGTCTTGGATAATTATTAGAATTTAATGATTCATTTATATTTTTTAATCCATTATGACCTCCATCAGTACCATTTTTTTTTATTCTAAGCTTTCCATATTTTAGAGAAATATCATCTAGAACAATTAATAAATTTTCATTTTTTATTTTTAATTTATCAGACCAATATTTTACTGTTCTTCCACTATTATTTACATAATTGGATGGTTTTATAAGGTGGATTGATCTTCCTTTAAATTTTATTAAAGAATAATCTCCAAGTCTCTCTGATTTAAATGTAGATTCAAATTTAGATGCTAGGTAATCAAGAATTAAAAAACCAATGTTATGTCTAGTTAATTCGTATTGTGGTCCTATATTTCCTAAACCAACTATTAAGTATTTCATAGAGAAAAAGTTTAGTATATAAATTTATACTAAACTTTCAACTCTTTTTAATATTTCTTAGTCTTTAGATTCTTCTTTTTTATCTCCTTCTGAATCTTTTGATTTTGTTTTGTCACTTTCTGTTCCACCTTTAGTACCTTCTTTATCACCTTCAGTTCCTTCTTCACCTTCAGTTTCTTCATCATCTTCAGTTTCTTCTTCTTGTTCTTCTTCAATTGTTACTCTAGGTATATTGACAGAGACAACACTAACTAATGGACTATTTAAGATTTCATATTGTTCACTTAGAATATCTTCAACTTTAACGCTTTTTCCTAATTCTAGATGACTAATGTCTATTTCTATAAATTCTGGCATATTTTTTGGGTATGCTAGAATAGATAATTTTCTTATTCTTGTTAATATTTTACCACCTTGAAGAACACCAGGAGAATTTCCTAAAAATTTAACAGGAATTTCCATTTTTATTTTTTTATTTTCACTAAGCTCTAGAAAGTCAGCATGTAGAATGATTTCGCTTACTGGATGAAATTGAATATCTTGTAATATTGCATTTTTAATTTCTCCTTCAATATTTAATTTAACAAAGTTTGCACCAGGTGTGTAAACTAAATCTCTAAATAAAATCATTGGTGAATGAAAATGAATTTGTTCTTTCCCTCCATAGACAACACTAGGGACATTACCTTCGTCTCTAAGTTTTTTAGATTCATTTTTACCAAGATTTGCTCTTTTATACCCTATAATCTCAATTGTTTTCATAATTACTAAATTTATCTGTTAATAAATAACGAACTAGTAGATTCATTTTCATGAATCTTTCTAATTGCTTTTGCAAATAATCCTGCAATGGATAACACTTTTATTTTTTTATTCCTAAATTTTAGAGGAATAGTATCAGTTACAACTAATTCTTTAAGTGCTGAATTTGTGATATTTTCATCTGCATTTCCGCTAAGAATTGGGTGTGTGATTAGAGCTCTAACTGATTTAGCACCTTTTTCTACTAGTACTTTTGAAGCCATAGAAATAGTACCTCCAGTATCGATTAAATCATCAATAATTATTACATCTTTTCCTTTTACTTCTCCAATTACTTGAACGGATTTAACTTCATTAGCTTTTTCTCTTTCTTTATCACAGATAACAAAGTCAACATTAAAATATTTAGCATAGTCTCTTATTCTTTCAGTTCCTCCAGCATCAGGAGATGCAAAAATGATATTTTTTAGGTCCAATTTTTTAATATAAGGTACAAACACAGAACTTCCATTTAAATGGTCAAGTGGTATATCAAAAAAACCTTGTATTTGACCTGCATGTAGATCACAAGTTATAATTCTACTTGCTCCAGATGCTGTAAGTAGGTTAGCAATTAATTTAGCGGATATAGCTATTCTCGGTTTATCTTTTCTATCTTGTCTTGCATATCCGTAATAAGGAATAACAACATTAATATGATTAGAACTAGCTCTTTTTGCAGCGTCAATCATTAAGAATAATTCCATAAAATTATCTGATCCATTAACAGTAGATTGAATAATATAAACATCAGAACCTCTCACTGTTTCGGTATACCTGTATTTAAGTTCTCCGTCACTAAATTTACCAGATTTTCCTTGACCAAGATCTTTTCCAAATTTAGATGCAATTTTTTTAGCTAATTCTAAAGAACCCTTTCCTGAAAATATTTTTACAATGCTCATAATTTTTAAATTTTTGTTGTCCCACTAGGGATCGAACCTAGACTCTTCTGTACCAAAAACAGACGTGTTACCAGTTACACCATGGGACAATATTTTGGGATACAAAAATAAATTTTATTTTTAACAATTTATAAAAAGGTTATGTATTTGTTTCAAGCCAATTTCTAGCATTTACAAATGGTAATACCCAAGGTGTAATTTTATCATTTCTTGATGGTTCATAATGTGCCCAATTCCAAGGAAATATTGATCTTTCAAGATGTGGCATCATTGCAAGATGCCTTCCATCTTTTGAAGATAACATTGCTGCAGAATTATCTGATCCATTAGGGTTTGAAGGATAATCTTTATAGTGAAATTTGGCAGCTATATTGTGATTTTTATTTTTAAAGTTAAATCTTCCTTCTCCATGTGCTGACCAAATTCCAAGTGTAGTACCTTCTAAATTTTTTAACATAATAGAGTTATTTTTTAAGATATCAACACTAGTGAAAATACATTCAAATTTTTCAGATTTATTTATTTTCATTTTTGGGTGGTTATTTTTTAATTCTGGATACAATAAATTAAGCTCCATCATGAGTTGACAACCATTGCAAACACCAAGAGATAGTGTATTATTTCTTTTATAAAAATTAGTGATTGCATTTTTAGCATTTTTATTGTATTTAAAAACCCCTGCCCATCCTTTAGCTGATCCTAATACATCGGAATTTGAAAATCCTCCAGGGAATACTACCATATGAATATTTTCAAGATTTTCTTTTCCACTTACAAGGTCAGTCATATGAACGTCCTTAACATCAAAACCACACATATATAACATATATGCCATTTCTCTTTCGCTATTTATACCTTTTTCTCTAATGACAGCTGCTCTGATATTTTTTTTATAATTTATTTTTGAGTGTGTTCCATTAAAAAAAGATGGAAATTTGTACTTGAGTTTTTGATTTTTATAGTTTAGGAATCTTTTAACATTTAGATTATGTTTTGTTTGACTTTTGTCAATTAATGATGAGGTTTTAAACCAACAATCTCTAAAATAATCAATGTCAATTTTTATATCAGAATTATTGTGATTAATGATTAATTTTCTCTGTTTTATTAAATTTCCAATTTTTATATACTCTATTTTATTTCTATCTAGTACTGAAATAATATTTTTTTTAGTTTGAATGATAATACCAGGTGATTCATTAAAAAGTATTTTAATTAAATCATTTTCTTTAAAGCCTTCAGTGTAAATATTTAAACCATAGTTTGAGTTGGCAAAGTTCATTTCTAATAAACTAGTTATAAGCCCTCCAGATGATACATCATGACCAGATAAAATTTGATTATTTTTTATTAAATTTTGAATAACATTAAAAATATTTATTATTTCTTTAGGTTTTTTTGTGTTATGTACTGTATTTCCAAGTGATGTAAGTGTTTGATAAAATGCACTTCCAGAAATATTTAGTCCTTTACAGAAATTGATGTATATCAATTTAGAATCCTCATCTTTTTTTAATACTGGTGAGATTGTTTTATTAATATCAGAAACTTCTGAAGCTGCAGATACTATGACGGTTCCAGGTGAAAGAACTTTTTTTCCATCAGAATATTTTTGGGTCATGGAAAGAGAATCTTTTCCTGTTGGGATGTTTATTCCAAGTTTTATTGCAAAATCACTAATTTCTTTAACGGCATTGTATAATCTAGTATTTTCTCCAACATTATTAGCAGGCCACATCCAATTAGCACTTAATGAAATATTTGTAATTCCTTTTTCAATAGGTGCCCATATAATATTTGTTAAAGATTTTAAGAGAGCTATTTTTACTCCCTTCTTTTCATCAATTAAAGAAACTATAGGAGAAAATCCGATAGAAGTTGCTATACCTTTATTAGATTTAAAATCAAGTGCCATTACTCCTAAATTGTTTAATGGTAATTGTATTTCACCAACGGTTTGTTGCATTGCAACTCTTCCTGTGACACATCTATCAACTTTATTTGTTAACCAGTCTTTACAAGCAACAGATTCTAATGAAAGAACATTTTCTAAGTATTTTATTAATAATTTTTGAAAATATTTAGGTTCTTTGTATTTAGGTTTTATTTTTCTATCATTTATTGTTGTTTTAGGTGATGATCCAAAAAAATCTTCTAGTCTTAAATCAATTGGATTCCTTTTATTTTTACCTTTAAAAACTAGTTTTTTATTATTTTTTACATAACCTACATGATAAAGTGGAGATCTTTCTCTTTTTGCTATTTTTTGTAATTTAGGGTAATCATTATTTTTTATAATTAGTCCCATTCTTTCTTGTGATTCATTTCCTATAATTTCTTTTTCAGAAAGGGTAGGGTCTCCAATTGGTAGCTTATTTATATTTATTTCGCCTCCTGTATTTTCTAATAATTCGGATAAGCAATTTAGGTGACCCCCAGCTCCATGGTCGTGGATAGATAATATTGGATTTATATCTTCTTCTGCCAGAGCTCTTATAACATTAGCAACTCTTTTTTGCATTTCAGGATTAGATCTTTGAACAGCATTAAGTTCTATTGAGTTTTTTAATTCTCCAGTATTTAGAGATGAAACTGCACTTCCTCCCATTCCAATTCTATAATTATCTCCACCAAGAACTACAACATAATCACCTGTATTTACATCTTTTTTTTGAGTTTCATTTTCTTTTCCATACCCAATACCACCGGCAAGCATTATTACTTTGTCATAGCCTATTAAGTTTTTGTTTTCATTGTGTTCAAAAGTTAGAATACTTCCACTTATTAGAGGTTGACCAAATTTATTTCCATAGTCACTAGCTCCATTTGATGCTTTTACTAAAATATCTTTAGGATTTTGATAGAGCCATTTTTTATTTATTTGATTTTTTTCCCAAGTTCTTGATTTAGTAATTCTAGGGTAAGATGTCATGTATACAGCGGTTCCTGCAAGTGGAAAACTTGCTTGTCCTCCAGCCATTCTATCCCTTATTTCACCACCTGATCCTGTTGCTGCTCCACTAAAGGGCTCTACTGTTGTTGGAAAATTGTGAGTTTCAGCCTTTAAAGAGATTGAAGACATGATACTTTTTGTATAGTAGAAGTCTGATTGATCTTTATTTTTAGTTGTAAAAAATTCAACTAATGGCCCTTTGATAAAAGCAACATTATCTTTGTATGCTGAAATTAAATTGTTTGGATTTTTCTTTGACGTTTCTTTTATCATACCAAATAAGCTTTTTGGCATTTTTTTTCCATCAATTATAAATTTACCATTAAAAATTTTATGCCTACAATGTTCAGAATTTACCTGAGAAAAGCCAAACACTTCACTATCAGTTAGGGATCTATTTAGTTTTTTACTTACATTTTCTAGATAATTTATTTCCTCATCACTTAGTGCTAGACCCTCTTTATCATTATAATTTTTTATATTTTTAATATTAATTATTTTTTCGGGTTTTCTGTTAATTTTAAATATGTTTTGATTTGGATTATTATATACTAATTCAAGCATTGGATCAATATCAACATTTTGATTTTTATAAAATCTTTCAATTCTAATTATTGAATCAATTTCAATATTTGATGTAATTTCAACAGCATTTGTACTCCATGGAGTGGTCATTTCTTTTCTTGGACCTATAAATTTTCCTTTTAAACTAGATGATTTTATTATTTTGGCATTTCCAAATAGCCAACATAGTTTATTAATATGATTTTGAGATAACTTTTTTGAGTGATCGATAATATAATAATCTGTTGATGATTTTTTAAAAAATGATATCATTTTATTTTGTAATGAACAAAAATAATTTTTTTTATTTCATATTCATCTTTATCATTAAAAAATGAATTTTTTTTTAACAAAATTTT
>TARA_B110000263_G_scaffold55076_1_pt1 | contig 13251 bp, 9 predicted proteins | sample TARA_B110000263 | Tara Oceans TARA_B110000263 (sample SAMEA4397730) | marine metagenome | biome: Polar Biome; feature: [MES] marine water layer (ENVO:01000295) within the mesopelagic zone...; material: water (ENVO:00002006), including particulate matter (ENVO:01000060) such as......
TGCTTGGTCTGTACTGCCCGCATCGGGTCGCGTGACCGACCGGCATTCTCATTGTATTCTTTAACGACAAACTCGCGATCCGCTTGCGTTTCGCCTTGGACAATTGCGGCAAAGGATCGTCCGTCCATCGACGGGTGCTTCGCAGCGCCGGTGATCTCCATAATCGTTGGCAACAGGTCGACGGCAGAAACCATATGTTGTTTTTCCACGGTGTTGGGCTGCGTTACGCCCGGCCAATAGATCGCTAGCGGGGTATGCGTGCTGTGGTGATATAATTGCGTCTTAGCAAAGGGCAGGGGCATCCCGTGATCCGACAGAAAAATTACGACCGTTTCATTTTCCATTCCAGATGCCTTAAGCGAATCCATAATACGGCCAACGCAGTCGTCGGACCGGCTTACCGAAGAATAATACAGCGCGAGTTCATCGCGGACCACAGGGTCATCGAACAGAAAATCTGGAACTGGCACTTCAGCGGCTTTATAAACGTGCGAGGGCTGAAAAGGGTCGCCAGCGCCGGTATAAAACGGCTTATGCGGGTCGGCAACATTGATCATCACGCAAAACGGCTTGTCTGCCTTTTTTGCAGCAGCAATCGCACGGGAGGTCGCTTCTGCATATGCCACCGGATTTTTCTTATTGTAAGGTTTTCCGTTGGCATCCGTGTCGAAGACTTCGTCCCAGGCATAGGGATTAAAGGGAGTCGAATGGCTCGTCTTACCGCTGATCGCTGTAAAATATCCCGCCGACTTCATTACATCCACCAGATGTGGTTGCGGTGGCTGTTTGACCTGATAAAACCCCTCGACCGCATTATTGTGCGGATAGCAACCGGACCACATGACATTACGCCCCGGCATGCAATTACCAACTTGCACATGCGCATATTTAAATCGAAGCCCGGACTTTACAAGCCTATCCATATTGGGCGATATATTCGGTAGCGGACAACCATACGCTCCAATGGAATCCGCGTTCATGTCATCGACAGTCACAATTAATACATTGGGTCTGTCCGGGGCAGCATGGGACCATACTGGCATCAGACAAATAATAAAAACCGCAAGCAAACAACGCATCATTCTAGTTCTCCAGTTCAGAAACATTCTTTTCAAGCAATTCGTAAACATCGCCATTGTAGCCTTACTCCAACTATAGTTCTCGCTGTGTTTACGCTCTAATCCACCAGCTTGATTCGTTGCAGGATCATTTGACCCTCTTTGGATGTCAGATTGACGGTCTGACGAGTCGTTGTATCGACAATGGTGACGGTGAAGGTAGCAATCTTCGACCACTCAAGCGTCTTATCATCTCCACTTTTAAATTCACTGCGGTCGATCAGCACTTCTTGGGGTTTCTCGCCCTGAACAAGTTTGGTAAACGAAAAATCTCCTAGGTTGTCCTTTTGATTGAGAAACTTGCTACTGGCGCTGAGGCGCAGCGAAAGCTGCTTCCCTTGCGGATCAATGGTCAGGGCCAGCTTCTTATTGTTCGACTTATCCAAATCCGGACTCTGGAATTTGTAGGTCTTGATACTCCGCTGATCTCTCGTGGACCAGTCCTGAATTCCATTGCTGAAATCTTCGAACACGGTACGGTTCTTCGGTATCTGTGCCAGTGCATCCAGATCGACCGTCTCCGGAACAATCGACCGTTCAACGGAATTCAACACGAACGTCGAGGTTTCCCCGTGCTGAAGATGAACCGTTTGCGGTAAGCGATAGCGACACAGTCCGAACACATAGAGTGGCAGATCAGCATGGACGGGTAACTGCACCGACCAACTATGATCCGCTTGAATCGCATCCGCCCGGTTCCAGAACCGAGTTCTCGAGTTGGGGTCGTAGCTGAAATAAACCTCTGTATTGACCAAACGATCCCGATCTCCTGGCTTAATCGTAAACGTCGCGGTATCGCCGCTTACGCTGAATGTTGAAGGGGGCGTTGCTGGGATGTTTTGATCGGTTCCCTTGAGGTATTGGTTAAACCATTGATTCAAAAGCACCCACTGCTCCGGTCCAGGGCCGTGGTTTTGATGAATATTGGTACTGACCCGCCAGTTGGAATGTTTCAAAAGAGCCATCGACTGGTAAATTCGATCGAAGGTTGAATGGAAATCATTGGACGAACTGATAAAGAGGACCGGACATTTAACAAGTGGCCAGTATGCACTGGCGTCCATCGTTCTTTTGTATAGTTCCACATCCCGAAGATGCAGCCGGATGCTACTACCTTTAATGCCGCCTGGAAAATCAACATGCTTGAAACCCGAGCCGCCCACAAATGGAACCACCGCTTTGAGGCGTGGATCGATAGCCGCCAGCGCCGTGATCATCCCCCCCATCGAATATCCCGATAAACCAATTCGTTCTGGGTCAACTTCCGGCTGCTTTTCGAGAAAGGTGATGGCACGTCTGGCAGCGACAGTCAATAGGAACCAGTTGCTATTACGTGGACTAGCAACTGGATCTAGCGAAAATGGATCGGGCTGAAGATTTTGTTTCCAACTCTTTCTTAGCGCTTTGCTGTAAAAGCGTGGCCCCTGTGTTGGATCGACATTACCCCAATCTGTGTTCACGTCAATCCCATCCTCGAGCGGACGGCCCAACCAGTTAATGTCAATAGTTGCGAAACCTTGTTTGGCGAAGTATATGCCGCGTTTGCGATCGGCTCGCTGACCTCCACCGTGGTTCCAGACAAACGCTGCGTGTTTGCCGCCCCCATTTGGAAAGCTATAGTAAGCCGCAACGCGGGCGTCAGATTCTTTGAACGTCCCGACTTTGAAAGTCACGTACCGCGTGACGACTCCGTCCTCGTTCCACTCTTGGACGACCTTGATGTCGAGTGGTTCACTGCGAGCGTCATAGTCCTTCCAGAGTTCGGACACGCTTTGAGGAACTTGGATCGCCTTGTAAGGCGGGAACGTCTCAGCGGAAGAAACTGCCGTAGTAAACGCCCGTGAAATAAGCACAAGGCAACAGAATTGAATAAATCTATTCATTGGTTTTTGGTGTCGTTTGTAATTGCACGATGTTGGGCGATGACTTGTTGTAGTCAATCAATGACAGTAGGCATGCCTATGTAGCGTATTTGACAATATACACATAAAGCGATAATTCCGATAATAGTTGTAGGCGGACTGGGCCAAAAGGGGCCACAGAGTGCGTCTGTTGAATAATCCTACAGAAATCCCTGAATTTCATGCGTCTGATCCTCAGACGAAAACGCACCTGTAACTAAGGGATGGGAATATAGAGGAGTATTGAAAATGACAATTCAATTTAGATGTCCTGATTGTGCCGAACCCTTTAACGTGGGTGCTGATCTGGCGGGCCGGAAATCCCGCTGTACCTGTGGATTGGTAATTACGATTCCCCAGCCAGCAGTACCCATACAGCCTCAGCCACACGATCCCTTGATGGGATCTCTGCCACAAGGCTTACCGACAGCAAACCCCCTAGCGGGATCCGTCTCGACGGGCATTTCATCTGCCGCGTTAGCAGATGAGGAAAATACGGGTACCCGTCAAAAAGCATCTCTGGGCCGCATGCCCACCCGTCACGCCCGGCAAACTGACACCTGAAAATACCGTCATGTGATCACGATGCGACGCAAGTCGCTCAAGATAAGGGCTAAGTTTATAATCATTTCCTGCTTTGTCGGGGAAAAAATAATCTGGCAGGATGCCCATGTTCGTTTGAATCGCCACCATTCTTCGAGGCACGCTTGCCGATTCCGAACCGCGTGCGAGGTTCGGTTGCATCGACTCTAGTAGTGGCAACGCAATAGTGACACCCGCTCCTTGTAAAAGAGTTCGGCGACTGAAAGATCGAGGTGGCATAATAGTTTCCATAACTTACATTCAACAGACTACTTGTCTGATTATTCCGGAATAGGTTGGCCGTTTGTTAAGAAATGCAAAACAGGTGAGACGCCTTCTATGTTTTCCAATAACAAAACATAGAACCTCAACGTGATGCTCCGTTTGATGATTACTTATTTAAGTTCGCGAATTCGGATGTTTCGGAATTTGATATTGTTAGGTTGACCGTGATCCTGAAATCCGATGTATCCTTCCAGCGGACGATCTTTCATAGCGGTTTTGTCCAACTGAATATCAATAATCTGCTCGCCATTCAGTTCAACCTGTAGATGACTGCCCTGACAAGTTACCACCATACGGTTCCATTCGTTTGGAGGACGTGACATATTCTTTGAAGCTGCCGCATCCGTCGCCACAATTCCACCATGATCGTGTGAACCAAGAGGTCCCTTTTTATTGGAAGAATCCAGTATTTGAGCCTCGATTCCTTTGCCAACTGGATCAGTTAGATCACCGACACGGAAGTAAACGCCACTATTTCCACCCGGTGGGTAAGCATACTCAACATCCAGTACGAAGTCTTTATATTTCTTTTCAGACCAAAGATACATGTCGTACCGTTGCCAACCTTTTTCTCCGTCCCGAGGTTGGATCAATAACGAATCATCTTTTTGAGGAATCCAGTTTCCAGTTGTTTTCCAGCCGCTAAGATCCTTTCCATTATATAACGATTTGAATTTTGAAAGATCTCGTAATTTCAAATTGCGCCAGCGTACCTCCAACGGTCCTTGACCTGATCCAATAGCATGTACCTGCAACCCAATAAATCCATTAGGATGAGTTTTATAGCGATCTTCATGGGTTAGATCTGATATCTGTTTTCCATTAATCCATGTTTCAATCTTGTTGCCAAAGGCTACTACGTGATACGAATTCCATTCGTTTTCTTTAAAGGTACCGTGTGGTTTACGATCATTATCCGGAGTCATCCATCCACCCGCCGCTTCGCCGTACACATAACCGGCCATCTTGTCGGTTGAAATTTCGATTTGTGGTCCGTTCACCCGTTCCTGTGGATTGTCATCATTGGTTTGGGAGCGAATCTGTACGCCAGAGTTCAAGGCCGAATCTACTTTTACATCAAACTTTAATTCAAAATCTCCATAGAATTTATCTGTGCACAAAAATGAGTTAGGGCTGCGCTCGGAAGTCTTTCCCAGAATGGCGTTTCCTTCAACACTGTAGGTCGCGGTGCCGTTGCGTTGCGTCCAACCTTCAAGGTTTTTGCCGTTGAATAAATCCACAAACCCAGGATTGTCGTCTGCATGTGCTGACGCGAAGATACACATAAAACCGGTAAAAGCTAATACGAATCGAAACATATCTAATTCTTTCAATAATTGTGAATTGTCTGTGATGCACATGAGTATTTGGATAAGGCCAGATGCCGTAACAAAATATTTTCAATCTTTCAATGGAAGCACTTCCACTTTTCGAATGTGTACGATACTTCCCGGATCATGATGCTGAAATGCAAAGTGCCCATCCTTAAACGTCATTTCAAAATCCATGTACTCGTAAAGTTCTTTGTCGTCTATTGTTACTTTGATGCGAGTCAACTCGCGCCCACGCCACACGTCGTCGCGAACTTCGATTTGATATTTAAACCAAGTGTCGGGCTTCACGTGTTGCTTGTAGACGTGACACATACCGTATATCGAACCCGTTCGAATTGGATCGGTATGAGTACTGTCTATTTGAGCTTCGTAACCGTCCGAAAATCCCGGTTTACGTGTTGTGCGAAAATACATTCCAGAGTTACCGCCATCACTAATTTTGAGCTCAGCCCGATAGCGAAAGTTTTTGTATGATTTTGATGTATTAACTAACATAGAGGCGGGACCGGAACCAGTAAGAGCTCCGTCTTTTACTTTCCATACGCTTTTTTCATTCCCAATTCTCTCCCAGCCATCCATTGTTCTACCATCAAACAGTGAAATCCAATTGTTGTCCTCTCCAAAGACAGGAGTTCCTATGGTTAAAAACGCCATAATACCAACAGAATAAATGTAACGGGAAATAAAAGCTGTCATCGGTATTCTCCAGAGAATTAAATAATTAGTAGCTGTGTGATTTGAATAGTCATTATAAGCAACGTGGGGTTTAAGGTTCCTGATATAGTGAGAACTCTGTCATTCTACACAATCTCGATAATAAAAATCGAGTGGTTTGTTAAGCTATGCCTGTGGTTATTTTGACTCAGGCGGTGCTATCACGGTAATTGTGATCGGTTGGCTCGGAAGCGAAACGAGCGTATTAGGACGTTCAGTAGCAGTGGGGGGTTGCTGGGGAAGATCAGTCAATCCGACAAACGACGGTTGGAAGAATATCTGGATTCGGTGCGAGAAGTTGAAAAACGGATTGAAAACGCTGGAAAAGCGCGTCGTCTGCAAGGTTGGCGTCCGACGCTCGATAAACCGAATATCGCTCGCCCCGCCGATGGCATTCCGCAGGATATTGATGAACACATGCGATTAATGTGCGACATTCTAGTCTTGGCGTTCCGCACCGATACGACACGAGTCTGCACTTTGAAACTCAACAATGATCACTCGTCGCTGCGGTTTCCCAATCTCACGTCCGATCGCGGAGCAACACAAGGAATCGATTATATGATCCACCACTTGCTGTCACATACGAACAACGGTGATTGGCTGAAAGTAAATCGATTTTTCACTGAGCAAATCGCGTACATCGCCAAAAAGCTGGACGCGATTCAGGAAGGCGAACGTACATTGTTGGACAACTCAATGATCCTCTACCTATCCAGCATGATGACGGGTAATCATAACAACGATCAATTACCGGTCGTAATGCTAGGTAGCGGCGGCGGCCAAATCAAGACCGGCCGAACCCTAGACTACCTCGGCAAGCCCAACCGCAAGATGTGCAGTCTGTACTTGTCAATGATGGACAAGTTGGGCATCCATCTGGACCGTTTCGGCGATTCCGATCAACGGTTGACAGAAATCTAATCGGCTTCGACTAGTCGTGTAACATTGAAGCGGGGACGCGCAAGCAGACCATGCTGAACTGAGCTGTTGTGGGATTAAACAGCTTTTGGCGTGTGCGGCTTTTGATGTTCCCAAAACCCCCGAGCGGCCGAAAGTCGGCTGCAATTAGCGTTACAATGGTATATACTCAATTCCCATACGCTAAACGACTTTAACTCAGGCCCTTGCAACTAAATGCGTTAACCACCACTGGCGTCGCGCCGAACCAATTCGGCGAGACAGCAATGCTCCTCTCGCTTCAGTTGTATCGAACAGCGGAATAACTGCGGCCTTCACACCGTTACGCCTTTGAAAAAAACGAGCCGCAAGGAAGAACAAATGAAGTCCCATCCTGTTCCGTTGGCGTTAATCATGACAAGCCTGCTTGTCTTCAATCAAGTCGAGGCAAACGAGTTTTTTGAAAAACAAGTTCGCCCACTCCTAATCGCGAAATGTTATTCATGTCATTCCGGAACAAAGAACTCGGGCGGCTTGGCTTTAGATAATCTTGCGGGATGGGCGCAGGGCGGAGATTCAGGCCCCGCGATTGTACCCGGAGATGTCGAAGGCAGTCTTCTCATTGATGCCATTAACTATCGGGGCTTGAAAATGCCACCCCCGGATAAAAACGCTAAACTCAAGCCCGAGGAGATCGCAATACTTACAAAGTGGGTAAAAGATGGAGCGCCGGATCCTCGTATTAGCTCACAACAAATCGGGGGAATGTCAAGAAAAGACGCCGAGACGTGGTGGTCTTATCAAACGGTCAAGGATGTGCCACCTACGGCTGATCCGGCCCAGATTGATCTTTTAATTAATTCAGCTCTGAAAAAGAACGGTTTAACACGAACGGACAGAGCAAGTCGGCGGGAACTCGTCAGACGAGTAACCTATGACTTGACCGGACTACCTCCGACATATGATCAGGTTATTGAATTTGAAACCGACACGGCACCGGATGCTTACCTAAAGGTGATCAATCGCTTGCTCAACTCTCCCCAATACGGTGAACACTGGGGGCGACACTGGCTGGATGTGGTCCGTTATGCCGACACGGCGGGTGAAAACTCGGACCGGCCACTACCGCATGCCTGGAAATACCGAAATTGGGTCATTGCCTCGTTTAATGATGATATGCCCTTTAATACATTTGTCCAGCAACAACTAGCAGGGGACTTGAAACCAATTAATGGTGATATCCGGGATCGCGAGAACGGGATTATCGCCACAGGCTACTTGGCCATTGCCCGGCGTTATGGACATAACATCAATCAAGATGTACATCTCATGTACGAAGATGTAATTGATAACGTAGGAAAGGCATTTCTAGGCATGACGCTTAGCTGTGCGCGGTGCCACGATCATAAATATGATCCCGTAACATCAGCGGACTATTATGCCCTCTACGGAATATTTAGCAGCACTAGATTCTCATTCCCAGGATGTGAAGCAATTCCTCAACCTAGTGACCTCATTGACTTATTGACGCCTGACGAAGCATCTCGACGGCGCGCGGAACATGCCACCGCCGTCGCAAATTTTAAAGCAAATGCTCCGAACGATCCAAACGAAACCGCGCGATTAAAAAATGAACTTGCTAAATCAGCCGAAGTTATTTGTACGGTCAATATCGGCGAGGGTGGTAATGAAGAATTGGAGAAACACCTTGGTGATAAAGCGGTCCGGCAAATCAAGAAAGGCGAAATCGTTCAACTGTCCGTTCTACGAAATGGAGGCTATGGGGCTGACAGCACAAGAATTAAAATCAAATTTGAGAGCACCAAAGACGAAACGAAACGCTGGTCGTCGGACGAACTCATCAACCTCATTGATTCAAAGTTACCTTTAATATCGGTTCGAGATGCCGTCTGGGCACTATTGGATGTGACCGACGGACCCAAATACCTGATCGACAAAAAAGTCGATATTGGGGGGCATCCTGCGCTTAAAGGTTGGGCATCCGGCGATAACCCGTCTTTCTTTGCAAATGTCGGCGATCAACCGATCATGGCCTGGACAACACTCCCGTCTAAGGCATTATTCACACACCCCGGACCACAACAGGATTCCGGTCTCGCATGGGTTTGCCCGGAAGACGGCGAGTACAGGATTAGTGGATATGTTATTGATGCACACGCCGCACCCGGTTTGGACGGTGTCTCGTTCCGCTTAGAACATTTCCGCGATGCAAAATTAGGCCCTCAACTTATTAAGTTCGGCGAATTAAGTGGCGACCTTACGTCACCGGCTCCCCTCGTCCTACCAGTAGCATATGCCGTAGCTGAAGGCGGTGTAGCCAACGCCAAACTTCACCAACGTGGTGACCCTGAACAACCTGGCGAAGAGGTACCACGGCGGTGGCTCGAGGTGTTCGGCTCGACACCGATTGTAAACACAAAACAAAGTGGACGCGTTGAACTCGCTGAATGGACAACGACACATCCTCTATTTGCGCGTGTTCTCGCAAATAGAGTGTGGCACTGGCACTTTGGTCGCGGTATCGTCGCAACGCCGAACGATTTTGGTTCGCGTGGTACAGCAGCGTCTCACCCCAAACTGCTGGAGTTCCTTGCACAACAAATCCAGGCTCACGGCTATCAGCTCAAGCCTCTTCATCGGCTAATCTTGCTGAGCGAGGCCTATCAACGCAACTCCCATACGACAACAACGGTGCGCCAGATTGATCCGTCTAATATATGGTTAAGTCACTTCAGCTCTAGACGCCTGACAGCCGAAGAAATTCGTGATTCCCTACTTATTGCGAGTGGGCAATTGGACACGCAACCTGGTGAAACGCACCCATTTCCTCCCGAGGCGACTTGGACCTTTAGCCAGCACGCTCCCTTTAATTCGGTTTACGCCACCAACAAAAGAACTGTCTATATGATGGTTCAGCGACAACGGCGACACCCATTTCTAGCTCTATTCGACGGGCCAGACCCCAACACCAGCACACCAACTCGAGGAGAGACAACTGTACCGACTCAAGCACTGTACTTCCTCAATGATGATTTTTTCCATGCGTCGGCAGCGGCGGCAACTTTAACAATTCGTACTAGTGATTCCGCCGATTCTATCGTAGACCAACTGTACCGACGTCTTTTTCAGCGAATCGCCACACAAGAAGAGTTTAAGATAACCCAGCAATTCCTTCAGTCCCATCCAGGAGCAGACGCCGAAAAATGGGAAGCGTACACACGAGCCCTCATGGCGAGTAACGAGTTTTTATACTTGGACTAGCGTGAATTGACTTTTCCTTAAATCCGTTCGTGTCATCTAAAATTATTTCATTGCATTAAATGTCTTACTTCCTTTCAGCGGGCCAACACATAAGTACAGTTTTCTTGGTTGTAGCTTTCCCCTCTCACCGAAACACTCGTTTTTTCGTCTTCCAATAAAGATCTTGGGCATCTCGGTTTTGCATGTGTACATCCCGAATATAAATAGCTTAAAATAAATCTTAGTCTTTGATCTATTGCTGAGTTAAAGGAACTGCACCGGATGTCACTAAATAGACGCACCATGCTGCGGTCATCAATTGCTAGTTCCCTACTGTTACCAGGAATAGCTGAATGTCTGGCTGTCGACGACGCAGGCCCTTTCGCTCCAAACAAAACACACTTTCCGGCCAAAGCAAAAAACGTCATCTTTCTATTTATGACTGGTGGCGTATCGCATGTTGATACTTTCGATCCCAAACCAGCGTTACATCGCGATCACGGCAAGGAAATTAAGGCCGACCATCCGGAAATCAAAGACCGCCCGGGCTATGAGCGAATTTACCTAAAAAGGCCCCAATGGGAGTTTTCTAAACACGGCGAATCGGGCATTGAAGTTAGCACACTCTTCCCTCATATCGCTACCTGTGTAGATGACATCGCGATGATTCGATCTATGCATACATCCCATTCGAACCATTACAATGCAACACTCGGAATGCACACCGGCTCCTTTGCATTTTCTCGGCCCAGCATCGGTTCATGGGTTACTTACGGAATGGGGACTCCAAATCAAAATTTGCCGGGCTTCATCGTCATCGCTCCTCACCAGACCTACGCCGGTACCCAGATCTACTCAAGTGATTTTCTACCAGCCGTCCATCAGGGAACATTGGTAGTTCCAGGCGCCGAACCGGTCGCCAATGTCAGGCCTAAACTCGCAAACGACAAACAACGCCTTGAACTCGATGTGATTCAGGCTCTAAACAAACTCCATTTAAACGACCGAACCGCCAAATCCGCGTTAACCGCCCGCATGAAGAGTTTTGAAACCGCCTATGGCATGCAACAGGCGGTACCTGACGCCTTCGACTTTAGCAAAGAGACACAGGATACTCTAGAGGGCTATGCAATCCAACCAGGTTCGACCGCCGGATTCGGATGGCAATGTCTGGCGGCACGGCGACTCATTGAGCGGGGCGTGCGATTCGTTGAGTTAATTGACACTGGGTCGTCCGGAAATTGGGATGCGCACGGTGATATGATGACGCATGTGGGACTTGCCAAAAACGTCGACCAGCCGATTGCCGCGCTCTTGAAAGACCTTAAACGACGAGGAATGTTGGAAGACACCCTTGTTGTCTGGACAACAGAATTCGGACGCACGCCATTTAACAACACTGCCGACGCAAAAGGGAGAGAACATCACCCCTGGGCGTTCACGTCCTGGCTAGCCGGAGCCGGTGTCAAAAAAGGTATCATCCACGGAGCTACCGATGAACATGGCCTGAGAGCTGAAGAAAAGAAGGTACACGTCCACGATTTTCACGCAACAATTTTACACCTACTGGGATTCGACCACGAACAACTCACTTATCGCCACGCCGGCCGAGACTATCGACTCACCGATGTTGAAGGGTCAGTAGTAACGGACATTCTTTCTTAACTATCATCTCCTACGGCATATAAGCCAATGGAAAACGTCCCTAGTTTGCGAGTGGTAAACCGGTTTTCGGTCCGCTTTCTGTCCATTGCCCGCAGGCCGATGGCCGGTCCCCTTTAGTCGATCCCTAGCCTCTGCCGAGACTTGGAGATCACGAACCATCGGCATCACCAAGTTTTTTTGACGGCTGCCGCGTGAGCATTAGCATCAATAATCTGCAATCGATCCGTCTGGCATTCGGCCACGAGTCGGCCATTCCGGCTTGCTGGGCGACTTGGAGATTTCCTCCAACTTCATCTCGTTGATTTCACAGCAAAGGCCTGTACCTTCAGGCAACGACGCGTAGCCGTCCTTGTCGATCGACCAATTTTTTTCGACGAGTCCCGGAGGAGTAATGCTTGGGTAATATTCGTGGATCAAGAAAAACGGGACAGCCGCGCCAAACCCCTTAAATATATCGCGGCGATCTATTATCTTCTGTAATTCGTTTTTCATCAGTGTCGCTCTCTTTTAAGACTTTAAGACACATTTCGAGGCTAACTTGTGAGTCGCCATCAACGGTTCACATTGAAATTGTTCTGCAGTTTTTAATCCTTCAGCTGTTGAAGGAGTCCTGAGCAAACTTATTTTGCTTCGACGTAATGAACTTGGGTCTTATATGTTTTATCCCCTTCAATCTGCCAAAAGTGCACGGGACACCGGCGATTATGAAAGCTATATGGATTTTTTACTTTGGTTGATTACAGCACACTGTCTTTATGTGTCTGGTGTGGTCGAATAACTCAGCATAGCCTGCCAGTCCCGCCAATACCAATAAGGCATCCTTCACCCACTCTGTAGCATCTGCCCTATTAAGTACAACGATTCGACTTACATTGCCCTTAGGTCTACGAGCATTGTTCGCATGTCGCCGCGCTATTCCCGGATAATCATCACTAGAAACTTCCCCTCCGACTCGTTGAATGTTATTATCACGCGTGGTAGTTTACCCTCCGGTTGTCTTCGGCGTTTAAAGCACAATAATTTTCAAATGTGCGATTTTCTTTCACATCGACAGACCACCTTTTATTATTTTTGATGTTTTCGAAAAGGGTATTTGCATTGATCACAAAAAACGAAAAGGTCCAACGCGTACTAGGGGGGTCGTTTTTTGAAAGAGTCTGGTTGTGGGTGATCTCCAAGATACAGTTTTTGCTGCTTGGCGCTCACAAGGATAAAACTGATGTTGCCCTCTTAAAACAAATACGCAAAGAACGTGTCTCTATGCTTACCGCTTACGAATCGTATACGATTCTAAGCACGGCTCGAAGTGTTAAAGATCTCGCCGGAGATATGGCAGAAGTTGGCGTCTTTAAAGGTGCGTCGGCTAAGATCTTATGTGGCCTCAAGGGGAAAAAGCAACTCTTTCTTTTTGATACGTTTGCAGGCTTACCTGCCAATGCCGAAGAAGATGGAAACGTACATACCGAACATCGATATACTTGTAGCCTTGAG
>TARA_B110000263_G_scaffold148077_1_pt1 | contig 13250 bp, 12 predicted proteins | sample TARA_B110000263 | Tara Oceans TARA_B110000263 (sample SAMEA4397730) | marine metagenome | biome: Polar Biome; feature: [MES] marine water layer (ENVO:01000295) within the mesopelagic zone...; material: water (ENVO:00002006), including particulate matter (ENVO:01000060) such...
ATTTTTTAGATGATCATTTTGTTGAAGGAGGTTTTGATAAATTTGAAATTACCAGTCAAGTTCCCTCTTATGTAGATAATAATATTACTGCTAATAATAGAACACTTATTAAGATTGTTGATCTCTTTGGAAGAAAAACTATTAACACATCAAATTCTGTAGTTTTTTATATTTATGATGATGGATCTGTAGATAAACGGATTATTTTGAGATAATTACAATGTTAATTACCAATAAATACATTATTAATGGGAGTAAAGAGAATAAGATATTAATAGATGTCTGCTATAATGCTAATTCTATAAAAAAAGATATAATAATATTCTCTCATGGGTTTAAAGGGTTTAAAGATTGGGGGCCATTTAATCATATGTCAAAGACCTTTGCTAACAATGATTTTTTCTTTATTAAATTTAATTTTTCTTATAATGGTACTTCCTTAGATAATCCATCAGAATTTATTGATTTAAAATCCTTTGGAAATAATAATTTTAGTATAGAACTTAATGATCTAGGATTAATTATTGATTGGCTATATAGTAATATAGATTTTAAAGAAGAAATTAATATTGATACTATTAATTTACTAGGACATAGTAGAGGAGGTGCTATTAGTATTTTGAAGACTAATGAAGACAAAAGAATAGCTAAAATTATATCATGGGCTGCTCCATCTGATTTTACAAATAGAATGGAGCAATCAAAACTTGATACATGGAAAGAAAAAGGAGTAATTTATATTTATAATTCAAGAACCCAACAAAATATGCCTTTATATCATCAGTTTTACAATGATTGCATAAATAATTCTGATAGAATTAATATTAAAAAAGCTGTTATGAACTTAACTAAACCACATCTTGTTATTCATGGTACAGAAGATTCTACAGTTCTTTTAAAAGATGCTTATGATTTTGTCAAGTGGAATAGTAAAACAATTTTTCATAAAGTGAAAGAAGCTAACCATGTATTTGGTGTTATGCACCCTTATAATTTAGAAAATTATCCAAAAGATTTTAAAGAAGCGATTGATGTCACTATTAAATTTCTAAAAGCTTAATCTTGCATTAGCTGATTCAGAATAGTCAGCAATTTCATTATTTAGATATTTATATTTTCCAGCAATTGCTATCATAGCTGCATTGTCAGTACAAAATTCAAATTTGGGAATATAGATATTTAGGTTTTCTTTAGTTGATAAGGATATAAGTTCTTTTCGTAAATATGAATTTGCAGAAACTCCTCCAGCAATTGCAATATTTTTAATTTTTGTTATCTTAATTGCTTGCTTAATCTTATCTAAAAGAATTGTTATAATGGAATGTTGAATTGATGCACATAAATCATTTAGATTACTATTAATAAATTCTGGGTTATTCATTAATGAGGTGTTGATTTTATTCATAATTGAGGTTTTAAGGCCACTAAAACTAAAATTTAAATCTTTTATTCTTGGTTTTCCAAAAGTAAATGCATTAATATCACCCATTTTAGCAAATTTATCTATCAATGGTCCACCAGGATATTTTAGTCCTAAAACTTTAGCAGATTTATCAAATGCTTCTCCAGCAGCATCATCTAATGTAGTTCCAATAATTTCCATATTATTATAATTTCTAATGATTACAATTTGAGTATGTCCTCCGGACACTGTTAAACACAAAAATGGAAACTCTGGTTTCTTTTGATCTTCATGATCAATAAAGTGTGATAATATATGAGCTTTCATATGATTTACAGATACTAAAGGAACGTCTAATCCTAGTGACAATGATTTTGCAAATGAACTACCTACTAATAAAGATCCAAGTAAGCCTGGTCCTTTAGTATATGCAATTAGATCAATATCATTTTTTTTAATTTTTGCTGCTTTAATCGCTTTATCAATAACAGGAATGATATTTTGCTGATGTGCTCTTGAAGCAAGTTCTGGAACAACACCTCCATATTCTGCATGTATAGTTTGATTAGCAATTATATTAGAAAGAACCTTAGAGCCTCTTAAAATAGCTGCTGCTGTATCATCACATGATGACTCTATACCTAAAATAACAAGCTCTTTATTCATTTAAATTATTTAATGAATGTCCAAGCTTATCTCTTTTTGTTTGAAGATAAAATTCATTATGTTCATTAGATATAATTTCTAGTGCAACACTTTCAACAATTTCTATTCCATATGCATGAAGTCCAACTCGTTTTTTAGGGTTATTTGATAGAAGTCTAATTTTACTAACCTTCATAGCTCTTAGAATTTGAGCACCTACTCCATAATCTCTGTGATCAGCACTAAAACCTAATTCTAAATTTGCTTCAACAGTATCTTTACCATTTTCTTGAATTTTATAAGCTTTTAGTTTATTTAATAATCCTATACCTCTTCCTTCTTGATTCATATATACAAGAATTCCCTTATTTTCAGATTCGATTTGTTTTAGAGCTGCTTGAAGTTGAGGTCCACAATCACATCTACATGAACCAAATATATCACCAGTCACGCAAGAAGAATGAACTCGTACCAAAATATTTTCATCTTTCTCCCATTTACCTTTATAAATAGCTAAGTGAATTTGTTCATTTGTTATTTGTTTAAAGGCTTTCATTTTAAAATTTCCAAATTCTGTTGGTAGATTAACATCAACTTCTTCAGTAATTAAGCTTTCATTTTGTAATCTATATTTAATTAAATCTTTAATAGTAATAAATTTAAGATCAAACTTTTTAGAAATTTCATGAAGTTCATTTGTTCTTGCCATTGAACCATCTTTATTTAAAATTTCTACAATTACACCTGCTGGTTCTAAACCAGCTAATCTTGCTAGATCAATTGCTGCTTCAGTATGACCAGCTCTTCTTAACACACCTCCTTCTCTTGCCTTTAAAGGAAATATATGACCAGGCTTTCCAAGTTGCTCAAGCTTTGTATTGGGATTTACTAGGGCTCTAATTGTTTTAGATCTATCAGAAGCAGATATTCCTGTTGTACATCCGTCACCAATTAAATCAACAGAAACCGTAAATGGTGTTTCAAATGCAGCAGTATTTCTTCCAATCATTAATTCTAAGCCTAATTCTTTACATCTACTTTCTAATAATGGGGTACATATTAAACCCTTTCCATGAGTGGCCATAAAATTTATCATTTCTGGAGTTGCCTTTTCAGCTGCTGCTATAAAATCACCTTCATTTTCTCTATTTTCATCATCTATTACTATTATAATCTTACCATCTCTTATATCATCAATAGCCTCCTTAATTGTATTAAAAATCATATTTGTTATTTATCTAGTAAAATTATATATTTTTTATCTATTTAGTTAAGCTTTCAATTTAATTAAATCTTTAATTTTTGGTAAGCTTGAATTTCTTAAAGCTTGCATGATTAGATAAATTGAAATTGGGAAAAATATAATATTTGCCATCCACATTCCTGCAATTGGAGATATTATTAAATCTTTTGCAGATTTTTCTCCAATGATTGAAGTAACATAGAAAATTACAAATAAAATAATTGACATTAATAGTGGTATGCTAAAACCTCCTTTTCTAACAATTGCTCCTAATGGAGCGCCTATTAAAAACATTATAATACATGAAAAAGCAATTGAAATTTTTCTATGCCATTCAATTTTATGTTTCGAAATAATCTTTTTTTTATATTCTAGATCATCACTATTAGATTTACATACTGATCTTAGTACTCGCAATTTATTAATTGCTGTTTCGTAAATTCTATTTTTATTAATTTTAATTATATCATTATTAAAATTTTGATTAACATCTTGTTTATAATGATAATTTTTTTCTAATCTAGAATAAATTAGTTTTTCCTTAATGATCACTTTGTTCTTTAAAGAATCAATAGAATTTAATAATTGTTGATTATTTAACATAGCATAATGACCTTTATATAAAAGTTCACTATTTTTAATGTTAAAGCTAGCAAGATCAAATCTTATTAATTCTTTATCAAAAGATATTTTCCTATGCGGATTTTTTTTGCTTTTTTTAATTTCTTCGATTTCAATATATGATATTCCATTAAATAGATTTAGCTCCATATATCTTTCATCATTTGTAATATTCATATTGCCAGATTCTGCTATTATAACCTTCTTATTTCCGGAGTTATTTGTGTGATCATATATTAAAATATTATTTAAAGTATTACCATTATCACTTTTTGTTTCAATCTTTATACTATATCCATCAATATCATTGTAAAAGATACCTTCTTTAATATTTAATGCTGGTTTTTTCTTTTTAATGTCATATAACAAACTTCCACCCTTAAAATTTGCAATTGGCATTATATAGTTAGAAAATATATATGAAAAACTACTTATTACAATAACTATTAAAAATATGGGTTTCATAATTTTTAAAAGTGAAATCCCAGAAGATTGTAATGCGGCAAGTTCATAGTCTTCACCTAACTTTCCAATTACCATTACAGATGATATTAAAACTGCTATTGGAAGTGCAAGTGGAATAAATCTAGCAATAGAATACATAATGAGTTGTGAAACTTGAAAAGCATCTAGTCCTTTACCGATAAGATCATCAATATATTTCCATAAGAATTGCATTAGTAAAATAAATATTACGATAATTAGTGAGATAAGAAATGGACCTATAAAAGATTTAATCAGATATAAATTTATCTTTTTCAATATATTTATTGATTATGAGCCAATAGCTCTTTTTAGGTTTTCGATTTGTTGCTCCCAAAGTAAGATTTGCTCCTCTTTATCATCATTATCTTCAGCAAAATCAGTTATTACTATTGAAACATCAGAAGTCATTTCATCAACTTGAATATTAAATTCAAAATATGAATCCTTATATTCATCATCTAACCATTTAAATTGAATAAATTTATTAGTCTTTTTCTTAAGTAATTTTGCTGATTGTTCACTACCATCCCAAAAAAAAGTAAATACATTATCCTTTAGATTAACATTATCAGCAAACCATTCTGCTAATCCGCTCGGAGTACTTAATCTCTTGTATAAAACATTAACAGATGAGTTAATTGATAACTCTATTGAATATTTCATTAAATCTGACATTTCTTTTTTTAATTTTACAAAATTGAATACAAAGGTAATATTTTAATATGTCATTAGAACAATCATTAGAAAAACAAGGTAATTTTTTATTTAAATACAGAGGCCAATTTCCTTTAATTCTTTTCTTATTAGCTATTCCATTTATATATTTATCTGAATTGACTGATTTATATTCTGTTGTCAGCTCAATATCTTATCATATTCTTATTGTTATTATTTTTATTTTAGGTTTTGCTTTAAGATGTTATACTATTGGAACAACTCCATCTGGGACAAGTGGTAGAAACACTAAGTCTCAGATAGCAGATACATTAAATACCACTGGGATTTATTCTATACTTCGTCATCCTTTATATTTAGGTAATTATTTAATTTGGCTATCCATCTCTATTTATACATATTCTTTATTATTTCCTTTTATAATGTCACTATTATTTTGGCTATATTATGAAAGAATAATGTTTGCAGAAGAAAAGTTTCTTGAAAATAAATTTGGAGATAAGTTTCTTAAATGGTCAAATTTGGTTCCTGCTTTTCTTCCTAAAAAACTTAATATGTCTATTTCGTCAGTTAAGTTTTCATTTAAGTCAATCTTAAGAAGAGAATATGCCAGCTATTTATCTGCAATATCTGGACTTTTATTTATTGATATTGTGAGAGGAATTATTAATAATAATCTTGTTCATTTAGAATTAAGTAAACTTATTTTCTTTTTAGTGTCAATGGTAATTGTTTTATTTTTAAGAACACTAAAACATTATACTCCATTACTAAATGAAATTGATCGTTCATAATTTATAATTTCATATCATTAAATAAGTTAAAGTATTATATTTGATCCCTAAATTTGGCGTGGTAGCTCAGTTGGTTAGAGCGCAGGATTCATAACCCTGAGGTCGGGAGTTCAAATCTCCCTCACGCTACTAATTATAAGTCTAAAACCCTTCAAATAATTTGAAGGGTTTTATGTTTAAGTAATTTAATATTTTAATGATTATATAATTAGATTATATAGCTGTTATTGATGATATGATTTTATAAATTTGTTAAATAAATAAATATGATGAAAAAATTATCTTTATCCCATACTCATGAGTCATTAAATGCTAAAATGGTTGATTATGCAGGTTTTTATATGCCTGTTCAATATGAGGGAGTAATAGCTGAACATTTATCTGTAAGAAATAATGTTGGAGTTTTCGATGTCTCACATATGGGTGAAATTTTTATTAATGGAGAAGGTGCTAAAGATTTTTTGCAATTTATTACTTCTAATGATATTAATAAACTTGTTAAAGGAAAAGTTCAATATTCTTGCCTACCAAATTTAGATGGCGGAATTGTAGATGATATATTAGTTTATATGTTAAGTGATAATTCATTTATGTTAGTTGTAAATGCATCTAATATTAACAAAGATTTAGCTTGGCTAAATACTCATAATTCTTATAACTGTACCATCAATAACAAATCAGATTTATATTCATTATTAGCTGTTCAAGGTCCAAAATCTTTAGATTTACTTAAAGAATTAACAAATACAGATATTCAACAATTAAAATATTACACATTTTTAACAGGAAATATTTCAGGTATTAATAATGTTATCATATCTAGAACAGGATATACTGGCGAGTTAGGTTTTGAACTATATGTTTTAAATGAGAGTGTTCTTGATTTATGGGATAGTCTCTTTAAAACTAAAATTAATATTACACCTATTGGTCTTGCTGCTAGAAATACCCTTAGATTAGAAAAAGGTTTTTGTTTATATGGTAATGACATAAATGATCAAACATCTCCACTTGAAGCAGGTCTAGGATGGATTACTAAATTATCAACTAATTTTATTAATTCACAAAACTTATTAAAACAAAAAGATGATGGGCTAGAGAAGAAATTGGTTGGTTTTGAAGTTCTTGATAAAGGTATTGCAAGAAAAGATTACAGAGTTTTTGATAATGATAAGAATATGATAGGCATAGTTACTTCAGGAACAATGTCACCTTCTTTAAATAAGGCAATTGGGATGGCTTATGTTGATGTTTTATTTTCTAATATTAATCAAGATATCCTTATAGAGGTAAGAAATAAATTCATTTTAGCTAAAATAATTTTATTACCATTTGTTGATTAGATGAAGAATAAAAGAAATCTTAATATTTGTTTAACACCAGAAAATTTTTCTAATTATATAATTTCTGATGATGCTATTGTTGTAATCGTTGATCTTTTAAGGGCTACTACAGTAATTTCTACAGCTTTTCATTATGGTATTAAAGAAATTATTCCTATTCAAAGTATAAGTGAAGCAAAAAAATATCTAGGTAAAGATAATTACATTGTTGCAGCAGAAAGAAACGCTATGGCTATAGAGGGTTTTTCATATGGAAATTCTCCATTTCAATATATGAATACAGATATTAAAGGTAAATCGCTTGTTTTAACAACTACTAATGGAACCAAAGCAATCAATATTGCTAAAGAATACAATGTTGTAACGTCTTCCTTTATAAATATTGATAGTGTTTGTAATTTTCTTATAAATACTAGTGAAGATGTTATGATTTTATGCTCAGGATGGAAAGGGGTTTTTAATCTTGAAGATTCAATTTTTTCTGGTTGTTTAGCTCAAAGACTATTATTATCAGAAAAGTTTAATTCTAATTGTGATTCTGTAGTAGCTTCTATTAGTCTTTACAATCAAGCTAAAGATAATCTATTTAATTTTCTAGCTACTTCAGCTCATAGAAAGAGATTAAAAAATTTAAATATGGAAAAAGACACAATGTTTTGTTTAATGCCAGAATTTAAATCTAATATTATACCTAGATTAATTAGGGGAAGGCTTGTAAAAGATTAGTTTTTTATGAGTTAAGCATTACAGGCATTACTAGCATTAACGTTTCTTCATTTTCATCTTGACCATCTAATGGAAGAATAATTCCTGCACGATTTGGAGCGCTCATTTCGAGACATATTTGTTCAGATCCAATATTATTAAGCATATCGATAACAAACCTTGAATTAAACCCAATTTCCATGTCTTCGCCTTCATAACTACATGTAAGTCTTTCTTCTGCCTTATTTGCAAAGTCTAAATCTTCAGATGTAATTTGGAGCTGACTGCCTGCAACTTTAATTCTAATTTGGTGTGTTGTCTTGCTAGCATATATTGAAACTCTCTTTATAGAGTTTAATAGTTCTTGTTTGTTAATTACTAATTTATTTGGATTTTCCTTTGGAATAACAGCATCATAATTTGGGTATTTACCATCTATAAGTCTACATATTAACGTTATATTTTCTAAAGTAAATTTAACATTTGTATCACTAAAGTCAATCAATATTTCAGATTCACTATCAATATTATTTTTAATAATAGATAAAGGTTTTTTAGGTAGTATAAATGATGTATTTGAATTTGAAGAAATATTTTTTCTTGTATGTTTAACAAGCTTATGAGCATCTGTAGCAACAAATGTTATTTGTTCTTCAGATAATTCACAGAATACTCCAGACATTACAGGCCTTAATTCATCATTACCGCTAGCAAATAAAGTTTTGTTTATAGCATTTGATAAAATGTTAGAATCAAGACTTATTGATGATGATGATGTAAGTAAAGGAATCTTAGGAAACTCATTAGCATCTTGACCAGCTAGTTTATAATTACCATTTTCTGAACTAATCTCAATACCTTTAGTTTCATCATTAATCAAGAATGTTAGTGGTTGATTTGAAAATGTTTTTAATGTATCAATAAGTATTTTTGATGGAATTGTAATTTCTCCATTTGAAGAAGATTCAACAGATATCTCAGATATCATTGTAGTCTCTAAATCAGATGCAATCATGCGAATTTTTCCATCTATAATTTCAAATAAAAAATTATCTAATATAGGTAAGGTATTAGAAGTACTTATAACACCATTTAATTTTTGAAGTTCTTTTAGTAGGGTTGAGCTATTTACTATAAATTTCATACTTATTAAGATTGTTATTTAGTTTTTCAAAGATATATTTTTCATTAAATAGAAAAAAATAATTATTCTTTTAATTCATCAATAGATATAAACACTTTGTTAAAAACATAATTTTGAATTAACATAACCTCTCCATCATTTAATGTAGCATACATTCTTTCAACATTAGGTTTTGAATTATTACTATTCATATTTTTTTTAGAGAATGTATAAGCTTTTAAGACATCTTCTTTATTATTATAATTAATTATTAATTTATACAGAAGCTTTTCGCTTGTTAAGTCAATATCATATCCCTTAAAATCTTCGCATCCTAGATCAGAAAAGTGGTTTAGATATTTTATGACTTCATTAATATTATATTTAATTTTAATACTTTCATCATTAATTAGAGAGATTGGTTGACAATTGATTGTAAAAGAATTTTTATTTTCATTATAATCATATAATGATAACTTTCTAATCTCTTCAGAATTGATTTTAAACATCTTATTATCTCTCCAATTATTGATGTTAAGTTTGTATCCTTGAATTCCATATCTAGGCGCTAAGAAGCCGTTAAAGCCAAGTATATGTAGAATATATGGATATTCAGCATTATCCATTAACATATACGTTCCTAAGTGATCATTGGTTGAGCCTCCAACAGTATAAGTTTTAACAGAATTGTTATAATATATTTCAACTTTAACTCCAGTTGTTGCTAATTGTTTTATAACATTATTATAGGAAGATTCTGAAACGGGACTTTGAATGGAGATTTGTTGAACTGTTGATAGTAATGTTTTAATTGCATCTGGTCTAACTCTATATTTTTCATTTACTTGCCAGTAATTTTCTTTTTTAGATAATGTAATGTTATTTCCATTTCTATCGCTAAGAAAAATTCTATCAATTTCTTCTATTTCATTAATAGAGAATTTTTTCTCGTTTTCTTTACTTATATAGTTGTTACTACAAGAAATAAATAGTGTAGATAAAACTATAATAATAATTTTTTTAATCATATTTTCTTCTATAAAATAAGTTAATAATTAGTATAAATGATAGGAAAATAATAATTGGTAAAATAATATTTGTTAAGATAATAAGATTTTTATGATTTTGAATTTTTTCATTATTAAGCATCCGAAGCTTAATATTTTTTGATTTCAAATTTATGACACCATTTTCATCACATAAGTACTGTATAGAATTCATTATAAATTTCTTGTTTCCCTCATATGTGTAATTAATAAATCTATCATAACCAAGAGGGTAGGAGATGTTAGTATTAGAAACTGGATTTGATATTATATCTCCATCAGCAACAATAATCATTTTTGTACTATCACTTATATTTTTGAATTCTATTGAATTGTTTTTTTGTATGATTCTATCCTTAAAAACTGATGTAAACTTACCATTTAACAATACACCAATTGGAATATTAGATTCTTTAAATGTCTCAATAGGAGGTGGGTTTTCTAATATTGATAAACTAATTTTAGAAGGCGCAGGAATTTCTCTAGATCTTTTAGAGCTTGATAGAATAATTGTTTTCTTAATATTATTTTTTAAAGTATCAATAGAACTTACAAAATCACATTTAATTTGATCAATATTTTTACTAATAGGATGTTCTGTATTATTTGATAATAAGGGGTAGTATGGCCATTTATAGAATTCTTGAATTGGCTTATTATTACTGTATCCTGTAATTACAGGTATTTCTGTTGATCTTAAATCTTGGATTAAATTTGAATTAATTCTTACTCCATATCTAAATAATTGGTCATCAATATTTAAGTTATTTTTAGAAGACATAAAATATCCATTTGAATTATTTAAACTATCAATGTTAGCATGAACACCATCTAATAATATTAATAATCGGCCTCCATGCATAATATATTGATCAATAAGTAACTTGTCAATTTTATTAAATGGTATCGTTGGTTTAGCAATAATTATTGCCTTAAATCTTCGTAATTTCTGAAGTTGTAAATCTAGATTTGGTAAATTAGTAATGCTATCAATCTCAAATTCTTTAATATTAAAATTTTCAACATTATAAAGGTATTTAAGATTATTATTATCCTCATTAACAGATTCTGTTATATCTAAGAGTTGTTCAGACCTAAGTTCTCCATTTCCTTTTAGAAAAGCAATACTATGTTTTTTATCAGTTACTAATTTATTTATGGTTGATATAATTTGAAATTCAATCTTTTCAATAGAATTGTTAATATTAATCTTACTTGAAAATGAAGAGTTATTTTCTAGTAGATTAACTGCTTCCTTCATACTATCCTTATATCGTATAATAGCTCCTGGATAAATTATTTTTCTTGAAGTTTCTGAAATTCTAAGATCAGTCGGATATAAACCTTGTCCTTCAAGCTGATCATAGATGCTAAGTCTCTGTATTTCATTATTACTTTCAGTAGGATCAATGAATTCAAAATTTATATAATTATTGATTTTTCTGCATTTAATTAAGAATTCTTCTATCGAAGAACTTAATAACTCGATTCCAGCAGGTAAATCTCCTTCTAAATATACTTTAATGGTTAAATGATCATCAATTTGATTAAGAACTTTTATACTTTGACTAGATAAAGTAAATCTTTTGTCTTCAGTAAGATCAATATTAAAAACAAAGTAATTGCTTAATATGTTAATTATAATAATAATAACAATTGAAAATAATAGATTACTTTTTCTTGACATATTTATTTCTTAATTGTAATAATATGATTGGTGAAAATTAGAAATAGATAGCTTACAGATATAAAATAGACAATATCATTAAATGAAATAAGACCTTTACTTAATAATTCATAATGATGTAGGATACCTGATTTTGTAATTACCAAGCTTATATTCCCATTATTTATAAATTGTCCGATAATATCTATGCCGTAATAAATGAAAATATTTAACAGTAATGCTATTAAAAAAGCATTTACTTGATGTTTTGTTAATGAAGATGAGAAAATTGATATTGATGTAAATATTGAGCATAATAGAAATAAGCCTAAGTATGAACCTATAGTTCCACCCATATCAATATTTCCAACTTCTTCACCTAATAAATAAATCGATAATGGATAAATCAATGTTGGAATTATTGAAAGTACTATAATTATATATACAGATAAAAATTTACTAAATATTAGTTTAAGTGTTGAGATAGGTTTTGATAATAGTATTTCTATTGTGCCATTTTTATATTCTTCAGAAAAAGATCTCATAGTAATTGCTGGTATATAAATCATGAAAATTAGTGGGGACAAATTAAAAAAGCTATCTAAATTTGCATAGCCATTATCTAAAAGATTGAGGTTAAATAAATTAGTAAAGAGTATTAATCCATACAAGAGCAATAGAACACATATAGTTACTATACTTAACTGATTACTCAAAAATAATTTTAATTCTTTTTTAATAATTGCTTTCATAAGAATTCAATTCTAATTGTATCATAAAATTTTAAACCTAGCAGGGTATTTGCATTGCCTTGATTAATTGATATTTGTAACCAATTATTACTATTAAAAATAGCTAGTTTCTCAGCAATTTCTACTTCTTTATATTTAGTTGATATTTTTATTATCTCTTCATCTTCTCTACCAAAAAGGATAGAGAAATTTCTGCTTCTTCTAATATTTTCAAATGTCAAAAGGTTAATGTTAGTTATTGCATTACCATAGTTATCAATATTAGTTATGATTCCTTTTATAATGTTTGATTCTATAACAGGATTTAAAAGATGTTTTTTTACTCTAAAATCATCAACTATATTTCCAATAACCTCAAGAGTACCGCCTCTAGCAATATGACATGCTGCTGTTGCAAAAATATCTCTAGATGCAAAAGTTAGGAAATCTGTTTTTTGATTAATATTTAATGAAACTATCTTATCTGGTTTAAAATCATTTAAAATGATTGAGAACAGTCCATTATCAGCAGCAATAAAATACTGACCATGAGCATATACTGCTACGTGATCATTATCAACTGATAGTTCATCATCAACAGCAATAATATGTATTGTATTTTGAGGAAAATCTTTAAAGCAATTTTTAATTGTCAATCCAGCTTGAAGAATATTAAAATGGTGTATCTCATGAGTTATATCAATGATCTTAACTTCTTCAGATTGTGAATAAATAGCAGCTTTTAAAGATGCTAAGTAGTGATCTTTTGT
>TARA_B110000263_G_scaffold250188_1_pt1 | contig 13237 bp, 7 predicted proteins | sample TARA_B110000263 | Tara Oceans TARA_B110000263 (sample SAMEA4397730) | marine metagenome | biome: Polar Biome; feature: [MES] marine water layer (ENVO:01000295) within the mesopelagic zone...; material: water (ENVO:00002006), including particulate matter (ENVO:01000060) such as......
CGTTGGTTAGACCTTGGATTTTTTACAGTTCAAACATCTGATATCGCTCGTTTTTCTTTAATCTTATATCTTGCTTATTATATTGATAAAAAAAGAGACACATTAAAAGATTTTTATAAAGGTTTTATTCCACCTATTCTACTAATGACTGGGATTTTATTTACAATAGTGATTCAACCTGACTTTAGTACTGCAGCCGTTATTGGATTAATAGGGTTTTCAATGTTATTTATTGGTGGTGCAAAACTTTCTCATATCATGGCAACTGGAGTTATCTCAATTGTAATTATGATTCCAGTTATGTTAATGCGTTCATATCGTATGAAAAGAGTTATTTATTGGCTTAGTTCTATTTTTGGAATCAATGGTGGTAGCGAACAAGAAGTTATTGGTTATCAAGCTCAACAATCGCTAATAAGTCTAGGCAATGGTGGTTTTTGGGGATTAGGGCTAGGTAATAGCTTAGAGAAAAATCTATTTCTTCCAACTCCTCATACAGATTTTATATTTGCTATTATAGGTGAAGAGTTAGGTTTTTTAGGCGTAATCTTTATTATTTCTCTTTTTCTTTTTCTTTTTCAAAGAGGAATAAAAATCGCAAAAGAAACAACTGACCCCTTTGGAGTTATGCTTGCCGTTGGTATTTCATTTAGTATTATTATTTATTCATTTATAAATGTAGCTGTAGTAACAGGGATTCTTCCCGTTACTGGATTACCTCTGCCATTGGTTAGTCATGGTGGGAGCAGTTTAGTGATGAACCTTGCTTGCTTAGGAATTTTACTTAATATAAGTCAGGCAAAGCGTAGCGTTAGCCATGCTAATGGTTGGAAGCCAAAGTTGAATGTATAAACCTATAAATATAATTATTTCAGGAGGAGGAACAGGAGGACATTTATTTCCGGCTCTTGCGATTGGTGATGAACTCCAAATTCAAAGACCTGATATCTCCATTCATTATATTGGTTCAAAATTTGGCATTGAAAAAGAAGTTCTACCAATTAAGAATGTGCAACATTCATTACTACCAATAAGGGGTTTTCAAAGAAGGTTTAATCTTAAGAGTCTTGGGAAAAATATTCTTCTTCCAATTAGGATTATTTCTTCATTATCTAAGACTAGAAAACTTTTCAATCAGATTAAACCTCAATTAGTAATAGGAACGGGAGGTTATGCTTCAGCATTGCCATTACGTGAAAGCATTAGAAGATCAATCCCTACTTTAATTCAAGAACAAAATTCTTTCCCAGGGATTACAACAAGATGGTTTTCAAAAGGTGCTAATAAGATTTGTATTGCATTTGAAGAGTCTCAGGCGATGATTAAAAATAAATGTATTTTGACGGGCAATCCAATTAGGCATGATATAAATACTGGCGTTCGTGAATTAGGATTAAAACGATATGGCTTTGAAAAAAATAAAAAAACACTTTTATTATTTGGAGGCAGTCAAGGTTCGCTTGCTCTGAATCAAATGATGGATAAAATTGTCACTAATTTGTCGATATCATCTACTCAAGTTATTTGGCAAACTGGTAAAAAATTTTTTGATAATTATAAACATAATGAAAGTGACTCTGTCCGAGTTGAACCATTTATAAATAATATGGCAGATGCTTATGCTGCTAGTGATTTAGTTATAAGTCGTGCAGGTGCAATTACTTGCTCTGAATTAACAGTTTGTGGAAAGCCATCAATTTTAATTCCATACCCTTCTGCTGCAGGAAACCATCAAGAAAAGAATGCTAATGCCCTAGCGGATAATGGAGCAGCTATAATTATAAATGAAGATCAAATAATTTCGCAAGATTTAGCTTTATTGATTAAAAACTTATTAAATAATAATAAAAAACTTAACGACATGGCTGATTTTAGCAAAAAATTAGGAAAACCTGATGCTACAGCTATAATAGTTAAGCAAGCTTTGAGATTATTAAACTAATGTTTAGAAATGTTAAAAAAGTTCATTTTGTTGGGATTGGTGGAATTGGAATGAGTGGTATAGCAGAATTACTACTAAACCTTGGTTTTAATATTAGTGGTTCAGATTTAAACGATTCTGATATTATACAAAATTTAAAGTCAAAAGGTGCTGATATATCAAATAAGCATGATGCAAATAATATAAATAATTGTGAAGTAGTTGTCTATTCGAGTGCAGTACCAAATGATAACATTGAACTAAAAGAAGCAATTCACAAAAATATTCCAATTATTAAAAGGGCTGAAATGTTAGGAGAACTTGTAGCCTTAAAACAAACCAGTATTGCTATAGGGGGAACTCATGGAAAAACTTCCACTTCTTCAATGATTGGGGCATTGTTATCAAAAAATGAACTTGATCCAACTTTGATTGTGGGTGGATTAGTTCAAAATTTAAATACCAATTCAAAACTGGGCGGTGGTGATTTAATAGTAGTTGAAGCGGATGAATATGATAAGAGTTTTTTACAAATAAAACCAACAATTGCTATAATAACAAATATTGAAAAAGAACATATGGATTGCTATGATAATTTAGATGACCTTATAGCCTCTTTTCTTCAATTTGCTAATTCTGTTCCATTTTATGGAGCCCTTATTGCTTGTGTTGACTCTCCTGAAGTACAAAATATCTTACCATTAGTGAAGAGACATATTATTACCTATGGTTTATCAGATAAAGCAGACATAAGTGCTAAAAATATAAAATATAATAAAGAACAAACATCTTTTTTACTTTATAAAAAAAATAAAAAAATGGGAAATATTAAATTAAATGTTCCAGGAGAGCATAATGTACTTAATTCTTTAGCCACTGCAGCCATTGGATTTGAAATGGGATTAAATATAGAAAGTATTATTAAAGGTTTGAAAAGTTATGATGGTGTTCGTCGTCGATTTGAAATTAAAGGAATTGAAAATGATATAATGGTCGTAGATGATTACGCTCATCACCCAACAGAAGTTTCAGCTACATTACAAGCAGCTAGGAATGGTTGGAATAGGAGAATTGTTGCAGTTTTTCAACCTCATCTTTTTTCAAGAACAAAAGATTTTTATAAAGAGTTTGCTGCAGCTTTTATGGATAGTGATGTATTAATTATCACAGATATTTATCCTGCAAGAGAAGTCCCAATAATAGGTATTAGTGGAGAATTAATTTATAATACAGCAAAATCTATAGGGCATAAAGATGTTCATTATGTTCCTCAAATAGAAGATATTCAAAAATGTTTAGATGGATTAATTAAAAGTAATGATATGATTATAACAATTGGAGCAGGGACAATTTGGCGCTATGGTCAGTCTTATTTCAATCATTTAAAAAATCAAAGGATATCTAATTGAATTCTTTTGAAACATTACAAAAAATGACTAAAGGTGTTTTTTTAAATGAAGAACATATGATCAAACATACATCTTTTGGTATTGGTGGACCTGCAAAAGCATACATTGTTCCTAAAGATGAAAATGATTTAGCGCAAATATTAAAATTTGCAAACAAAAATAGTATATCAACTTATTTTGTTGGATCTGGATCTAATTTATTAGTTTCTGATAAAGGTATAGATGGCATAGTTATTACCTTAGGTAGAGCTATTAATAATTATGAAATTAATGGTTCTCAAGTATATGCTGAGTCAGGTGTTATGTTAGGTAAACTAGTTAAAGAATGTGTTAAAAATAATTTATCAGGTTTAGAGAGTTTAATTGGAGTACCTGGAACTTTAGGTGGAGCATTAATTATGAATGCTGGAGCATTTGGTGGAGAAATCTCAAATTTTTTAAAAAACGTAACTATAATGACAATGCAAGGTAATAAAAAAAAATATAAGTCAGGTGAGATAAAATTTAGTTACAGAGATTCCACATTTTCTTCAAAAGAAATAGTTATTAGTGCTGAATTTGAACTAATTCAAAGTGATGCTAAAACTGTTGCAGAAAAGAAATCTTTAGCAAGCGGTAATAGAAAAGCTTCTCAACCTTTAAAATTTCGCTCTGCTGGAAGTGTATTTAAAAATCCAGCTGAAGGCGCAGCTGGTTATTTTATTGATAAAGCAGGCTTGAAAGGAACTAAAATGGGTGATGCTGAAATATCTAATCACCATGCAAATTTTTTTGTTAATCATGGAGGAGCTAAAGCCTCTGATGTTGTTAAACTTATTCGTTTAGCTAGAAAAACTGTAAAAAATAAATTTGGTGTATTGCTTGAATTAGAAGTTAAGACATTAGGTTTTAAATCAGGAACATTTGACGTATGAAAAAAATGAAAAAAAATACTTTCACCATAAGAAAGATTATCGGCATTGGACTTTCTTTACTATTTTTATTAAGTCTAGTAAGTGCTACTAAATGGGCTAATTATCGTGAATATTTTATTCTAAAAAAAGTAACCATTTCAGGTAATAATATTTTAACTAAAGAAGACTATCAAAAAATAGTCTCAGGATTTAAAGTTCAATCTATTAATGATTATAAACTTCGTAGAATTTCAAATAAAATAGAAGAGAATCCTTTTGTAAAGGCTGTCCAAGTAAGTCGACAATTCCCTAATGTAATTGAAATAAATATTGTTGAGCGGAAACCTTTAGCAATAATTAATCTTGATGAGAAACTTATGATTGATAATGATGCTTTTATCTTACCTAATCATAAATATAGTGATAGTGCATTAATTCCAGTTTTATCTGGGTTTAACCCTGCAAAAGAACTTTATCCATACGGCGAAATGACTTTTTCAATAAAAGTAAAAGAAGCTATTTATATCCTTAATCAATTATCAAAATCTTATAATAAACTTTATAATAATATATCTGAAATAACACTTAATAATAACGACGATTATGTCATTATCCTTTCTGATAGACCCACTAAAGTAATCCTTGGGAAAAAAAATATATTAGCTAAACTGAATATTTTAAAAATATTTGATAAATCTTTAGGACAACGCCAGTTAACTGATTTTAAGTTGCTGGATATGCGGTATAATAAGCAACTAGTAGCACGGGAGTGGACATGATACGTTCTAAGAATCAAGATAAGTATGTTCAAACAGGCCTAGATGTTGGTTCAAATAAAATCTGTTGCGCTATAACAGAAATAGATCCGAATTCAAATACTGTTAAATTACTTGGTATAGGTACCTCTCCCGCTACTGGAATAAAAAAAGGCTCAATAACTCATAGAGATCAATTAATTGATGAAATGGACCACGCTCTTCAAGAAGCTCAACGTATGGCAAGTATAAATGTTCAAAGTTTATCTATAGGTATATCAGGTGATCATATACGAGGAATTAATACACAAGGTGCAATTGCCATTGGAGGGAATAAGGGTTCAAATGTATCTATTCAAAATGAAATAACTGATTCCGATGTTCGAAATGTACTTGATTTAGCTAAAGCAATATCACTACCTGCAGATAGAGATATCCTTCATGTCCTTCCTCAAGAGTTTGTCATTGATACAATGGACTCTATAAAAGATCCAGTTGGATTAACAGGACGAAGATTAGAAGCTCGTGTTCATTTAATCACGGTTGCTACAACTGCTGCTACAAATTTAGCAAGCTGCGCTGAAGAATTAGGTGTCAGTGTAGATGCTATGATTTATCAAGGTCTAGCCTCTAGCATAGCAACACTTGCAGAGGATGAAAAAAACCTTGGTGTCGTATGTGTTGATATTGGGGCTACTACAACAGATATCGTTATATATTTTGATGGAGGCATAAGACATACTTCAACAATTAATATTGGAGGTGCGAGTATTACAAATGATATTGCTGTTATGCTTCAAGTTGGAATTGAAGAAGCAGAAAAAATTAAAAAAAAGTACGGTTCTGCTAAGGCATCCATGTCATCACCAGAACTTGACTTTGAACTACCAGCTAATAATGGAGAATTAAAAAGAAGAATTTCCGAGCATGAATTATCAAGATATGTTGAAGCTAGAATGGTCGAAATATTACAATTGGTCATGAGAGAAGTTTCAAGAGCAGATATAAAAGAAAAGTTAACCTATGGAATGGTGCTTACTGGTGGTGGAGCTGAATTAAAAAATCTAGCTGGATTAGCACAAGAAACAATCAATATGCCAGTAAAAATAGGAAAGCCTAATAATATAAGCGGTGCTATTGACTTAGCTTCAGGGCCTTCCTATGCAAGTGCAATTGGACTATCTCAATGGAAGAACTTTGATGAAGATCTAAATGATTTCAAGCCTATGGAATCACTCAAAGGGACATTTGATAAAGTAAAAAACCTTATTAAAGAATTTTTTTAAAAAATGTTTAATAATTACACACATACCAAAGAACTAAGAAAAGGAGAAATACCATGTTATTTGAATTTGATAACTTAGCAGAACAAAAAGCCAATTTAAAAATGATCGGTGTTGGTGGTGCAGGTGGTAATGCAGTAAATCGTATGATACAAGCCGGAATGAGCGGTGTTGATTTTATAGTAATAAATACTGATGCTCAAGATTTAGATAATAATGCAGCAGAAAATAAAATCCAAATTGGTAAAAGCCTTACTAAGGGATTAGGTGCTGGTGCTCGATCTGAAGTTGGTAAAGATGCAATGGAAGCAGATCATGAAGTTGTAAAATCAATGCTTGAAGGCGCTGATATGGTTTTTATAACTGCAGGAATGGGTGGTGGGACCGGAACAGGAGCAGCACCAGTAGTGGCTCAAATGGCCCGTGAGATGGGAATTCTTACTGTAGGTGTCGTAACACTGCCTTTTAATTTTGAAGGCCCTAAAAGAATGAATAGAGGTCTAGCAGGAATTACTGAACTACGTAAAGCATGTGATACTGTAATAAATATCCCTAACCAAAAACTAATGTCAATAGTTGATAAAACTACAACAGTCGTTGATGCTTTTAAGTTAGCAGATTCGATATTACATCATGCATCTAAAGGAATTTCAGATCTTATTAATGTACATGGATTAATAAATTTAGATTTTGCTGATGTTGAAACCGTTATGAAAAATATGGGTGAAGCTGTAATGGGTACTGGAACAGCTAGTGGTGAAGAAAGAGCTGTACTTGCATCTCAACAAGCTATATCAAGCCCATTATTAGATAATGCGTCAATATCTGGTGCTCAAGGAGTCTTAGTTAATATTACTGGTGGTGCTGATCTCACTTTAATTGAAGTAGATCAAGCAACATCAATAATATTTGAAGAAGCTGGTAAAGATGCAAATATTATCTTTGGTGCAGTTATAGATCCCTCTATGAGTGAAGAAATAATGGTAACTGTTATAGCAACAGGCTTTAATAGAAAAAGTAAATTAGAGAATATTCAAATAACAAGTGATAAAGAAGTTACTTCATCACAAACGCGTGTTTTAGCAGATAAAGAAGATGTGCCCTTACATCAACAACAAAAACAGGAAGAGCTAATTAATAATGCTACTTTAGAGAAAAATGAGAAGCCCTCTTTGTTCTTTGATGATACAAATCAACCAATATATGGCAATGATTTAGATGTACCTGCTTTTATACGTAGACAACATGATTAGATTAAAATAATATCTAATATTGTTAATTAAACTATGAAATAGTAAAAAACCCTCGTTAACTAGCGAGGGTTTTTTTATAAATAATTTTAATTATAATAAAGTTTATACTTTTTTTCCATCCGCCTTCATTCTATTTAAAACATTACGTATACCAATCTTATCAATTAAACGTAATCCTTGTGTAGAAACATTAAGCGTAATCCAACGATTCTCATCAGCTAACCAAAATCTTTTTTTATGTAAGTTGATATCAAACCGACGACGAGTCTTGTTATGAGCATGGCTCACATTATTTCCAAACATTGGTTTTCTACCTGTTACGTCACAAACTCTACTCATTTAAATACTCTTTAATATGTTCAAAAAAGCTTGGAAATCTAAAGTAATAACTGGCCATGAACAAATAATTATAATTATTTACTTCAGCAGTACCATTTTCTTGGTTTTAACAAAGTCACGGGTTTGGATCTGGTAGAAATATATACCAGCTGAAACAGGAGCACCTGCATTATTACGTGCATTCCAAGTCATCGTTTGATACCCTGCTGACATTTCTTTGCTAGCTAAATTGGCCACTTCTCTTCCCATTACATCGTAAATAATTAAATTAACATACGCATTTTTAGGAAGATCATAACTAATAGTTGTTACCGGATTAAAAGGATTAGGATAATTATCATGCAAAGCAAATTGACTTGGCACTGGCATGATATCCATGACATCACTACCAGCACTTAATATTACATTGTCATGACCAATAAACTGATACGTTAAATTGACTGCAATATCATTTTTCTGTAAATGCTTTGTGTTAATACGGATTGGTTCATTATTTGCTTCAAAATAGGCTATTTGATAGACCAACCGTCCATTTAATGTATCCACATTAGATAAGGCCAGTCCTTCATCACTTAAACCCTTATTTTGAGCTATATCAAACTGAATATCCATAGCTGGGTAATCTAATATCAACTCTACCGCTTGTGTACCTTTTGGTGGATTAAAAACGATATGACCAGGCTCGATCACAGTATTCAGACTTGAACCTTGATCTGCGATCATTTTTGTCTGTTGTTTACTTAATTTATTGGTATTCCAATGCCACATACGTGTGAATGCCATCATATCTCTTGAATCATATTTAGCATCAGTTACTGGTTTTAAATTTGGAACATTTCCAACTGCGGGACCTAGTTCTAAACTAAGATCTCCTGTATTCCATCCATTAATAAAAGTAGCAAGATCCGTGATACTTATATCACCATCCATATCATAGTCACCTAGAAGTGAAACATCATAATTAAATGCTAAGCCATTTAAAATATTACCTGCTTGATCTTTTAAACTATCAATCTTAATTAATAATTGATCATCACTGACCAATGGTTTAACAATAGTAATTGAAATTACATTGGAGGTTTTAATGGCAGTAGAATCATTTAAATCTATATAAAAATCGACAGGAGTTCCTGACCTGGATGTAATATCTAATGAAGAATTAGTTATAGGTTCTGAAGTATAAAAGTTTATTGTTGTACTCTGTAACAGGTTTAATAGCTTACCCTTCTCCGGAAGTATACTAATAATTTTTGGTGGAACAAAATCAGACACGATTCCATTACTAGTAGCTACTTTACTCGCATTACCTACCATATCAATTGCTCGCACAGAAACATAGTAAATTGTCTCATCTTTTAATAAGATGCTCAACGATGCTTTATTTAAATTACCGTTATTGGTCCAGGTAATCATATCTGTTGAACCAGGTATAGTACCTAGTGCGTATTCATAGCGACTAATTCCACTTAAAGAATCAGCAAAACCACTCCAATTAGCATAAATCGTATCTGTATTCGTAAATTCGGCATCAATGCTTATACCATCCACAACTAGCCCAGCCATTGGTAATTCATGATCTGCAATAACTCCGTTAGAATTTACTGTATCTGATATATTGCCTACGTTATCAATGGCATAAACCGATAAGTAATATACTTGAGTATTAATAAGTTCATATCCTGTATATGTGAACGATGAATCTAAACCATTACTGGTCCAGTTTTTAACATCCGTACTATCTAACTCTGTTCCAATTGCATAGTAATAATTAGCAACACCACTCACAGCATCGTTAAAGCCATTCCAATTACCTGATAAACTTTGCAATGCAGAAGTATAAGAGATATCTACTCCTAGACCATCATTCACAATACCAGCTGAAGGGGGTGATACATCGATTGTGATTCCATCACCTATCATTACTGCAGAAACGTTACCTGCTTTGTCTGTGGCTCGCACAGCAACATAATATTTTGTAGCTTCAATCAAATTTAGACTAGTAAGGGAAATAGAAGTTGAGTTTGCATTAACCCAAGAAATTATATCCAAAGAACCAGGTGAAGTACCTAAAGCATATTCATAATTATTAATACCTGAATTATTGTCAGAACCCAACCATGCTAGATCAAGACTAGCAGTATTACTTTGGTAATCTAAATCTACATTTGAAACTAGACTACCTTCAGCCACTTCACCCATTAATGGTACTATATTATCAATGATGATGGCTTTATTAGCACTTAAAGAGTTTGCAATACTTGGAGCTGGTAAGGTTAATGTTGCAAAATTACCTAGAACATCTTTGATTGTACCTGCATTTAAAATAAGTGAAGATGTATTTACATATGCTAAGTCACTACTTTGATCACCAGATTTAACAATATATTTAAATAATAACGTAGCGGTATTGCTTCCACTAGAATAATAACCTTCTCTATCAATACTACCTGTTTCCAAACTAATTTGTGGATTACCTGTAACAATGACTACTTCACCAAAGGTCACGGTTACATTAATGGTATCACCTAAGTTATAAGCGCCATCTTCAGTTGTAGAACTAACAGAAATCACTGTAGGTCCTTGTGTATCTATTACTAAATCTTTATTGGCGGAAAGTGAATTGGTTCCACCGGGCGTTGGTAAGGTTAAAGTCGCATTGTTACCTCCTGCATCTTTAACTGTTCCTCCATTTAAAGATAATGCACTGGCACTAAACACATCTAAGTCAGGACTATTATTTCCAGCAGCAACTACATAATTCCATGTTAAAGTATCATTTGGACTACCACTAGAATAATTTACTTTTTGATCAAAAGAACCTGTTTCTAAGGTAAGCTTTGGTCTTCCTGTACCATCACCTTCAAAAAGAGCTGAATTAACGGTGACAGGCTCGCTAAAAACAATATTGATCGCAATAATATCACCTGCTAAATAAGTACCGTTAGCTGTTGAAGAGTTTATAGCAGTTATTGTTGGTACACTACCATCAACAATGATGGCTTTATTAGCTCCTAATGAATAAGTAGCAGCCGGTGAAGCTAGAGTTAAGGTAGCTACATTTCCTGCAGCATCTTTAATGGTTCCACTATTTAAAGCAAGAGATGTAGTGGCCAAATAATCAAGGTCACTACTAATATCTCCTGCTGAGACATTATAATTAAAGATCAAGGTATTACTTCCTGAACCAGAAGAATAGTTGACTATCGCATCCGTGGAACCTGTCTCTAGTGAAATTTGAGGAGTACCAGTTACGAAGACTTCTTCACCAAAAATTGCCGTGACTTGAATTATGCTACCTACACCATAGGTTCCGTTTGCTGTCGTCGAAGTTATTGATGTAACCGTTGGTACCGTCAAATCTCTTAAATTAATAGAATTATTACTTTGCGATGTACTCGCTTCATTATTATTCGCATCGTAAATAGAGTCATCTTTAGGGTTTACGACGAGAAGTTCATTTCCATTAGGAGTTCCAGTTAAGCTAAAGGTTAAAGTATAAGTATTGCTACTAATTGAGATACCCGTCGGAGTAGCACTTCCAAGCGTTGCAATACCGCCTGTAATTGATAGTACAAAATCAGTTTTCTCTAGAGCTCCACTACCACCTGTTGCATTAAATACCGCTTCTGAAAACGTCACAGCAGCAGAACTATTATCTGAAGCCAATGCGATTCCTGTAATAATTGGTACAATTTTACTATTTAGATTAACTCTATTATTACTTTGCGATGTACTGGCTTCATTTCCAACTAGATCATAAATAGAATTATCTACAGGATTAACAACCAATACTTCTGCTCCAGTTGCAGTGCCGGATAGGCCCACACCTAAAGTGTAAACATTACCACTCTTGGATATACTAGTTGGCGTAGTACTTGAAAGCGTCGCATCACCTAAAGCAAGAGAGAAAACAAAGTCAGCAGCTTCTAAGGCGCCACTACCACCATTTGTATTGTACACCGCTTCAGAGATAGTAACCGCTAAAAGACTATTATTTGAAGATAAAGAAACTGAAGTAATTAAAGGATTAACATTGTCATTTAAAAAAACAGAATTATTAGTTTGAAAAATTGCTGATTCATTGCCTGTCAAATCATATATACCATTATCAACAGGATTAACAGATAAGACTTCATTCCCATTTGAAGTCCCACTTAAACCAATTCCTAACGTATAAATTTTTCCGTTAGCTGAAATACTAGTGGGCGTAACACTAGATAACGTTGCGACACCGCCATTAATTGTGAAAGCAAAATCACTTGCTTCCAATGCTCCACTTCCACCATTTGTATTGTAAGACGATTCAGTCATTGTAACAGCAATTGATGAGTTATTCGATCCGAGAGCCACCGATAATATCTCAGGTGGAGTCTCATCAGGTAAATAACCAATATTATTACTTTGAGCTATAATTGATTCATTGCAATTAGCATCATATACTGAATCATCAGCTAGATTGATTTTTACTTTCTCAGAGCCTAAAGTCTTATTAGTTGTACTAATTACAATTGAGTAAGTATTACCACTAGCAGCAATGCTAACAGGTGTAGAAAAAATATTTGTATGATTATATACCTCAACGCTTTCAACAACAAAATCTTCAACCTCTAAAGCACTTCTACTACAATCACCGTAGACTGAATCACCAAAAGTTACTTCATAAGTTCTTCCGCCTTTAAAGATTACACTAATAATTGTTGCCGCTAGCTTATCATTTAATGTTTTTATTCCATTTTCTTGAGATGTTGGCATCGCATTACCAGCAAGGTCAAAAATACTTGATGCATTCACTGGAGTAATAGCAATGGTTTCAACACCACTAGGAATTCCAGATATATTTAAGAAAACGCGAATAACAGTCTCGCCACCTGACAAAGCCGCTGCACTTCCTTCAACTGTATTGTCGTTTTTCTTAATACTACTGATAGATACACCTGAAGCATTACCACTATTTTTAGCAAAAGTAAGGGTAAAGTCTGATGCCTCTAAAGCTCCGCTGCCATTCTCAGTATTGTATACAGCTTCGCTTATCGTCAAATCTATATAACTATTATCACTCGCTAAGGATGATGAGGCTATTATGGGCACAACGCCATCAACGACCAATGCTTTATTTGTACTTAATGAACCTGAAGCACCAGGTGTTGGAAACGTTAAGGTTGCTGCATTACCAGTTGCATCTTTTATTGTACCACTATTTAAAACAAGAGCATTCTCAGATTGATAATCAAGATCACTACTAATATCCCCTGGTACTACAGTATAATTCCATGTTAGTACTGCCCCTCCACTTCCACTTGTATAATTTATAACTTGATCACTGGAACCTGTTTCTAAAGTAAGCCTAGGTCTGCCAGTACCATCTTCTTGAAATAAAGCTGAAT
>TARA_B110000263_G_scaffold242347_1_pt1 | contig 13222 bp, 16 predicted proteins | sample TARA_B110000263 | Tara Oceans TARA_B110000263 (sample SAMEA4397730) | marine metagenome | biome: Polar Biome; feature: [MES] marine water layer (ENVO:01000295) within the mesopelagic zone...; material: water (ENVO:00002006), including particulate matter (ENVO:01000060) such...
TCTCGACAATGGCACACCTCCAGATTAACAGATATTCTTGGAAGAATCTTCCCCAATACTCCGTGTGCATGCATTTTCTCAACAATCTCTTTCGAGTTTTGTCCTTTCAAAATCGCCTGCATTTCGGCCCAAATTCTTTCTTTTGAGACCATTTCTAGCATTCCCAAATTGGAAACTATCGCGGTGCTGAGATCGGAATCCAACTTTCTCAGAGGTCCCTCGCCTTGTTCTAGGAACCTGAATGCTCGAATCACTCTGAGACCATCTTCACCAAGTCTCTTCTCAGCATCTCCGACTGCTTTCAAGACATCATTTTTGAGATCGTCTATCCCTCCGTGATTATCTATCAATATTCCAATCGGTTCGCTTTCCCCTGCCAAAGTCCCACTGAGTTTGATTGCCATTGCATTGATTGTGAAATCTCTCCTATCTAGGTCATTATGGATTTCTTTTCCGAAGATTACGTTTTTTGGCCTCCTGCCGTCCGTATACCCACCATCTTCTCTGAGAGTCGTTACTTCGCACTGATATACCTCACTCTCAGTTTTATCAAGCCGCACTATCACTGTCCCGAATTTCTCACCAACCATAATGGATCTTGGGAAAATGGCCCTCACCTCATCTGGTCTGAGACTTGTTGCTATGTCGATATCATTAGGGGCAGAGCCCGAAAGCACGTCTCTAACCCAGCCTCCGACTATCCATGCCTCCCCGTTGTCCCTCAGTCCATCGAGTACTATCTTGTCTTGCCTTCTGAGGTCACCTAGTTCAACCTGTGATCCCTCGCCCCTCATAATCTCGCTTCCAGAGGAGCAGATATATTGAACCACGGCTCGTGCGAGGTCCGTGCAAGTCGATTTGATCCCTCTAGAGATTCTGCGACCACATGAGTTCACAATACCAAAGAAGGTAGATGAATTAGAGAAGATGACAAATCGCTGGAAGGCCTACGTTCTTCCCCTAGTCGTGGACAAGAACACGGGAGTAATACTAGATGGGCACCACCGTCACCAAGTTGCACTCAGATTGGGTCTGAAGTGTCTTCCTTGTGTCCAAGTGGATTATCAGGGAGACGACTCTGTAGAACTTGACGTTTGGCCAAATTGTGGCAGGGAGTCGATTACCAAGGAAGAGGTTGTTCAAGCCGGATTACAGGGGGGTCTATTCCAACCCAAAACCAGCCGACACAGACTTTCAGATCATCTGCCACCGATATCTGTCTCACTTACTAGGCTCCTACAAGCAGCATTCTGATCAAGGATAGCATTACAGCCGATTAAGGGACTAAGTCTTCATGACCTCCCAGAAAATCAGTAACCTCTTCCGGAGATCCCGGGCTTGCTAGGTCAATTGATAGAAACTCGCTGAAAATAGGCCAGAGTGGACCCAACCAGTCTATTTCAGACATCAGAAGGTCGACCACTGGGTGCTCCATTATTTCTTCCTCTGTCGAGTCCTCGTCAATGAATGGGAGATCACTCGGCATTTCTCTCAGAGCGCTAATCAGGTCTTGGATTCTCGCAGAAGTGACCTCTTCCATCTCGACAAGCCCCTCTACGAGGTCAAAAGCGTCTTCGATGTGGTTTGCTAGCGAATTTGGATCAAGAGGGCTGGATTCAGACTCCCCTACGTCCATTGGTCCAAACACTACTCCCCCCAGGTCTGTGTCAAACCACATGTCACCTTGCTTTTCCTTCTTCAATAGCCTCTGGTGAACTGGTCCCCCAAATGGCCCTAGTACGAAACCACCATCAATAACCAGATGCTCAATCGTTTCCGGTATTTCCCTTACTGAACCTGAAATCAGAACTCTTTCAAAACTCTTCGAGTATTCATCACTACTCTCCATGTCATGTGGTCGAAGGACCCTAATGAGTCCAGAAGCCCGGTGAACACTGAGTCGTACCTCAGTATGTTCTCTGACCTCTTCGTGAGGTTCGATTATCGTCACCGAACCGTCTCTGCCCACCATTCTGTCGATAATCGCAGCTAGAAATCCGCCCTTGGAACCAATCAGCATGATGTCTTGCCCCTCAATAATCTCAAGATGGTGGAGAAGGGTGGCAATCATGTGGGGCGCAGAAATGGTTCTCGTCGCTCCAAAGCCAGTAAACAGAAATGGTACTGGGCGATCATTCCAGAAGGGCTCTAAGTCGTAGTCAGTAAAGTCAGCCGGATCGACATCCTCCATCGCAATCTTAGTCAAATCATCGAGGGGGACTCCTGCTGCCTCAAGTCTCTCGATCAATTCGGTCATTGGCACGTTAGTAGACCCCTCCAGTTGGTGATAACTACCATAGAGGATTTGAATGCATTGCTCCTCGGACCTCCCGGGGTCCGTGGTCTAGGGGTTATGACGTTGCTCTTACAAAGCGAAGATCGCAGGTTCAATTCCTGCCGGACCCACCAAAAAATTTCATTGCCGAAAGTGGAAAACGAACGATTCCGTTCACTGAAAAGGTCAATAGTGTGTGCTGAGACAGAATTTCGTGGTTGAAGAGGCCGCAGCCCTCGCTTCGAGATTGAAGCATCGTCTCACAAAGAAGGATTGGACTATCTCAACCGCTGAATCCTGTACAGGCGGCCTCATCTCGTCCTTGCTAACTGACATTTCAGGGGCTAGTGCATGGTTCAAGCAAGGATGGATAGTGTATTCCAACGAGTCCAAGATGAGGGAACTGGGGGTGGAGAAATCCGCTTTCAATGATGATGGTTTGGGGGCAGTTTCCCACAAGGTCGCAGTTCAGATGGCCAGAGGCGCAAGATACAAGTCCGGTTCGAATGTTGCTATTGCTGTAACCGGAATTGCTGGCCCCGGCGGGGCAACCGAAGCCAAGGAAGTCGGGCGAGTCCACGTTGCAGTGATTGCTGAGGACTACTTCCTCGTCAGAAGAATGGACTTTGGCGATAACGACCGACTGGATAACAAGAGATCATTCGCTTCATTCGCCCTTAGACTGACTTTGGAAGCCATAGACAGGGTTGAGAGGGGGACAAAGACGGAAACCTCACTCAGCAGTGACCCGGTAGAAATCAATGAGGCAGAGGAAGTACGCGGCAAAGCATCACTGCATGGGACGGAGGAGTGGGAAGGTGGAATTTCTTGGGGAACGGAGAAGAAAACAGTCACCCAGTCACTCAAGAAGATCGACTTAGCTTCATTGATTGATTGGGGCGAATAATCATCAATCTCAATTTTCTTATCGATACCATGAAGGGCGTCCACATACGACGTCCAACGCATGCACTCGTCTGATTGGAAAGGGCGATACAAGCAACTCATCGCTGCTGGCCTGATTGTTCAGACTAGTGCCGTAGGTAAACTGGAGAACCTCCAAAGCGTAATCCCAATTATCGAGGCAGCTAACTCTTCTGGTGTTAGGCTTCTAAACGCAAGTACTGTTGAGGAACTATTGGCATTTTCTCCAAGTGAACTGGAAGATTCTAACCATCCTAATCGGTCACTCTCACAGACAACCCTCCCGAAAAGAGAGCAAGAATCTTCCCATGGTAGAGTTCTGGCCCCCATTAAATCACCAACCAAAAACCACCCTCCTCGACCACGTCCCTCCACTGGCTACAATATCGCTGACTTTCCACTCGAGGCATCAGAGGTGGAATCTGATGTAGAGATTCATTTCGACATCACTGGCAACTCTTCCACTGAGGGGAGGATCCTAGACATGCAGTCTTGCTTCAAAAGCCGTCTAAAGCAGATTAGAGAAATCATGCTTTCTCAGAGGTCTCTTCCAAGGAGGCCAACGAGTAACTCAGAGGCATGGAGGAATAGGAGCCGATACAACTCCAAGAACTACGAAATCACGATTGTTGGTCTTGCCAGTGATGTGAAATGGACTAGGACGGGAAGCATGCGTTTCGTTGTCGAGGATGAATTCTCTCAGATTCCTTGCATACTCAAACCGCCCTCAGATGCTTCTCCGCTTCACCCTTCACTTGATGGCCTAATGAATGATGAGGTAGTGGGGGTAAGTGGTTGGTTCCTCTCCGGGGGAGGTGAGCCAATTTTCTTCGTCAGGGACATACACAAGCCACCTCTGGGAAACCACTCCAAGGCCCAGTCTGGACAGGAATCCGCAGTATCCGTCGCTTTCCTATCTGATGTTCATTTTGGAAGCAAAACTTTCCTAGGACCCCAATGGGAGAAAATGATTCACTGGTTCAAGAACGACCCCTTGGCTAGGACTGTGAAATACTTTGTTTTGAGTGGCGATGGGGTGGATGGCGTAGGAATTTACCCGGGTCAGGAAAGACACCTCACGATCACCGATCTCTTCAACCAGTATGAGGAGCTAGCAAGGATGTTGGAAGAAGTTCCCGATTGGGTCGATGTAATAATGCTCCCTGGCAATCACGACGCAGTTCGTCCGGCTGAACCTCAGCCAGCACTTGATCCCGAGGTTCAGCAGGATTATTCCAACACGACATTCGTTGGAAACCCATGTGACTTCAGCCTGCATGGGGTCAGGATCTTGTCATACCACGGCAAGAGCATAGATGACTTCGTCGCCACTCTTCGCTCGGTCACTTACTCCAAGCCAGAGATGGCTATGCGTGCAATGCTTGAGAGAAGGCATCTCGCTCCATCTTGGGGGGGAAAGACTCCACTTTCCCCAGAACCTGAGGATAGCCTAGTGATCCCCGTGGTCCCCGACATTTTCGTTACTGGGCATGTCCATGGTCACTTCGTCGGCGATCACAAGGGGACATTGATGGTTCACAGTTCTACGTGGCAGGACCAGACAGACTTCCAGAGGATGTTGGGATTTCAGCCAAAGCCCTGCATTCTTACTGTTGTCAACCTACACACATTCGCTACTGAGTCAATCAGCTTCATCTAGAGTAGAAATCTGCTCTCCTGGGAAAATGTAGGGCCAAATCAACTTCAGATCCTTGTCATTGACTACTGGGACCCCCGCCTCTTCGAATGCCAACTTGGCTCTAACCCTCCTTGGATTGAAGCCTATGAAATGAGAGCCATCGATCATCATGGATAGGTCGGTACTGGAGTCGCCAACTGAAATAATCTGAGAAGCTTCGAAGCCGTTAATTCTTGCAAGCTTATCCACCATTAGTCCCTTGTTGTGTGAGAAAACCCTAGTCGGAAGCCCCCTCACTAGCCATCCATCTTCATCCCACTCGAACCCATTTGCCACCCAATCATCCACTTTCAGCATATTTGCTATCGCTCCGACGAAAATATCCACACCAGAGGAAACTATTGCCACGAAAAACCCTCTCTTTTGCAGGCCCTCAACTACCTCTCTTGCACCTTCTATTAGCCCCACTCCGCTATAGCACCTCATGATATCGTCCCTGTGGATTTCAGGGCTAACTTCTCTCCAAAGTTGGATGTCGTGGGCTACGAACTCTTCCTCAGAGATTTCACCGTCCAAGAACATCTCGAGGGTCTTCTGATGCGCTCCACCGTCATCTTCTCCTGTTCCAAATTGCTTGTGTATTAATTGCCAAGATGATCCGTTATCTGACAGAACCCCATCGCAGTCGAAAACTACTGCCCTTATCATCTGAAACACCCCGATTACTGGAAGACGGCTAATAATTGGGCAGGTGACTTGATTTGGTTAGAGTCTACGGGCCCCTTCATGGAGGACGGTAGTGATTTCGTTCGTGCAATCAAGGTAAAGATGCTCATGTTCGGCCCTCTTGCCGAAAAAATGGGTACTAGGGAGATTGAGGTCTCCCTAATCGAAGGCACATCTTTGAAGGAACTTGCAGAAAGGTTCGAACTACTGGAAATGCTCTCATCCGGACTGAGAGTGGCAATTGACGGCAAAATCGAATCAGACGCCTCAAGATTGCTTCATGACGCTGCTGAAGTGACCTTCTTGCCGCCAGTTTCTGGCGGTTGACCACCATAGATGCCAAAGCATTTGAAGCAAGGGCCCACACATCGCTCTGATAGTATGGCACTCGGCTCAACTGAAATCGTCATTCTGGTAGTTTTTGGTATTTTGATTTTCGGTGCCAATAAGATCCCCCAATTGGCAAGAGGAGTCGGTCGGGCCAAGGGCGAGTTCCAGATGGGAATGAAGGAGGCATCAGAGATGACTGCAATTGAGGATTTGGACAGGGGTGGAATGACAGACGACGTGTCCTCCGAGCAAGAGTGACTACCTCTTTTTCACCACTCTCAATTCTGAACCACATTCGATGCATTCTCCAACGCCCTCGCTAGCAGGTCTGGTATTTTCCGGTCCGTCTGCAACCGCGCCGCATCCACGACACCTAATCTCCCATTCCCAAATCTCTGAGATTCCCTTGGTTTCAACTGGGGACCATTTCAATCCAACTGAACTGCAGAGATTTTGCAGCCTGTAGTCATCAGTATGCATGTGACCACCTAACTCGATTGCAAGAGCAAATAGACGCAGATCGGTCTCTGAGAGTCCATCCAAGTCACCAGTCTTACTCGCAATTCTGGTGGCTTCTTCCAATGACTCTCTTGAAGGCGAACTCCAATTCATTCGGGCAGCCTCTATCGGCAACATCCTATCGGGAGAAATCCGATCGACCTCGAGTCTCTGGCTCTCAACTACGAACCCCCCATCCAAGGAAACTAATGGCCAGTTGATTAGTGCAGAAGTGTCGAGTACGTCGGGCTCGGTCATACCCCTGCGTCTTCGCATTATGATTAGAGTTCTGTTATCGGCATTGCCTATAATGGAATGAAGTAACGGTTATCCCTTTGTCTACAGACGAAAAGACATGCTGGAACAGATTACTGAGTCAGTTGTTGGTTGGGGGGTCGGGTTCGGCTTAGTCGGACTTGCCGTAGTTTCTGCCAGTGAGGCAGCACTCCAACCAATTCCGCCCGACCTTCTCGTTCTCCCAATGTCACTGGAGGCCAGCAGCAAGTTAGAGCTACTCGCAATTTTCCTAGTCGCCACATTGTTCAGCGTTGTTGGTTCGTTAGGGGGCTATGTAATCGGACTTTATGCGGGGCGTCCAGCTATTGAGAAACTCGCAAAGCCATCTCTATCGAGGAAGCTAGACGAGCTGATTAGCAGGTATGGGGATGCTGGCGTTTTCATCGCCGCCGTCTCTCCAATCCCGTACAAACTTCTGGCATGGACGGCAGGAGCAGGGAGGATGGACGTCCGTACCTTCGTGTCAGCCGGATTAATTGGCAGAGGAATCAGATTTGGAATGGAGGTACTGGTTGTGGGATATTGGGGTGAAGAATTCATGAAAATGCTAGAAGACCCCCTTTTCTGGATTATCGTTGGTGTTTTCTCAGTCGTGGCTTTCATCCCACTGAACGCTTGGTGGAATGACTTGGATGGCCCTGCCGATGAGCACCGACAACAGAACTGATTATGAGAAAGTAGCAACTCGGAAATACAGCGCTCCTGTGGTGTAGTACGGTCCATCATTCCGGGTTTTCATCCCGGCGACCCGGGTTCAAATCCCGGCAGGAGCACCAATAATTAGTTGACCACCTATGATTCAACCTCACGCACGACTTGAAATCTTATCACCATCTGGGAGGTATGGGTAATGACGTGCGGCTGGACGTAGAATCAATTCGAGCCGACTTTCCCATTCTGAAGAGGAAGCTCCCAAATGGCAAGCAATTGGTCTACTTCGATAACGCAGCAACGTCTCAGAAGCCCCAGTGCGTAATAGATTCAATGTCGGAATACTATAGTGAATACAATTCCAACGCACATAGGGCAAATCACACTCTGGCGGATGAGGCGACTACTGCCTTGGAAGGCGCTAGGAAATCAATTTCGACATACTTTGGGACCTCGCCAGATCAGATGGTTTACACTAGCGGCGCCACAGAGGCAATCAACCTTGTTTCCTATGCTTGGGCTAGAGAGAACCTCTCTACCGACGACGTGATCGTTCTTACCGAGATGGAACATCACGCTGACATTGTACCTTGGCAACAACTATCGAAGGAAAAGGGAGTTGAGGTCAGGTACGTCCCCATAAACACCGACTCGTTTACACTGGACATGGATGCCTTCGAAGTTGCTGTGGAGGGGGCATCTCTAGTCTGCGTGGTCCATACTAGCAACGTTCTTGGGATTAGGAACCCAATCGAGAGAATCGTGGAACTAGCCCATTCTCAAGGGGCAAGGGTTCTGCTTGACTGTGCCCAAGCAGCCCCTCATGAGAGGATTAGATTCGATGATTCTGGAGTCGATTTTGTCGCAATCTCTGCTCATAAGATGGGAGGTCCGACTGGAATCGGATGCCTCCTGATTAAGAAAGAGGTAATGGGGCAGATGGGTCCTTTCATGACGGGAGGATCGATGATAAAGACAGTCAGTACAGACGGATCAACTTTCCAAGAGGGACATGCATTGTTCGAGACGGGAACACCTAGGATTGCCGAGGCAATCGGATGGGGCGCTGCAGTAAAATGGCTAGAACAGTTTGACATGAAAGACGTCCACTCGCACATCAACAGAATAGCTTCATGGACCGCAGAGAAAATCTCTGAGATCGAAGGGATCACAGTTTATGGTGATTCTAGCAGAAACGATAGCAGCGGAGCGGTCTCCTTCCTCCACAACTCAATCCAGTCTCAGGATCTTGCCTTACTCCTTGACGAAGGTGGATTCGCAGTTAGGACGGGCCACCATTGCGCTCAACCGCTCATGGATGCTCTCGGAGTCCCATCTACCAACAGGGCATCATTCTGGCTGTACAACACCATGGAAGAGGCTGAGGCCTTCGTAACACATCTGAGTTATGTTGTCGATCGTTTTTCCGATAAATGATGAGCACTTTCAAGATGCATCGTCTTGACGCCATATCATGACTGAGTCGCGAGACTGGCCCGAGAAGCTCGACCCAATTGTCGAGGAGTTCTCTGCCTGCTTTGACTCAATGGAGAGGTATGAGCTTCTGTTTCAATATGCGAAGCGCAACCCATCGCCATTGCTCCCAGAGGAATGGAACGAACAAAATCAAGTCCACGGCTGCCAGTCCCGTGCCCATGTTTCGTGTTCACTGGACGTCGAGGGCAATTTCATCCTGAGGGGCGGGGCCGATGCACAGATTGTTCAAGGGCTTATGGCAATTACATCCATCGCGGTCAATGGCATGGCCCCTTCCTATGTTTCAGAAATGTCTCCAGATTTCGCTGAGGAAATGGGAATTAGGTCTTCCCTAACACCGAGTAGGGCTAATGGTTTCTTGAATATGTTCAAGAGGGTCCAAGAAGAGGCAACCATACTTTCCGGTGGTGATTAGGTTGGCAAACGAGTCCAAAGTCATGGCTTCAATATCCAATGTCGAGGATCCCGAATTGAAGCTCAAGGTGACAGAGTTGGGGCTGATTTACTCTGTCAGTATCGAATCAGCACACGTTGAGGTTGACATGACGCTTACTAGTCCCGGTTGTCCCGTTGCCCCAGAGTTGATGGCGGCCGTCCATAGGGCTGCATTGGCAACGGAAGGAATTGACAGCGCTCATGTTAATCTGACCTTCTCGCCACCTTGGGACCCTAGAGTTCATGCCTCAGAGGATGCCAAGTTCGAGATGGGGATATTCGACTAAGTCGTCTGCATTTTCGCGGCACTCAATGTATTCTTCATCAGCATGGCTATGGTCATCGGACCCACTCCTCCGGGAACCGGGGTAACCCATCCAGCAATCTCGGAGACCTCTGGTGCAACATCCCCAGCCAGGTCCCCTCCTATTCTGGATATTCCAACGTCAACTACGAAAGCACCAGGCTTAACCCATTGCGGGCCCACCATGTGGGCGGATCCTACAGCGGCAACTAGGATGTCGGCCTCACTGCATATCGACTCAATTTCAGCGGTTCTTGAATGCACTATTGTAACCGTCGCATCACTACCTTTCTGGGCCAACATCAACGCCATTGGCATCCCAACAATTCTGGAACGTCCAAGAACAACCGCTCTCGAACCCTCTAATTGTACATCACTGGAATCTAGCATCCGCATTACGCCCGACGGTGTGCAAGGTAGCAGCCCCCTCGAATCCCCTTGCACCAGACGGCCGAGATTTATGGGGTGGAAACCGTCAACGTCCTTCTGAGGGAGAATTGAAGATGCTACTACTAACTCGTCCACCCCAGCGGGTGCCGGACTCTGAACTAGTATTCCGTGGATGCTAGGATCCGAATTCAATCGCTCAACAACCTCGAGAATTTCCATCAGATCAGAACTAGCCGGCAATTCGATCCTTGTGCTCATGATTCCGCACCTTTGACAGGCTCGCTCTTTATTCCTGACATACACGTGACTAGCTGGGTCATCCCCTGCAATGACCACTGCAAGGTGAGGTTGTACGCCTCTGACATTCAATGCAGCTACGCCCTCGGCAACCTCTTGTTGGATTTCTAGGCTGAGTGATTTTCCGTCAACAATCCTTGCGCTCACACAAGGTCGTAGGTAATCCAGCATTTGACGATTGGCTCAAAGTGGCGTCTTTACACCCATTGCACGGACTACGCACCAACCAGCCCAACCTTCGAAAATTGCAAAGGAGCCGCCCGCCCACATACAGGAAATAACTACCAATCCTAACGTTTGGTCAATTACTCCAAACACGGTAATCAGGACTAATGGCATAGAAACAATGATTGTAGAAATCCCCAGTAATAGTCTGACGTATTTACCGGCTGCATCTATATTGCATTCCAGTGCCATGAACAGTGCCTTACTCGCTGATAAATAAAGGAGAGTTTTCTCGTTTGATACAATTCTCTGCATCTTCTATGATGTTGACCATCTTAAGATGAATGCAAATTGGAGCCCCAGGAGGGATTTGAACCCCCGGCCGTCTGATTACAAATCAGATGCTCTACCGAGCTGAGCTACTGAGGCGTGATGTCGGCTACCCCAATCCTCACTTGAACCCTGCACATGACTAATCACCCCAATAGTACTGATATCCAACTGCATCTCCCAGCGAACATGAGGGTTCTCTCCGGAGTTTCGAATCGACGTCTGAATATCGTCATTTCTGGTTGGATGTGTATTGCTTTGGGAACTAGTCTGATTTTATACGAAACTTCGGCGTTTTCCACGTCCCTAGCAGCCCCTCTGTCCGTCGGAGGCGTCATTCTGCTGATTCTCGGACTTTCCTTACGCGACGAAGATAGAAAAACAGCGATGGATGATGACTCGTGGACGCCAAGCGCCTCGTACATGCCCGATGCAGGCCGGCCAATGTTCAGAATTGACACTACTTTGGACGAACCAATCAGGACTTCGATACTTTGTGGAAGATGCGCAAATATTGAATGGGTCGAAGGAAAAAAACCGAAAAACTTCACTTGCCCATCATGTGGAACCGAACTATGGGTTTCCGAGGAAGAATGAATAGGGAAAATACAAGGTTTCGGGAACCGTCAAGTGTTGATGACTTCTGGAATGCTCGGAGAGGGATGAATGAATCTGGGGAACAATGAGCGCAGAATGCTCAAGGGGATGCTATCCGAACCCAATAGAAAATGGTCTCTGGAGAAACTCCTCTCTGTTACTGATTGGGATGACCAGGTTCACGTTGCCGGAGCAGGTAAGGGCCTTCAGGAAGCAGGGATGGTAGAAATCGAGGAAACAACTTCCAGAATCGTCACTCTTGGTCTAAAGGGAAAAAAGGCAGCAGATGACGGGCTCCTTGAATCAAGGCTCTGGGACTGGATAAGAAACAAGAAAGAGGGCCAGAGAAACATGGTCTCTCTGATGTCTTCCGGATTTGACAGAAGTGAAACCGGACCTGGGGTAGGGATTCTGAAGGGACTTGGTTTGAAGATAGAGTCTGGAAAACTGGTATTCTCTAGTGAGGAAGAGATCTCGAAGGAAATAAACCAAAGGGCCGATTTCATCAAATCCCTATCAAAAGGTCCGATAGAATCCTCTTCTGCAGATGAAGAGATGATTTCGCACTTCTCATCCCGCAGCGGTTTGCTTGAATTCGAGGAGATTACTTCTCGAACTTGGAAGCTAACAGAGGTCGGCACTTCAGTAGATCAGTCAGCACTGACGGAGAGTAAATTGATTGGTGAATTGACTCCTGAAATGCTTCAGACCGACGCTTGGTTGGGGGGGGAATTCAAGCCTTTCGACGTCCAAGCACCAGCACCAACTCCCACCGGTGGAAGAAGACATCCAATGCAGTCCCTGATCGAACGAATCCGATCAGTATTCCTGGAAATGGGGTTTTCCGAGATAGATGGCGACTACGTGCAGTCAGCAGGTTGGAACATGGACTCTTTGTTCATCCCCCAATCCCATCCAGCCAGAACAATGCAGGACACATTCTACCTAGACCAACCAAGCAAAGTAGAGGTGGAAGGCCCCTACTTGGACCTCTGGGCAAGGGTCCACGAGCACGGCCACGATACTGGTAGCAGAGGATGGGGGGGCTCATTTGACAGGGACGAGTCGCAGAGGGCCTTGCTTAGGACTCACACCACTGTGAACACAGTCAGGCACATCGCAGATAACCCCAGCACTCCATCTCGCGTTTTCGGTATTGGACGGGTCTTCCGACAAGAGACGATTGACAGGACTCACATGCCCGAGTTTCACCAGATTGAGGGAATAATCCACGAACCCGATGCCAGTTTCCCAATGCTGATATCGACTCTCAAGACTTTCTACGCAAAGATGGGTTATCCAGACGTAAGGGTCAGGCCTGCTTACTTCCCATACACGGAGCCAAGTGCTGAGATCGACATCCTTTGGAAGGGAGAGTGGCTGGAGCTCGGTGGCTCAGGAATCTTCAGACCAGAGGTGACCGAGCCACTAGGCACCGAGTGGCCCGTCTGCGCTTGGGGGATGGGCCTTGAGAGGCTTGCGATGCTCATCCTTGGATTGGATGACATCCGTCAACTCTACCAGCCAGATCTCGAGAGGCTGAGGAAAATGCCATTGCTTTGACTTGCAATAACTAGCAATCACTCATCTGCTAGGGTCTTGACGTCCTGGAGGAACTCATTCACATCCCAGTGTATCCCGGAATATGCGACTCTCTTCCTGCCTTCCTTGTCGATGATGAATGTCACCGTGGAGTGGCCAATCTCATACTCTCCCAGGCTTTCCTTGTGTGGGTCAGAGGAGTTCGAAGAGTCTAACGAACTCCCCTCTCCGATGCATGATAGCCAGTTATCTCCGGGTCGTTCCCATCCTTCGTCACACATGCAGTGTGCCCCGGAACCAGTCCCCATTACCCACCCCTTTCCGT
>TARA_B110000263_G_scaffold250117_1_pt1 | contig 13207 bp, 11 predicted proteins | sample TARA_B110000263 | Tara Oceans TARA_B110000263 (sample SAMEA4397730) | marine metagenome | biome: Polar Biome; feature: [MES] marine water layer (ENVO:01000295) within the mesopelagic zone...; material: water (ENVO:00002006), including particulate matter (ENVO:01000060) such...
AGTAATACTTTGTTGAAAAATATAACTTTAGTTATTTCAGGAATTTTAATTTTATGGATGACTTCGCAAATTAGGATTAATTTATTTTTTACACCTGTTCCTGTCACTGGACAAACTTTTGGTGTTTTGCTTCTAGCTTCGTCTTATGGAAGTAAGTTAGGTATATTTACTATATTTTCTTATTTACTAGTGGGAATAGTAGGCTTACCTGTATTTGCAGGAGGTGGTTCTGGTTGGGAATATTTTAGTGGTGCTACAGCAGGATATTTAATTGGCTTTGGTATTGCAGCATATTTTGTTGGATTATTGGCTGAAAAAGGTTGGGATAGAAAACCATTTTTAGTAATTTCATCGATGATACTTGGCAATGCTGTCATATATTTTTTCGGTGTTTTATGGCTTAGTTTTAGTTACAGCATTGGAATAAGTAAAGCAATTAGCTTAGGTTTAACACCATTTATTATTGGAGATATTTTTAAAATTTTAATAGCTGCTACTTTGCTTCCTGGAATGTGGCAGCTCAGTTCTTATTTTAAATTTGATAAAAATAATTAGTTATTAGAATTAAAATTGATTGGTAATTAAGTGAATGAAAAAATAACAGACATTATTAATAGTTCTTCTAGTTCTGCTTACAACGCTCAACTATTTGAAAAAGCTATATATAATTTTTGGGAAAATAGTGATTTTTTTAAACCACAAGGTTCTGGGGAGCCATTTACTATTGTTATGCCTCCACCTAATCTTACAGGAGAATTGCATTTAGGCCATGCATTAACAGTAGCTATTGAAGATAGTTTGATTAGATGGAATAGAATGAATGGAAAAAAAACTTTATGGCTGCCTGGCGTCGATCATGCTGCTATTGCGGTGAATGCATTAGTTGAAAAGCAATTAAATGCAGAAGGAATCAATAGAAAAGATATTGGCAGAGAAAAATTTTTATCTAAAGTTTGGGAATTTGTTAATAATTCAAGAGTTAAGATTGCAGAACAACATCGAAGATTAGGAGCTTCAGCTGATTGGAGTCGAGAACAATTTACTATGGATCAAGGTCCAGCAGATGCCGTTCGAAAAACATTTGTTGATCTCTATAATGATAAATTGATTTATAGAGGGGAAAGAATTGTTAATTGGGATACAAGTTCACAAACTGTTGTTTCTGATCTTGAAGTCGAATATTTAAATGAAGAAGGTTCTTTTTGGTTTATAAGGTATTATTTTTCTGACAATAAAAATCAATATATAACAATAGCTACAACTCGACCTGAAACAATTCCTGCTGATACAGCTATTGCTGTTCATCCAGAAGATGATAGATTTAAAGAATTGATTGGTAAAAAAGTCATTGTACCGATAGTTAATAGAGAAATAGTAATTATTGCTGATGATATGATTGATATGAATTTAGGAACAGGAGCTCTCAAAGTTACTCCTGGTCATGATCAATTGGATTTTGAAATTGGATTAAGAAATAATCTTGAAATTTTAACGATGATTAACCTTGATGGTACTCTTAATGATGTTGCTAATGAATTTGAAGGACTAGATCGGTTAGTTGCTCGAGATCTTATTGTAAAAAAACTACATGAATTAGATTGCATAGAAAAAATTGAATTACGTGAACATGCTTTAAGCATTAGTCAAAGAACTGGTTCTGTGATAGAGCCTTTAATTTCTAAGCAGTGGTTTGTTAAAGTTAAACCACTTGCTGAAAAAGCTATAGATATCGTTGAAAAAAAACAAATCGATTTTGTTCCAGAGCAATTTACAAAAACATATTTACACTGGATGCATAATATTAAGGATTGGACAATTAGTCGACAAATTTGGTGGGGTCATAGAATTCCTGTCTGGTATTGTCAAAATTGTAGTAACGAGATTGTACAAATTGATGATCCAAAAAAATGCAATAGCTGTAACTCGATAGATATTTTACAGGATGAAGACACATTAGATACTTGGTTTTCTTCTGCTTTATGGCCACATTCAACTTTGGGCTGGCCAAATAAAAATAGTAATGACTTGTCTGAATTTTATCCTACGCAAGTTATGGAAACCGGCTATGATATTATTTTCTTTTGGGTTGCACGAATGATCATGTTGTCACTATATAATATGGATGGGGTGCCTCCATTTAGGCATGTATACCTTCATGGTTTGGTTAGAGCTTCGGATGGCTCTAAGATGTCTAAGTCTAAGAAGAATGTTATTGATCCGATTAAATTGATAGATGAGTACGGGACAGATGCTTTAAGATTCTCGCTATTGTCTAGTTCAAGCCCTGGAAACGATCAACGAATTACAGATGAGAAAATTAAGTCTGGAAGAAATTTTGCAAATAAAATTTGGAATGCAAAAAAATTTGTACTTGCTTCTCTAAAAGAGTCTGAAATTTCTTTTAATGATAACTTAGTTGCTAATCATGAAAATTTGAACCTTGAGGATAAATGGATTCTTACAGAATTAAATAATATCGTTAATGATTCTAATCGATTATTGGCAAATTTTGAACTTTCTGAAGCATTGGGTATTATTAGAGATTTCTTTTGGGATGATTTTGCTGATTGGTACATAGAAATAATAAAAATTCGATTAAGAGATGAAGGTTCTGAATCTGAATCTGAATCTGTAAATGTACTTGTCCATACTTTTTGTTCAATTATCAAATTACTACATCCTTTTATGCCTTTTATTACTGAAACAATTTGGCAAGAATTCGAAAGTTATATTAATTTTAAGAATAAAAAAGCACTTATTGTCTCTAGTTACCCTAAAGAAGATCGTAATTTTCAATTCAATGATTCTAAAAATGAATTTGACTCAATTCGAGACATTATTAAAGCAATACGAAATATTCGTGCTGAAAATAAAGTTGATGCAAGTAAAATGTTAGAAATTACTATTATTTCTCAATCATCAAGTGAGTTAATTTTTTCAATGCAAATAGTTATTTCAATTTTGAGTAGATGCCAGTCATTGAATATCATTAATGATAAAGGAAATATTGATTTAGAAGATTGCGTTACATCATCTTTGCCTATTGGCTTGATTATTGTTCCACTTACAGAACTTATCGATACTGAAAATGAAATATTAAAAATTAATAAGGAAATTATCAATACTGAAAATGCAATAAAAAGACTAAATGATTTATTAAGTAATAAACAATTTCTTGATAAAGCTCCTTCAAATGTAGTTGCAGTTAATCAAAAAAAATTGGATGATCTTTCAGAGCAGCATAATAATTTACATAATGCTCTTGAAAGAATGTCTAATAAACGTTAAAAATATACAAGGCTCTATTATTTTTTAATAAGTATGTTATAGAATTACTTTGGATCGTATTTTGAATACAATAGATATGTTGCTAAATGATTATGTTGCGGTTTTGATTGCAGCAATTGTTGGGTTTTTTTTAGTGTTTTCAGCACTGATTGGATCTAGGTTACTTGCACCTTTTTCAAATGAAAAACAGAAGTCAGACACCTATGAGTGTGGCATGTTACCAATTAGAAGTGCGAATACAAATATAGGGGTGAGATTCTATTTCTATGCAATTTTATTTGTTATTTTTGATGTCGAGGCAGTTTTTATTTTTCCGTGGGTAGTATCTTTTATGAATGTTGGCATTGAAGCATTTATTTGCATGACAGTTTTTATTTTAATTTTATTGCTTGGACTAGCATATGCATGGAAAAAAGGAGCACTATCTTGGAGATGAATAATAATATTAATAATTCAAAAGATTTAAACCCGGATCATTTTTTACCTATTTTGCCTTCTGAGCATCCCAATGAAGAGAATAAATTAACTTTAGCCGAGTATAAGCCTGGGAAAGCACTATATAAATCTATCCTTCCAGGCATTATGCAGGTCCCTGCAGATTTAATCTTAGCTATGAGCAGAAAATCTTCTCTATGGCCAATGACTTTTGGTCTTGCATGTTGCGCAATAGAAATGATTGCTTCTTACATGGCTCATTATGATTTAGATAGATTTGGCTCTGTACCTTGGCCTTCCCCAAGACAATCTGATGTAATGATTGTTGCTGGAACAGTTACTAAAAAGATGGCACCTTCTGTTCGTAGATTGTATGAACAAATGCCTAATCCAAAATGGGTTATTTCTATGGGAGCCTGTGCTACTAACGGTGGACCATACACAAGATATGACAGAGTTTTGCAAGGCGTTGATAAAGTCGTGCCAGTGGATGTCTATGTTCCTGGATGTCCTCCTAGGCCGGAAGCACTTTTAGATTCTTTTTTAGTATTACAAGAACAAATAATGGAGAGTAGAAAGGCTGCTGGTAAATGACAGATGTTGCAAATAATCTTTCTGCAAAATTCAATGATCTTTGGAAAAAAATTGATAGTGAAATTTCCCATGTTGATTTTAGGAGAGAAGAAGATATTACAAAGATGAGTTACTCTGATTTGTTGCTTTATGTAAAAAAAGATAATGTCACTCAATTTCTTGAAAAAATGAAAAATAATAAAGTTTTGGATTTTAATTATTTAAGATGTCTAACTGCTATTGATCTTCAAGGTGATGGCATTGAAATTGTTTATCAACTTTATTCTTTAAAGCATAAATATAATGTAACTATTAAAACAACTCTGCAAAATGATGATTTGACAATAGATACTATTACAAATATTTGGCGGGCAGCTAATTGGCATGAAAGAGAAGTGTCTGAAATGTTTGGAGTTACTTTTAATAATCATCCTGATCCTAGAAATTTATTAATGCCTGAAGATATTAATGATAGCTTTCCATTACGTAAGTCGCATCCTTTAGCAGAAATAGAAATATTGCAGGGTGAGGGAATTGATCCTTCAATTGTTGATGGAGAAAATAAATAAATGACAGATATAAAAAAAGAAATTGAAACACAGGAAATTTTAGTCAATATGGGGCCTCAACACCCATCAACTCATGGCGTTTTCAGGATGGTTTTATCTATTGATGGAGAACTGATTACCGATTTAACTGCACATATTGGATATTTACATAGAGGCGCAGAAAAACTTTGTGAAACCATGGATTATCGTCAAGGTATTGGCTTTATGGATAGAACGGAATATTTAGCTAATTTTAATGCAGAGCTTTCTTATGTTATGGCAGTTGAAAAATTAATGAACATGGAAATTCCAGAAAGAGCGCAATGGATAAGAATGATCCTAGTAGAATTGAATCGCTTGTCAAGTCATTTTATGTTTGTCGGTGCATTTGGAGTTGATTGCGGTGTGTTTGGGACACCTTTTTTATATTCTTTTCGTGAACGTGAAAGATTGATTGATTTATTTGAAGAAATTACTGGTGACAGAATGATGTATGCTTTTTTTAGAGCTGGCGGTCTTGCATGGGATGTTCCGGTAAATTTTGAATCAAGAGTTGAAGAAGTTCTGCTCTCATCTGAACAGGGCATTAAAGATATGGATGGGCTATTAACTCAGAATGAAATTTTTTTAGCGCGTACAAAACAAATAGGAAAAATTGATGCTATTGACGCTATTGATTGGGGTATGTCAGGACCTTCTCTTAGAGCATCGGGAGTCGATTATGATATAAGGAAAGCGGAGCCTTATTTATTCTATGATCAAATAGATTTTGATGTTATTACCGGTAAAAATGGGGATGTTTTTGATCGCTATTTTGTTAGACTTCAAGAAATGCGAGAATCAATTAAGATTATTAAACAATGTTTGAAGCATTTGAATCCTGGTAAAACTTTAGCTGAAGGGGCTTCTAGAAATTTACGAACTCCACCCGGCGAAGTATATATTCGCACTGAAGCACCAAGAGGGGAATATGGTATTTACCTTGTTTCAAATGGAGAGAATCGTCCTTACAGATTAAAAATAAGAAGTGCGGGATTTTCTAATCTTCAGGCGTTAAAAGATATGGTTGTTGGTTCTTATATAGCTGATGCAGTTGTAATACTTGGCTCTATTGACATAGTTCTTGGTGAGGTAGACAGATAAATGTTAATTAATTTATTAGTAGTTAACCCTTTTCTTGATAATCTTTTAAAAGTTTTGTCCCTAGTTGGCTTGATGACAATCTCTGCAATGAGCTTAATATATTTAGAAAGAAAAATAGCAGCTAGATTCCATATGCGATTAGGACCAACTAGAACTGGGCCAGCAGGACTATTACAATCAGTGGCTGATGCTTTAAAGTTATTAGGAAAAGAAGATATTAGGCCAAAATCAGCTGATCCTTGGTCTTTTGAACTAGCTCCTTATTTCGTATTCATTCCAGCATTTATGATGCTTGTTACTGTTCCATTTACCCTGCTGTTAAATGTTCAAATGTTTACATTGGGATTATTGTATTTGATAGCTATTTCGTCAGTCAGTATTGTTGGCTGGGTAATGGCTGGATGGGGCTCTGATAATCGATATGCGCTTATTGGCGCTTTAAGAGCTGCTGCTCAAGGTATTTCATACGAACTCCCTTTAGTACTTGCTGTTTTGTGCATTGCTATGCTTTCTCAATCATTAAACTTAAATGTTATTATTGAGAGTCAAAGCACTTTACCAAATATTTTATTTCAACCATTTCCGTTATTTTTATTTTTTACAGCTGCATTAGCAGAAATGAATAGATCGCCTTTTGATATTCCCGTTGGCGAATCTGAAGTTGTTGGAGGTCCTTTTGTTGAATATTCCGGTATTCGTTGGTCGATGTTTTTTTTGGCTGAATATACTACTCTACTTGTTATGTCCATATTGATTGTCGCACTCTTTTTAGGAGGTTGGGCTTGGCCTTTTGGTGAAAATCTAGGTACATTTTGGCAAATTATGCTAACTCTTTTAAAAACAAGTTTTGTTATTTTTATTATTTTCTGGACAAGAGTGAGTATTCCAAGAATGAGAATTGATCAATTAATGAATTTTTGTTGGAAAGTTTTGATTCCATTAGCTTTTTTACAAATATTTTTTAATGGATTTATTTTGGTTTTAGAGTTACCAAAAATATTACTTTCTATTTCGAGCATAGGGTTGCTAGCCCTATTAGTTGTTATAGTTAATAAATCAATTCAAAATCTAAATAAAGAAATTGTTAGTTAGTTGAATCATTGGAGGTTTTATGAAAGGTATTCTTAGATCTATGGGAGTTACTTTTTCTGCTTTTTTAAGAAAGCCAGTTACCAGACCTTATCCAGATATTCATAAAAAATTACCTGAAACAGGCAGAGCATTCCCTATCCTTTTATGGGATCAATCCCATACTGAACCATACTGCACAGGGTGCCATGCTTGCGAGAGAGCATGTCCTGTAGAATGCATGAGCGTAATAATGAAAGACAATCCAAATCATATAAATAATGGTGGAACTTCGAAGAGAAAAAAAATTATTGATAAATTTTGGATTGACTATGCGCGTTGTATGAGGTGTAATATTTGTGTTGAAGCATGTAATTTCGAAGCAATTGCAATGAATAACACTTGGTCAGGTCATGAGACATCTGTTTATGATAGAAAAGATTTAATTATGGATTTACCACAATTATTAGCTCAGCATAGATCTGGAAATATTGATGAATGGGTTACGTCTTAATTAATAAGTAGTATTTGAATTGGATTATCAATTGCTTTCAAAAGTTCCTTTACCGCAACAATTTGATAGATTAATCGTTACAGGTGGCATTGTTACTTCGGTATTTGTTATTTTAATTTTAACGATTTTATTGATACTAAAATTTGTTGGATTTATTTCGTATACAGAAGTCTTTTTTTGGTTAATAAGTTCAGGTATGATTATTGGCGCACTTGCCAGTGTATTTTTAAAAAATATTGTACATGCTGTTTTTTCACTTCTTGCACCATTGTTAGGAATAGTTGCAATCTATTTATTTCTTGGCTCTGAGTTTTTAGCATTAGCACAACTTTTGATATATGGAGGAGGAGTTGTTATTTTGTTATTATTTGCACTAATGATGACTGATGTTCAAGATAACCCAGTTGTTATTGATGGTTCTCAAAAACCAGTTGGATTTATTATTGCTGTGCTTATTGGTTTTGTTCTTTTATATAGTATATTTACTGCTGACATAGAAATAGCTACCCCATCATCATTAAGTTTAGCTGATTTAGGATCCAATATTTTTACGCAATTCCTTATTCCTTTTTTACTTTTAGGTATTTTATTAGACATTGCATTGACGGGTGCTTTATTAAATGGAAAAAAACATAAGAATTTACAATCTAGTGATAGTGATGAATAATGATACCTCTTGAAAATTTTTTAATTCTATCTAGTATTTTATTCTGCATTGGTTTCTATGGAGTCTTATCTAGAAAAAATGCAATTTTAATATTAATATCTGTTGAATTAATGCTTGCAGCTGTTGGCATCAACTTTGTTGCATTCTCCTCTTTTTATGATACTGAACGATATTCTGGTCATATTTTTGCTCTTTTTGTTGTGGCAATTGCTGCAGCTGAAGTAGGACTAGCTTTAGGTATAATTATTAGATTATTTAGAGAACGCAAAACTATTAATATTGATGAAGCAAATGAATTAAAATGGTAAATTTTTGATTTAATTTTTTTAAATGGAGTTACTTTTATGGGTCTTTTTTCAGTAATTGGAATGCAGCAAGCATGGCTTTTAACTATTGTGCCAATTTTTGGCTTTCTAATAGTAGCTTTATTTGGAAAAAGAATACCTCGTCAAGGAGATTGGATTATTGCTGCTGTAGGAATTTTTTGCTTATTTGCTTCCATATCGATTATTGCAGATTTTCAGAGTTTTTTTCATGGTCATGGATTTGAGCCAAATGGAGCCAATGTTTTAAGTTTTGAATGGATTAATATACCAAACTATCTATTAATTGAATACTCTACTTTTGTTGATTCTATTACAATCGTGATGCTATTTGTTGTATCTTTAGTTGGATTGATGGTTGTTATCTATTCAATCGGCTATATGCAGGGTGAGGTTAGATATCATTGGTATTTTTCTCTATTGGCATTTTTTCTTGCTGCAATGTTCACACTAGTTACTACTGGAAATCTGTTGCAGCTATACCTTGCTTGGGAAGCCGTTGGTCTCGGTTCGTACCTACTTATTGGCTTCTATTGGGAAAAACAATCAGCTGCTGAAGCAGCAAAAAAAGCGTTTATTACAACCAGAATTGGCGATGTAGGTTTACTTATTGGAATTCTTTTATTATGGCGAGCATCAGGAACTTTCGATATTCAAACCATTATAGGATTAGCAGAAGCATCTTATTTTGATAGCACTTACTTAACTATTTCTATGATATTTTTATTTTTTGGCGCAGTTGGTAAATCTGCACAATTTCCTTTACATGTGTGGTTGCCTGATGCAATGGAAGGCCCTACACCTGTTTCTGCATTGATTCATGCCGCTACAATGGTTGTTGCTGGTGTTTATTTAGTATCACGAATGTTACCTATATATGAATTAATTCCAGTTGCTCAAAATTTAATTTTAATTATTGGCCTTATTACGGCATTGTTAGCAGCTACAATGGGGCTTGTTTCTCAAGATATAAAGAGAGTACTTGCATATTCAACTGTTTCACAGCTAGGGTATATGTTTGTAGCTTTAGGAGTCGGCAGTTTATCAGCAGCCATGTTCCATCTTTTTACACATGCATTTTTTAAAGCTCTTTTATTTTTAGGATCTGGTTCTGTTATTCATGCGACTCACAAACAAGAAATTTCAAGTCTAGGAGCTTTAAAAAACAAGATGCCCATAACCTTTTTAACTTTTACAATTGGAGCTTTGTCTCTTGCAGGCATTCCGCCACTAGCAGGATTTTGGTCGAAAGATGAGATATTATTGTATACGGGTGAATTTGGGTCTGTCTTTTATGGTCTGTTACTTTTTGCAGCTTTGTTAACTGCCATATATTCTACACGATTAGTCATTATGATATTTTTTGGAAAACCAAAAGATTCTGAAGCTTATGAACATGCACATGAATCACCCAAAATTATGAACATACCATTAATAATTCTTGCAATTTTTGCAACAGTGTCTGGTTTTTTTATTTTTCCATTTGTGGGTCAGTTGTTTGGCTTTGATGATGGATTTATGGGCATTGTTTACTTATATCATCCTCATGTTTTTCATCTTGAATTTACTACTATGATTACGGCTATTTCAATTAGTTTACTAGGGGTCTTATTAGGATATTTTTATTGGTTTTATGAAGATGGTCGTAGAGCTAATAATGCCAGTAAGTGGGCGCCAGAAATATATAATTTATTTTTAAATAAATATTATATTGATAATTTTTATCAAGCATTTATTAATAAATTTGTTCTAGGACTTGCTTCAATTATTGCATGGTTTGATGATAAAATTGTTAATCGATCGGGAATTGATGGTAGTGCACAGATTTTAAATTATGTTGGATATAGATTGAAATTTTTACAAACAGGAAAAATTCCAAATTATGTATTAATGATGTCTGTAGGTATTCTTTTGTTTAGTTTTATTTTATTGATTAATTATTAATCACTTTGAATGGAGAAACTACATTGAATGAAATTGACGGCATGTTACTAGTATCTTTATTTTTAATTCCCTTATTGTCTGCTGTTTTTTTAATGCTTGTTCCTTCGAGAGAACGTTCCTTTATAATTGGCTTTACTGGACTTTCTAGTTTTGTCATGTTTATTTTTTCGTTGTATATTTTTCTTAGTTATGATTTTTCTTCCACTGATCAATTCCAGGGAATTTTTGCCATACCTTGGGTTAGTGATATTGGGATAATTGGACTTAATGGAATTCAATTAAAAGTAGGTATTGATGGCATTGCTGCTGCTATGATTTTGTTAACAGGAATAGTTATTCTAGCAGGTACGATTGTATCTTGGAAAATTACTTATAGAATTAAAGATTTTTTTATTTTGCTATATATTTTAGTGGCTGGGGTGTTTGGTACTTTTGCCATGTTAGATTTATTTTTTTGGTTCCTTCTTTATGAAACTGCATTATTACCAATGTATTTGTTAATAGGAGTATGGGGATCTACTCGCAAAGAATATGGTGCTATGAAACTAATGATGATGCTAGTTGCAGGTTCTATTTTAATTTTTTCTGCAATTTTTATGATTTTTACTGAAGCCCAACTTGGTTCTTTTGATTTAGAACTACTCGCGACTGTAGATTATAATAGAAATTTCCAGATTCTTGTTTTTCCATTAATTGCAATTGGGTGCGGGACATTGGGAGCTATGTTTCCTTTTCATGCCTGGTCTCCAGATGGTCATGCATCCGCACCAACCGCTGTCTCGATGTTGCATGCAGGAGTGTTAATGAAATTAGGTGCTTTTGGTATTATTAGACTTGGTTTTCAATTACTACCTGAAGGAGCTGCTTATTGGGGTCCAGGCTTGATGTTTTTAGGAATTGTTGCAGCACTATATGGCGCAGTATCTGCTTTAAAACAAACAGATCTAAAATTGATGACTGGTTTTTCATCTATTTCTCATATGGGGTATGTTTTTCTTGGCTTAGGAACATATACAGTCATTGGAATAAGCGGAGCCGTACTACAGATGTTTGCTCATGGAGTTATGACAGCGCTTTTCTTTTTATTGATAGGCGCAATGTATGATCAATCTCATAATCGTGATATTCCTAATTTTTCAGGCTTAGCTACTAAAATGCCTGTATGGTCTATTTTCTTTGTAATTGCTGGTTTAGCATCCTTAGGTTTACCGGGCCTTTCCGGCTTTGTAGCTGAACTGCATATTTTTATAGGTGTTTTTCAAGCATATCCAATTATTGGAGGGTTAGCAGTTTTAACTGCAGCAATAACTGCTACTTATTTATTAAGAATGTTTTCTACAATGTTTTTTGGACCAGTTAGTTCAAAATGGGATAAGTTAAATGATATGACTTATTTAGAACGGGTTAGTGCAACTATCTTAGCTTTATCGATATTATTTTTAGGCCTTTGGCCATCTCCATGGATAGATAGAATAGCTGATTCTATACAGATCGGAATTCCTGGAGCATTAATGTAATGATGAATAATTATTTTTTAATTCTACCTGAAATAAGCCTACTTTTAACTGGAATGTTGATACTTTTTTTAGATGCTTTTTCTAAAGAATTAGGAGTTGGTAGAAAAATATTTCCTATGCTCGCTATTATTGGCTCATTATTATCTGCGTTATTAAGTTTTTTGTTGATTGGTAACAATGAAACACTTTTTGATATTTATAAAGTTGATGATTTAACGGCTTACTTTAGGATATTGCTTAGTCTTATACTTTGCTTCTTAGTTATAGGCTCTCATGAGTATAATGATAAGAAAATTACACATATTGGCGAATATTATTTTCTTTTATTAACTGCAACTGTGGGCGGAATTGTTATGGTTGCTGGAGTTGAATTAATCACCATGTATGTTGGCCTTGAATTACTTTCTTTTTCTTTATACGTCGCTTCTTCTTCATTGATTAATGACAAACAATCTGGTGAAGCAAGTTTGAAGTATGTTTTAATCGGAGGAGTTGGTTCGGCTATATTATTATTTGGATTAAGTATGATTTATGGTTCCGCTCAATCAACATTTTATAATGACATTGCTATAAATTTTTTAAATGGTGATTTTTTTAATTTAGAGTTTCTTCTTGTTGGTTTGATTTTTTTAATTGCTGGTCTCGGATTTAAGTTATCAGCTGTCCCCTTTCATATGTGGGCGCCAGATGTATATCAAGGTGCACCAACGCCTGTAACAGCTTTTTTGTCTACTTCATCTAAAGCTGCTGTTATTGGATTGTTGTTTAGATTGCTCGGAGGACCTTTATTAGGAGTTATAGAATATTGGCAACCACTTATTATTTTGTTAAGCGTTCTAACTATGATTATTGGTAATTTGATTGCAATTCAACAAAAAAATATAAAAAGAATGCTTGCTTACTCATCAGTTGGTCAAATTGGATATTTGTTGATGGCATTTGTAGGCCTATCATCCTATACATTATCAGCTGCGCTTTTTCATCTTTCAGGTTATTTAGCCACTAATCTTTTAATATTTATTGCTATAATCATTTTTTATACTAAAAATAAAGAAAACTCATTAATAAATGACTTTAAAGGCTTAGCTAATAATCAACCTTTTCTTGCATTAATTATCTCTGCTGGATTATTTTCATTGGCAGGCATGCCTTTATTAGCTGGTTTTTTTACTAAATTTATTTTATTT
>TARA_B110000263_G_scaffold97984_1_pt1 | contig 13193 bp, 7 predicted proteins | sample TARA_B110000263 | Tara Oceans TARA_B110000263 (sample SAMEA4397730) | marine metagenome | biome: Polar Biome; feature: [MES] marine water layer (ENVO:01000295) within the mesopelagic zone...; material: water (ENVO:00002006), including particulate matter (ENVO:01000060) such as......
GTTGAGTACTTTGAAGCGGGTGGACACGAATCTTTGCAGGTAGAGATTGCCGGACAGGGTTTGAAACAGCAACCGATGGATGTGGTGTTGTATACACCCAAGCCCGTGAAACAGAATAATACCGACTTGGCTGCGGTCGATCCGCAAAAAGCACTACGCGGTGCAACCCGGTTTGCTGCATTGGGATGTGCTGACTGCCATCAGCTCAAACAGGGTGATCAATCACTCGCTTCGACCGCTGATTTTAAGATGCTCGCGGCGTTCAAGGGAGACGGATGTATTTCCGCGACCGGCACGCTTCCCAACTATCAATTATCAAACCGTCAGCAACAGGACCTGAAGGCAGCAATCGCCTATCTCCACAGTGAACCGGAATTAGAGAATACCGGATCCGAACGGATCGATCGTACGTTTATACGGATGAATTGTTATACCTGCCATGAACGGAATAAAAAGGGTGGTGTGCTAGAACAACGACAAGCGTTCTTTCTAACCGATCAAAAAGAGATGGGAGACGAGGCCAGAATTCCTCCGCCACTGAGTGACACCGGTAGTAAACTACAACCCAGTTGGTTAAAGGACTTATTGGCCAACGGCACGAAGGTTCGTCCATACATGTTTACCCGTATGCCCAAATTTGGTGAGGCCAATGTTGGACATTTGGCTGCTGAATTTGCCCAAGTGGATCAAGCCAAACCTGTAACTCATCAGACGGACGTTTTCAGCGACAAGTTGCTGAAGCTAACCGGACGTCGACTGGTTGGTTCGAAAGGTTTTTCCTGTATTAAATGCCATACCTTTGGAAATAATAAAGCGACCGGAGTTCAGTCGTTGGATATGACGCAGCTGACCAAACGTCTCCAGTATGATTGGTTCCACAAATATGTTCAGGATCCAGTGGCCTTGCGACCCCTGACTCGCATGCCCTCGGCATGGCCCAACGGACAGGTCCTGCTACCTCAGGTGCTTGAAGGCAGTATGGACCAGCAGATTTATTCGGTCTGGAAATATCTCGACGATGGCCCCAAGGCATCGATCCCACAAGGTATCGGTCAAAATCTAGAAGAGCTATATGTTTTTGATGATGCGGTAATTTACCGGAATTTTATTGAGGGTGCCGGACCGCGGGCGATCGGAGTCGGATATCCGGAAAAAGCAAATCTTGCATTTGATGCGAACCAAATGAACATTGCATTATTATGGCACGGTTCCTTTATTGATGCCGGAAAACATTGGAACGGACGGGGACAGGGATTCCAGCCTCCGCTGGGTGACAATGTGCTGTCGTTTCAACAGGCCCCTGCTCTGGCTCTACTTGAATCCAATGATAGCAAATGGCCTACCGGCGATATAAAAAAGCAGGGATATCGATTCCTCGGATATCAACTTGGGGATAATCGGAAACCGACTTTTCTGTATCAGCTAAATAAAATGCGGATCTTTGACTTTCCTAATCCGGAAGCCGGTGGCGGAGAATTTCCGGCACTCACGCGGACGCTGACCGTGAGCTCCGAGACCGCAGAACGCAATCTATTTGTGCGAGCCGTTGTCGCTGCAAAATCACTGGTCATCAACAACGACGGGACGGTTACCGTCGACGGACAATGGACGTTGACGGTCACCGGAAACGTCGGTAAACCCGTTATCCGAGACAAGGAGTTGATCGTTCCGGTGGATTTGTCCAACAAGGATAAACTTCACGTGGCCCTCATCAAGATACTTTACCAGTGGTAACAGCATAGCGACCATCATTGAAACCAAACTGAGTTATTAGAAAAAAGAAACATGAATAACAAAACCAATGTCCTGGGGATCCTGCTCATCGCACTGTTCGCATACACGGTACAGGCGCAAGTTCAAACGCTGCCAACCGAAGATGAATACTACCCGTTGTTACAGCTACCTATTCCCAACGGGGTGGTATTGGAATCCAGTGCCATCGAAATGATGCCGGATGGGAGACTCGCCGTTGCCTCTCGTCGGGGCGATATTTATCTGGTCGACCATCCACTCGCCAAAACAGCAGACGAAATGAAATTTAGTTTATATGCATCCGGACTACACGAAATTCTTGGGTTGTCCTTTCACGACGGGGGCTTATTTACTACCCAGAGATGCGAAGTGACCAAAATCATAGACCTCGACAAGAATGGAACAGGCGATCTTTTCCAAGCGGTTTCAGATGCATGGGAAATCAGCGGCGATTACCACGAATACGCTTTTGGCAGCAAAGTCGATCAGCAAGGCAATACGTGGGTAGTGTTATGTTTGACGGGATCATTTAACAGCAACGTACCCTATCGTGGTTGGTGTTTAAGGATTGGAGCAGATGGTAAAGTGACGCCAACCTGTTCCGGAATCCGCTCGCCCGGCGGCATTGGCACGGATCATTTAGGAAATACGTTTTACACTGACAACCAGGGTCCGTGGAACGGGACGTGTGGCCTCAAGTGGTTAAAGCCTGGATCCTTTCAGGGACATCCAGGAGGCAACCGTTGGTACGATTTGACCGATGCGATTGGCGCGCGTCCGGCGGACCCTGCCAGCGGCAGTCGCATCATGACCGAATTTGACAAGAATCCAATTCTGGAGCCAACCGCTGTATTCTTTCCCTACAACAAGATGGGAAAATCAGCCAGTGGTATTATTTGTGATACGAGTGGAGGGAAATTTGGCCCCTTTAAGAATCAGTTGTTCGTCGGGGATCAGTCATACAGTACGGTCATGCGGGTCTTTCTCGAGAAGATTGATGGACATTATCAGGGCGTCTGCTTTCCATTTAGAGAAGGCTTTGCCAGCGGCAGTCTGTCCATGCAAATGGATCCCTCCGGTGCGATGTTTGTCGGGGGTACCAACCGCGGTTGGGGATCTCGTGGAAACAGACCCTTTGCTTTGGAACGGATGAATTGGAGCGGGAAAACACCGTTCGAAGTTCATGAGATGCGAGCTAAACCGGATGGCTTTGAACTGACGTTTACCCAACCCGTAGATAAACAATCTGTCGAAAATCTGGCGTCATATAAAATAAGTACCTACACCTACATTTATCAGTCGTCCTACGGAAGTCCCGAAGTGGATCATACCGAACCGGTCATCAAAAGCGCGACCGTTTCCGCCGACGCCAAAAGCGTACGCCTGATTATCGACGGATTACAGCGTGGGCACGTACACGAACTGCACATGGACGGAATTCAAAACTCCGCAGGTCTTCCCCTGCTGCACAAGCAGGCTTACTATACGCTGAATTTCATCCCCAAGAAATAATGGGTTTGCCTGCTGCCAACTTATTTCAAATGCAGGCGCATCGCTAACAGCAACAGCTCCTAGCTACCATCGAGATTCTTTTCAATTTCGATTTTCGTTGGCGCTGGAGACGGGCAACCATTGGGAGGCACGTCCACTTTCGCCGTCCAGAGGATCGCATTAAGCATGATGGTTCGAAAACCATCGTCCCGCCAGCTATCGTGATTGTGAGCACCGGTGAATCCAAATCCACGACCTCCGTTGGGACGTTGATAGGCCCAGGCAACATGCTGTTTTTCCCCTGCCGCAACGGCCCGCCGCACGGTCGGATTCCCACTACGTGCACCGTCACCGCGGCGTAGCGTTTCCGCCGGTGGTAAATCTGACAGTATCGGCGTGACCCCCTTTAGCTCTTTGGTGAAACGCATATGGTAATACCATTCATCATTTACTCGAAATGGCTTTACACCGTTACAGATCGGATGGTCGGGAAATTCTTTGAAGTTAGGGGTCCAATGCGGATTGACCGACCAATCCAAATCACAAAATCCACCCATCCATTTGAGAAACATCTCACCAGGTTTCCCTTTTTCAGCTTCAGTGGCCCAGTGAATCATCACCACGCCGGTACCTTTGTCCATCAACTTGTCAAATTCGTCCAGATGGGGATTCAACAGGTGGCCTCGATGGCCTGTACAGAAGATGACGACCGTCGCCGCCCCCTCCAAGATGGTCTTGTCTTTTGGATAACCGTAATCGGGAACCACAACGGCGTTAACAGGCAGTCCCGAGCGGTTGAGTGCTTCGGCTAGGATCATGTTACCGGCACGATGTTCATGATGCAGGCGTCCATGACTAGGTGTGCCGGAAAGAAAAACGATCTTCGGTTTTTCTTTACCCGTCACAACAGAGGTGATCAAGAGACTTGCCAAACAACAGAGGCTTAAAAAATAACGTTTCATTTTTAACTCCTTTACGCAGAGCGTTTTCAGAATACGGTTTATAGATCAGTCGCTGACAATCTGGATGGTGTGCCAATAAGCCCATTCATTCTTCCAGTCATTCGCCCGGTTTTCAATCGAAAGTTCAATTTTATGTCCCGCGAAACGAGACAGATCCACGGTTACTTCCAACCACTCTTTATCGACCTCGGAGGACCGCACGATTTGTTGTGAAAGAACTTCTTTGCCAGCGAGGACCCTGAGTTGCCAGTCGCCGTGTGGGTGATGGCTGACGCTCATTTTCAGTTTGGTTTTTGCCTTGGCCGGTACATCCACTGTTCGGGAAAGAACACAAGGTGTTTCACGATTTAACGGATGGGTCTGCACCGCAGTGCGATTGCGGAACACGGTATGATAGACAACTCCGCGTTCTCCGACATTTTGCACCTTGAACCCTGCTGCCACCCGCTGGATGGTTTGATTTTGTTCACTGGCACTTTGTTGTTTGGGTGGATTCTGTTTTCCAGCGTCCGCTTCGCCGAGCAACCGGCGGGCAACGAATCCGGGCAGTTTTGGGTACTTCCCAGCAACGGCCAACTGGAGCGCCTGCTGCGAGTGTTTTGGTACCATCGGCTCTAATCCAAACCAAACCATCCGTGGTAAATTCGGGTCTTCAATATCTTCTTCACGGCCGGCAAGTCCTGTCAGAATCGGCCAGCGATTTTCGAAAGGCAATCGTTGGGCAATGGATGCTAAATACAAACGCACGATGGCCGAGGAGTCCTCGACGGCCATGACGTTCAGTTGTTTTAACACGGCGTCCGGCAAGACTGGCTTAGCGGTTTTTTCAGCTACTTGAAATGCATTCACACTGCTATCTTCGCCCAGTAATTGAATAGCCCAAGCTCGGATATAGGAATCCGCATGTTTCAGGTTATTCAACAGTTGCTCCGCATCTAATCCTCCGGTTACATGCAAGGCCCAAAATGCTCGCAGTCGTTTGGGGGAAGTAGTAGCTGAGTCAAATTGTTTTCGTAATAACCTATGGACAAGCGGCTTATCCAATTGGCCAACTGCGGCCCGCGACTGCAGCAGCACCCGCGCCTGTCGCACATACCAATCATTAGAATGCGTCTGCATGGCCACGAGTTCTGTGTCGGTGAGCGATCGTAGATTTGGCGCAGCAACGGCCTCAGCATCGCTAGGTGTAATACGATAGATGCGGCCACTGTTTGGGAAATTGATTGTATTACCGCAGACATCGGTGTCATGCCAGTCCAGAATATAGACACCTCCTTCGGGTCCAACCTCTACACTGAATCCGACCCAGGCCAAATCATTTGTCGGCATAAAATCATCTCCATGTTTTCCAATGAAGCTACTACCGTTTGGAACCAATACATCGGTCAACACAGCATGTTCGTGGATATTACACATGAACAATCGATTCCGATATTCCTTGGGAAAGGCATCCGCCAAATAGATTCTGGCACCCCCATGGGCTGAAAGATGGGTATGGTCGCGAATCGTCTTGATGTCATCATAAATATGCGGATTCACATGCGGACGACTTTGCTTATGATAGACTCCGCCTTGGACGACATGAAATAGATGAGGAATTACACAGCAGGTTGCAAACCCCTGACCATGATCGTCAAAATCAAAACCCCAAGGGTTCGAAAGGCCGCGGGCGAAAATCTCAAATTTTTTCCGTGTGGGATGATAACGCCAAATTCCGCCGTCGATGAATTGTCGGGCCGAGTCGTCTTCGTTTGGTTTGGCTACTTGGGATTGTGTAAACACACCATGACATCCGTAAAGCCATCCATCCGGTCCCCAATTGAAACTGTTTAATGTCTCGTGCCGATCGTTGATCCCCCAACCGTTGAGTAGGACCTCAGGAGGACCGTCCGGCACATCGTCCCCGTTTTTGTCCGGGATGAATGACAGATTCGGCGGCGAACCAACGAAGACCCCACCAAATCCCAGTGCAATCCCAGAGGTAAATGTTAATTTATCAGTAAAGGTTTTTTTCTTGTCGAATACGCCGTCACGATTGGTATCTTCGAGAATTTGAATCCTAGTCACTTTCTCGTCGGTGTGTTCTCTCCGCGTCCGGTAGTTATAATTCTCAACCACCCAGATACGTCCACGGTCATCAAAGCAAAATGCAATGGGCTCGCCGATGTCCGGTTCTGCGGCAAAAATTGAAACATCAAAACCATCGGGGATGGTCATTTTTTTTACCGCTTCAGTAGGCTTAAGAAACGGCGCATTACTAGTTTTGTGTTGTTTTTTCGGGAGCTGGTTTTTGGGTTGCTGAGCCGTCACGATCCACGGCCTGATCGCTACCGCGACTAGGATGATCAGACAAATTATCGCCAGCGGAAAAGTGATCCGCTGAAAACGTCTGTTGGAACCTGAATTATTAGAGCGTCGCATTTTCTCTTGTTGGTTCATTGTGCCAACTCCACCTGTTCGGTTGTTTGTAAATACTTGATAAGGTTCATAACTTCCTGTGGCTTCAGTTTATCCAACTGACCGTCAGGCATCATGGATTTGGGTGAGATTTTTCTCGCTTCAATGTCACTCTTGAGAATAACCACCGTGGGCTGTTGAACGGTTTTCAAAATGATCCGTTGCGCGTTTTCTTCGGCAATGACACCGTTCAGGACGCGACCGTCGACCGTGTGAATGATGACCATTTTATATCCCAGGGGAACGTCGTAACTCGGATCGATGCTGTTTAACAGAATGTAGTCCAAATTAGCTCTGTTGGAACCGGTGAGGTCCGGGCCTATTTTTCCGCCCGTCCCATACAGTGTGTGACACGCTGCACAGGTCTCTTTGAAGATGAGTCGCCCGCTGGACGGATCCGCATCAGCAAAGGCAGTGGAATCCAGTAGTTCTTTATATTTGTTGATTTGTTTGGTTCGATCTATTGATAACTGCCGAACATCCCCATAAACCTTGACAAACGAATCTCCCAAAATCACGCTGAGTGACCGAGCGACGTGAGACGGAATATCAGCTCGCGGAATTTTTTCCGCGATGATTGCAGCCAATAGCGATTCTGCGTATTTTGGTCGGGTCGCTAGTGTTTCAATGATTGCCTTTCGGTGTTGCGATGTCCATTTCACGTAACGTGGTAACAAAATCTGAGGTGCACGCTCATTTTCGATCGCGGCGTAACCCCGGATCGCATCCAGTCGCAAATCCGGCTCGTCAAGCAGAGATTCCAGCAACGCAGAAACACCTTTATTTTTTTGGCTCAACAACATTTGCAGTGCGCGGCGACGGGCGTCGAGGGAGTCGGAGCGATTCTGAACCGTTGCCAGAGCCCGCTGCATAGCGGCCTCATCGCCAAAGATCAGTGATAGCCGTGATGCCAGTTCCCGCACCTCCGCGTTATCGCTTTTAGCAAGTTTTGCTCCGACTTTGAGCCAAGCAGACGGCGCCGGGACATTCCGTCGGCCATCAAGCCCATTTAATATTCCCTGCAGCAAAACAGTTTGGACCGTGGAATCATCGATTGTATCGAGCGTCTTGACCAACAACGCCAGCGACTCCTGCTCGTCGAGGGCACTTAACCGATCAGGGGTCCAGACAATCAAGCTTGCAAGGAGTATGAGGTATATAAACGAACGCTGCATTTTGTCACTCTTAGGGTGCATATCTTTCCATGGCTTTCAACTACCACATCACAGGATGTCATAAACATTTTACCAGATTCCAGTTAGCGGCAAAACTGCGCGAGGCCGTTCCAACAGCAGGTGCGGTTCAGTTGTTACTTGATCGCGATTAGACTCCTGGTTGTTCGAAAATAGAGGACGCCCTGGGAGATTGCAGGAGTGGCTAAACAGGGTTCCCCCATCGGATTACGGGCTAGAACCTCGAAGTCGGAACCAGCCGCTAAGACATAGACAATCCCGTTTTCAGAAGTACAGTATATTTTCCCATCTGCCGCGACGAGCGACGCGATGATGGATACGCCGGTACCGAGTCGTTCCGTAAAGCGTTCTTTTCCCGTTGCGGCGTTTAAGCAGCGTATAATACTTGATGTTCCAAGATAGAGATTACCTCGATAGACGACGGGTGTGGACATGTACGATCCACCGCGGGATTTGCTCCAGACGATGGCATCCTTGGATGAATCTTTGTTTGCCGGAGTTTCTTCCTGAACCGGGGTAATATCACCACGTGCCTGAGGACGGACAACGTAGATCGGTGCCTGAGCACCATGGGCACTGGTGATATAAATCAAACCGTTCGCAACAAATGGTGTAGGAATCGGATTATCCCCGCCACCATGGATCCGCCAGAGGACTTTACCCGTTTGCAGATCGTAGGAAACAACCCACGGCCAGCCGTTGACAACGACGTGACATTTTTTAGGCCCTTGATGAATAAGTGGTGTCCCCCAACTTCGTTCGGAGATGTCTTTCCGGGAAACCCGCCAGAGTTCACTCCCGTCAGAGAGCTTCAGCACAACCAGAAAAGGGTTGGCAGGATCGTCACAGGCCAGAGCGATACGATTTTGATAAATGGCTGGTGAACTCGCATACCCCCAACCGATTCCGTATTTACTGATGTTAATAACACCCAAATCACGGCTCCACTTTAGATTTCCATCGAGGTCGTAGCAATAGAGTCCTTCAGAGCCAAAGAAAGCAACGAGGTGTTTTCCGTCGACCGCCAGACTGGTGTTCGCCTGACTGGCTTTAACGTGTCGCGTAGCCCGCGGGATTCCCTGATAGGCAGTTCGTCGCCAGAGTTCTTTCCCACTGGATTTGTCATAGCAGAGAATGATCCAGCGATGCTGTCCCGAGTCATCTGCGGCGGTGGGTCGTCCACCGGCGCCAAGTACCAACGGGGATTTTCCGTTTTCGGGAACAACGGTGCAGAGGAATATGCGGTCACCCCAAACTACGGGGCTGGAGTGTCCAAGTCCCGGAACGGGTGTCCGCCACAGGACACCCTGAGACTTAGGCGAGTCGGCCGTCCCATTCCAGACCGTGGGAAGCGTATAACCCTCGGCGATCCCAGTTGCCGCGGGACCACGGAATGCCGGCCAGTTTTGAGAAGGCTCGGCTACTAGGACAGCTAGGTTAACTGTAAAACAAGCGGTAAGCATAGCAATTGGTTTTAAATAATTCATGAATTTCCTATCGCGTGACCGGAAGGTTAAGGTAGACCAGGTTCAGAGAGTTTGAATTTGCAACCGCAATTTCCGGATAGCCATCCTGATTGAGATCACCGATCGCGAGATTGTAGGTTGCGTTTGCTGGGTCGCCGAACCGTACTTCGAGGAACTCTTGACCATCACCCTGATTCAAAAAGACGGCATTAGGCTGAGCTACATTTCCAACAATGATGTCCGGCCGATTGTTCTGATTCATATCCGCAATAGCTAGGGCGTAGGTTCGCCCGTCCTCACGACCAAAATTGAAGGTTTTACTCACGCCACCCTTTCCATCGCCCAGATAGATGTTATTCGACTGCCCAATGTTGCCGGTAACCCAATCCAGCTTCCCGTCACCGTTAAGATCAGCTACTGCAACGGCGCGTGTTTCATCACGGCCGGAACCGAAAGGAAGGCGTTGGTTAAAGTGTGTCCTGCCGTCGTTTATGAGTACGACATTGGGTTGGTTGTCTCGATTGGCGAGGATCAGATCAAGATGGCCATCCTGATTAAGGTCGGCGACGGCGACATCGATCGTAGAATCAACGGCGTTACCAAAAGTTCGGGAGGTGGGGAATTTTGCAGCGCCGTTGTTAAAATATATTAGGTTTTGTTTGCCCCGAGCATTGGCCAGAATATCAATACTGCCGTCCTGATTGATGTCGACAAGCTTCAGGCTACGGATGCTCGAGGGACGTCCGAACGAGGCCTGGTATTGAAAGTGTCCATGGCCGTCATTGAGGAAAATTGCGTTGGGGGCAGTATCATTGCCGACGGCGATATCAAGATCACCGTCGTTGTCGAGGTCTGCGAGTTCTGTGGCGTAGGAAGCAACTAGATCCTGACCCAGAGGTCGTACAAGTTTAAATTGGGCTCGTCTCTGATTGAAAAATAGAAAATTTTGTTGGGGCCAATGTCGTCCGTTGGCGACGACGATATCGGGATTCGTATCGCCATCAAGATCCCCGATACGAATGGAAGCAGAGCTGTTTTTCTGTGTTCCAAGGTAGAGTCTCTCACTGGTGACAAACTTTCGCTCCACCGGCTCAGCAAATATTTTAGACGGTCCAGTAAAGGCCATGCCCAACAGTAGTAACAGGGCAAAACTAGATTTCTGCAAATGCATTATCTTCCTCTGTACGAATAGCTAAAATCTGGCGGAGAGGGAATCTCTTGCTAACCAGACTCTCTTTTGACAATGGTGGATATCTGCTAGCGACTGCCCATTTTACTATCCTAGCACCCTCCCACAGCGAATGACATCCCTCATGTAATGCGGCCGTGAATGCTCGATTTCCGTCTGTTTCACAAGGCTCGCAGGATTCGACACGTTTCACTGGCCACATCTGGAAAATTGTTTTCAGCGGGGTATATTACATGTTGCAATTTTAAATATGATCGTTTCACGTTCACTGTTTTGTCTAACCATCGTTCCCCTGAAAAGTAAATGAAAACCATTTTAAGATTACTAATCTGTCTGGTATCCCTATTGCCGATTCCGGTCATTGTTACAGCGGCCGATGTCACTGCAGCCCGCAAACCCAACATTGTCTTTATTTTTGTTGACGATCAGGGTTATTACGATCTCGGTTGTTACGGAGCGACCGAGGTAGAGACTCCGCACATTGATGCCATGACTGCTGACGGTGTGCGGTTCACGGACTATTACGCCGCAGCCCCGATCTGTAGTCCATCTCGCGCGGGCTTATTGACTGGGTGTTACCCCCGCCGCGTGGGCAACGAAATTTGGGTGCATCGGGCAGATTCGCCATCCGGCATTCATCCTGACGAACTGACAATCGCCGAGTTACTTAAGGACAATGGCTACGCGACCGCTTGTATCGGAAAATGGCATCTCGGATTTCACGAACCTTTCCTACCCCGTAATCAGGGGTTCGATTACTATTTCGGACTCCTCCACAACCTCGACCCGGTCGAGATCGTGTATTTTGAGCAAGACGGCGGCGTGCCCTTGATGCGTAATGAGGATGTCGTCAAACGTCCGGCCGATCCAGCAGAACTGACTCAAGTCTACACTGACGAGGCGATTCAGTTTATCGAGAAGAACAAGCAAGGCCCGTTCTTTCTCTATCTACCGCACACCATGCTCCACAATCCGCTCGGAGTCAGCGAAGCATTCAAGGGCAGCTCAAACTGGGGTGAATACGGCGATGCCATTCAGGAACTCGATCATAACGTCGGTCGAATTTTTGATACCTTGAAACGGCTGAAAATCGACGACAACACGATCGTCGTCTACGCCTCGGACAATGGCCGCGGGCCAGGTCGTACGCCCCAACAGAAGTTACGCGGACGCAAACTGTCGACCTACGAAGGCGGCATACGCGTGCCGGCGATCGCTTGGGGTCCGGGATTAGGCATACAAACCGCGGAGTCGTCGGCAGTCGTGCGGGCAATGGATTGGTATCCGACGCTCGCCACGTTCGCCGGAATCCAGGTTCCCGAAGGCCGCGTCATTGACGGGCGCGATATCAGCCCACTCCTAAAGGGCGAAACCAAGATCGTGCCGCCACCCGGAATGAAAAAATCACTCAACGCGGCGGTCCCACTTCGACGTCGGTGGAATCCTCGCGGAGAATGGGCTCCGCTGATCAGTCGCACCGAATACAATGACGCCTTCTTTTATCATGGCAGTCAGGGCGCGCTGGCCGCCGTACGCTGGGGCCACTGGAAGCTCTACTTGAATCCGAGCCTGCAGCTGTACAATCTTTCGGAAGATCCCGCGGAATCAAAACTGGTGCGCAATCAGGCAATCGCCCGCAAACTGCGTGGAATGGCTATTTTGTTTCAGGAGGAAATGCGACTCGACGCGCGGCCGGCGGGACAAGCTCCACCGCAACCTCGAGCCGACGGAAGAACCGAGATTCCCCAAGAGACACTGAATCGGCTGTATGCAAATCCGAATGTGACCTATGCACGATATGGTGATCGCACGCTGGAAATGGACATTTATCGACCGCAAGGAGTCTGGGGAGAATTGCCCGCGGTGGTTTGCATTCATGGCGGCGGTTGGGCCAAAGGGAATCGAATCAATCATGAAAAGGTCGCTCAGGCACTCGCAGCGCGGGGTTATGTCGCCGCCACGATCTCGTATCGCCTGAGTGGCGAAGCCCCTTTTCCGGCAGCAATCCACGATTGTAAAGCAGCAGTTAGATTCTTGCGAGCAAATGCCAAAAAGTACGGTATAGACACCGAGAATATCGGTGCGATCGGGCTTTCCGCAGGCGGACACTTGACGGCGTTGCTCGCGACGTCAGCCGATGTACCGGAACTTGAAGGCGCAGGTGGAAATGCCGAATTCAGCAGCGCGATACAGGCGGCCGTGCCCGTAGGCGCTCAGACGGACCTGTTATCCGAGAGAACGCGGATGATTTCTGCTAGCGCCGATCGGGGTGATATCTGGAGACAGTTTCTCAGCGGCGCCCAACAAGACAATCCTGCATCGTATCGACTCGCATCGCCGCTATATCACCTCGATAAGGCCGACCCACCCTGCTCTTTTCTGGCGGGGGAAACAGATGATCCCAGTACCCATGCAGATTTGTTTCGACGGCACATGAAGAGGTTCGGTATCCCCTCCCAACTGACGCTCGTTCAGGATGCACCGCATTCGTTTGTGGGAAAACAAATCTGGTTTGAGGAGCTGATCAAAACGGCCGACGTGTTCTTTAAAGACCAATTGAAGAATTCGCAGCGAAAGTAGCGGGAGGTTTTGGGGGCCGCATCGCGGAAATCATATCTGGAAAGAATATATTGAAGAATCTAGTGATTCCGTCAACACTATGCTCTTTATACGAAACAAGGTC
>TARA_B110000263_G_scaffold26497_1_pt1 | contig 13171 bp, 10 predicted proteins | sample TARA_B110000263 | Tara Oceans TARA_B110000263 (sample SAMEA4397730) | marine metagenome | biome: Polar Biome; feature: [MES] marine water layer (ENVO:01000295) within the mesopelagic zone...; material: water (ENVO:00002006), including particulate matter (ENVO:01000060) such as......
TTTTAAAAAAATAGAAATGAGTGATTCTAAATCAAAATCAAAAAAAAAACCTACTTTAAAAGTTCAAGTACATAACCTCGAAATTTCTTTAAAAGAAGAAAAAGATAAGTTTTTAAGACTTTTTGCTGAATTTGAAAATTATAAGAAAAGAACAACAAAGGAAAGACTCGATTTATACAAGACTGCTTCACAAGAGTTAATGACAGCTCTTTTGTCAGTCATTGATGATATGAATAGAGCTTCTTTGGAGTTTGGCAAGTCTAAGGAAAAAGGTCTTGTGGAAGGTTTTTTATTAATAAAAAATAAATTTTCAGAAATTTTAAAATTTCAAGGATTAATTTTAATTGAAGTTGAAAAAGGTGATGAATTTGATGTTGAGATTCATGAAGCAATTACTCAAATTCCTGTTGATGATAGTAATATGAAAGGTAGAGTTATAGATGTTATTGAAAGTGGTTATAAATTAGGAGATAAAATAATTAGATATCCTAAAGTAGTGGTAGGAAATTAAAAGAAATTTAATGAAAGAAGATTATTATGACATACTAGGAATTAGTAAATCAGCTTCTGAAAGTGAAATTAAAAAGGCTTACAGAAAGAAAGCTATTAAATATCACCCTGATAAAAATCCTGGTGATTCTTCTGCTGAAGAAAATTTCAAAAAGGCTGCCGAAGCTTATGAAGTTTTAAGTAATTCTGAGAAACGATCTAAGTATGACCAGTTTGGTCATTCTGCATTTGACGGTAGTGGTGGATTTGGAGGAGGAGGAATGAATATGGACGATATATTTAGTCAATTTGGCGATATTTTTGGGAGTGCTTTCGGAGGTGGATTTGGTGGATTCGGTGGTGGTGGTCAAAGAAGGTCTAAAGGCAGTAATTTAAGAATTAGAGTAAGTCTAGAACTTAAAGAAATTGTGCTTGGAGTTGAGAAAAAAATTAAAGTAAAAAGAAAGATAAAAGCTAAAGGAGTATCCTATAAAAATTGTTCTTCTTGTAATGGTTCTGGTCAAGTAACTAGAATTACAAATACCATTTTAGGAAGAATGCAATCAGCTAGCACATGTCCTAGCTGCAATGGTTCTGGTCAAGTAATTTCTAATAGACCTTCAAATTCAGATTCTAATGGTTTAATTGTTTCTGAAGAAACGGTTTTAGTTAAAATACCTGCTGGAGTTGAGGATGATATGCAATTAAAAGTTACTGGTAAAGGAAATGATTCTGTTGGAGATGGAATACCTGGGGATTTAATAGTTCTAATTCAAGAAAATGAACATCCAACTCTAAAGAGAGAAGGTAATAATTTACATTATGACATGTACATAAGTATTTCAGATGCTGTTTTAGGTATATCTAAGGAAATAGAAACTGTAACTGGAAGTGTTAGAATTAAGCTTGAATCAGGTATTCAGTCTGGAAAAATTTTAAGATTAAGAGGTAAAGGTTTAACAAGTTTAAACTCTTATGGTGCAGGTGACTTATTAGTTCATATTAATGTTTGGACTCCTAGAATTTTAAACAAAGAACAAAAATTGTTTTTTGAACAAATGAAGAATAATGAAAACTTCATACCCTCTCCTGAAAAAGGCGAAAAGTCATTTTTTGAAAAGGTGAAAGATATGTTCTCATAAAACAATCTTTAGTTAATATAGTCTTTACACTTAATATTTACTCTCAATTTGATTATATTTAAAAAAATATTATCAGATGAAAAAGTTTATTGAATTTATTAACAAGGAATTTTTTATAACAGATTCTATAAAGTTTTCTATAGTAACAATTTTAATTGTTACACTAATCTTTTTAATCACTTATTTTTCATTAAAGCTTGTCAAAAAAATTGCAACAAAAAAACTAGATGAAGAAAGAAAACTTAAATTTAAATCTGTTTTTTCTTTTTTCAATTATTTTGTATACCTGGTTGTTATTCTAATTACTTTTCAGAATTTCGGAATTAATCTAACTGGTATTTTCGCAGCTTCAGCAGCTTTATTTATAGGTATAGGTCTAGCTTTACAGACGTATTTTCAAGATATTATTTCTGGAATTTTAATATTAGCCGATCAAACTGTACATGTTGGAGATATTATTGAAATTGATGGTAAAGTTGGAAGAGTAGAAAATATTAAAATAAGAACTACTAGAGCAGTAACTTTTGATAATAAAGTGTTAATTATACCCAATCACAAATATCTTACTTCAACTTTATTTAATTGGACTGAAAACGGAACTGTTTTAAGAGGGAGTGTTTCTGTGGGAGTGTCTTATGGTTCTGACGTTGAGTTAGTAAAAAAAATTCTATTAGATATAGCTGACACTCATCCTCATCTTATGAAAAATCCTTCTCCTCATGTAATTTTTAAAAATTTTGGAGACAGTTCTTTAGATTTTCAATTAATTTTTACATATAACAATGGATTTAGAGTTAATTTAATTGAAAGTGATATTAGGTTTTTATTACACAAAAGTTTTAAAGAACATAATATTGAAATACCATTTCCTCAAAGAGTTGTTCACTTAGAGAAATAATTAATTATGTCAAAAATTTTAATAATTGAAGATGAAGAATCTATAAGGAGAGTTCTTAAAAAAGTTCTAATAGAGGAAGATAATAAACATCAATTTATTGAAGCTTCAGATGGTGTCCAAGGAATCGAAAAGATCAAATCCAATAAATTAAATTTAATATTATGTGACATTAAAATGCCTAAAAAAGATGGCATAGAAGTGTTGCAATTTATCATAAAAGAGTGCCCTGAAGTTCCTACTATCATGATCTCCGGTCATGGAGATCTAGAAACAGCCGTTGAATCAATGAGATTAGGTGCATTTGACTATATATCTAAACCACCAGATTTGAATAGGTTACTTAATTCAGTTAGATCTGCATTAAAAAATAATGACTTTACAAAGAAAAGTAGATCCAATTTAAAAAAGTCTAAAGAATTTGAAATAATTGGTGACTCAAATGAAATTCAGGATGTAAAGAATTTAATTCAAAAAGTTTCTTTAACTAATGCTAAAGTTTTAATCCAAGGCCCAAATGGTTCAGGAAAAGAATTAGTAGCTCATCAAATACATTTAAATAGCTCTAGAAATGATGCTCCTTTTATTGAAGTTAATTGTGCCGCTATTCCATCTGAATTAATCGAAAGTGAACTTTTTGGACATATTAAAGGAGCTTTTACTTCAGCTATAAAAGATAAAGCGGGAAAATTTGAAGCAGCTAATGGTGGTACTATTTTTTTAGATGAAATTGGAGATATGAGCTTGTCAGCTCAATCAAAAGTTTTAAGAGCTTTACAAGAGCATAAAATACAAAGGGTAGGAAGTGAAAGAGATTTAATTGTTGATGTTAGAGTTATAGCTGCCACTAATAAAAATTTAAGAAATGAAATATCCCTCAATAACTTTAGAGAAGATTTGTATCATAGGCTCGCTGTAATAGAAATAAATGTCCCTTCTTTAAACAATCGTAAATCTGATATACCAGCTTTAATACAACATTTTTTAAAAGATATTTCTAAAGAAAATCAATTAACTCTGAAAAATATCGAAAATAAAGCTGTTTTGGAATTACAAAAATATGACTGGTCTGGAAATGTTAGAGAATTAAGAAATGTAATTGAAAGATTATCTATTTTATCTGATAACAGTGTGATAATGCTAGAGGATATTATCAAATATTCTAACAAAAAATAATTTATGAAAATCTTTATTACTCTTTTAACTTTTTTTCTTTCGATAAATGTATTTTCTCAAAATGATAAAGTAATGATTGAGAAAATATTTGATACGTCAATGAACTTTAGTAATAGTTATCAATTATTAGATTATTTATCCAATGAAATTGGGGGAAGATTATCTGGATCATTGAATGCAGATAGAGCAGTCAAATGGGGTCAAGAAGAATTAAATAAAATTGGCTTTGACAAGGTATGGTTACAAAAATTAATGGTTCCTAAGTGGGTTAGAGGACCAAAAGAATTTGCTTTAATTGAAACTCAACCAGGTGTTACTTTTAATGTAGACGTTTGTGCTCTAGGAGGTTCGGTAGCTACACCATCTGTTGGTATAAAAGCTAACGTAATAGAAGTTAAAAGTTTTGAGGAATTAAAAAATTTAGGCAAGAATAAAATAGATGGTAAAATAGTTTTTTTCAACCGTCCGATGCAATCTAATTTGGTAAGTACTTTTCAAGCTTACGGAAAAGCTGTTAATCAAAGAACAAATGGAGCTGTAGAAGCTGTTAAATATGGAGCAATTGGAGTAATTGTACGATCTATGAGTTTAAGACTTGATGATTATCCTCATACAGGTACTATGAATTATGGTAATCTTCCTCCAAGTAAAAAAATTCCTGCAGCAGCAATTAGCACAAATGCTGCTGAAAAATTAAGTGATTTATTAATTATTAATCCAAATCTTAAATTTTTATTAAGACAACAGTGTAAACAATTAAAGGATGTAGTTTCTTATAATGTAATAGCTGAAATTAAAGGTTCGGAATATCCTAATGAAATAATACTAATTGGAGGTCATTTAGATTCTTGGGACTTGGGAGATGGTTCACATGATGATGGTGCTGGAATTGTTCAGTCAATGGATTTGTTAAACATATTTAATAAGATCAATTATACTCCTAAAAGAACTATTAGAATTGTTTTGTTTATGAATGAAGAGAATGGAACAAGAGGAGCTAAAAAATATTTTGAAGTTGCTAAAAAAAATAACTTAAATCATATTTTTGCTCTTGAATCCGATGCAGGTGGTTTTACACCTAGGGGTTTTTCATTTACTTCAAATGAAAATAATTTTAAAATGATTCAATCTTGGAAAAAAATATTTGAACCTTATTTAATTAATTCATTTGAACTAGGTGGAAGTGGAGCAGATATAGCACTATTAAAGACTGACTATAATGTTTTGGCCGGATTAAGACCTGATTCTCAAAGATATTTTGATTATCATCATACTTCTATCGATACTTTTGACGCAATTAATAAGCGAGAGCTTGAATTAGGAACATTTGCAATGACATCACTTGTATATTTGTTTGATAAATACGGAATTATTAAATAATCTACACTTTGGAAACTTTATTTGATTTAGATAAGTCTTTATTTGTTTTTTTAAATTCATTGGGCAGTAAACCTTTTGATTTATTATGGCTTATAGTAACCAATAAAATATCTTCTTTTCCACTATATATTTTTCTATTGATTTATTTGTTTAAAAAAACTGAATCAAAAAATTTTAATCTTACAATTTTAGTTATAGCACTATTAATATTATTTACTGATCAAATGAGTAACTTTTTTAAAATTTATTTTGAAAGATTAAGGCCATGTCATAATGAAGATCTTAATACTTACATTAGAATTGTTAAAGAAGGTTGTGGGGGTTTGTATGGCTTTTTCTCAGCTCATGCATCCAATTCTTTTGCTATAGCCACTTTTTTTTATTTCAAATTAAATAAATATTCAAAACATTTTAAATATCTTTTTATTTGGGCTTTAATAGTTTCTTATAGTAGAATTTATGTTGGAGTTCATTATCCTATAGATATTATTTTTGGAATATTTTTTGGAATATTTTCTGGTTATGTGTTTTATTCATTTTTATCAATTATTAATAAAAAAATTAAATAATCATTATTATGTTTTATAGAGTAAATGAATATAGGACTCTTTTTTTAAGAATCTCTTTGGCTTATTTATTTTATTTCATTGCTAGAGTACTATTCTATTTTTATAATAGTAACATGATTATAATAGATAGTTTTAGTGAATTTATTAACCTATGTTTTATTGGATTGACTTTCGACACATCTGCAATTTTATATACTAATGTTTTATTTATACTAATTTCTTTAATTCCATTTAAAAACAATTCGAATCCTTCTTTTCAAAAGGGAATGATGATGTTGTATTTTTCAACCAATATAATATCTTACTCTACAAATTTCTTTGATTTTATATATTATAGATTTTCACAATCTAGGTTAACTACTAGAGTATTTGACATTCTAGAAAATGAAACTAACATAACTACTTTGGCTGGTTCTTTTATTATTAATTATTGGCACGTTTTTGTTTTGTTTTTTATATTGATTTTTATTTGGTTGTATTTGTATAAAAGAATAGATTTTAAAAAATCTAATTCTAAAAACTCATTCAATTATTATCTTTTTTCTTTATTATGGTCATTGTTTATAATTTTTATTTGTGTATTAGGAATGAGAGGAGGGATTGGTAATGCTACTAGACCTATAAACATGGTGGATGCTCATAGGTTTGTTAAAAAAGGTATTCATGCAGATTTTGTATTAAACTCACCCTTTTGCTTAATAAGAACTTATAATAAAAATTATTTCAAAAAGAAAAATTTTATTCCTGTTTCAAAAGTAGATTCTATAATTAGACCAGTAAAAAAATTAAATGACTCACTGTTTTCAAGACCTAATGTTATTTTAATAGTTATGGAAAGTTTTGGAAGAGAATATATAGGATCTTTTAATAAGGATAATTCTATTGATAATTATGAAAGTTATACTCCTTTTTTAGATTCTTTATCAAATCATAGTTTAATCTTTACAAATGCTTTTGCCAATGGCAGACAATCTATAGAAGCATTACCTTCTATTTTAGCTAGTGTTCCATCTTTTAAAGTCCCTTATACATCTTCACCCTATTCAAGTCAAAATATTCAATCATTAGCCTCAGTGTTTAATGATATTGACTATTCTACTTCTTTTTTTCATGGAGCTCCCAATGGTTCAATGGGATTTTTAGGTTTGTCAAATATTTTAGGTTTTCAGAATTATTATGGAAAAAATGAATTTAATGATAATTCTTTATATGATGGATATTGGGGTATTTGGGATGAACCTTTTTTAGATTTCATGAAAAACAAAATTGACAGTTTTAAAGAGCCTTTTTTTACAACATTTTTTAGTTTATCATCACATGAACCTTTCAATGTTCCTAAAAAGTACAGCGGCGTATTTCCAACAGGAAATATTCAGATGCATCAAGTTGTTGGGTATTCTGACAATGCATTAAAAGAGTTTTTCAACTCTTCTAAAAACGAACCTTGGTTTAAAAATACTTTATTTGTAATTACCGCTGATCATTGTAACCAATTTTGGTATCCTTACTATAGCGCTCCTATAAATAGATTTGCAATACCAATTTTATTTTACCATCCAAACAACAGCTTTAAAGGGGTAAATAAAGGACTTTCACAGCAACTAGATATTTTTCCATCAATTATTGACTTAATTGGATACGATAAGTCATTAAACACTTGGGGAAGGAGTTTGTTCTCTAAGTCTAATGATGTTCCTTTTTCTATTCATTATTCTGGGACTGTTTACCATTTTTCAATGGGAGATTTCATTTTAGTTTTTGATGGAGATAATGTGATAGGAGTTTATGATATTAATGATTTGCGTTTAGAAAATAACTTAATAGGAGAGTCTGAAATTAATTATTCTAAAGAAGAACTTTATTTGAAAGCTTTTTTTCAAGACTATATGGATAGAATAATAGATAATAAGTTAGATTAAATTACTTTATTAAATCTGGAAAGTTTAATTTGAATTTATTTATTCTAGGAGCAGACACTTTTATGATATATAGATCGTAAGGATTATTTTTTTTGTAATCTTGATGATAATCTTCAGCTATATAAAACACTTTAAATGGTTTTATTTCTGTTGTTATTTCGTTATATGTTTTATTTTTTAAAAGACGATCTATTTCATTTTTTATTATACTTTTTTCATTATTAGAATTGTAAAATGCTATCGATCTATATTGTGTCCCTCTATCTGGACCTTGTCTGTTTAATGTTGAAGGATCATGAGATCCAAAAAATACTTCAACTAATATTTTAAAATCAATTTTATTAGAATCATAAATCACTTCTACTGTTTCGGCATGCCCCGTTCTTCCACTTATTACCTGATCATAATTAGGATTTTTTGTAAATCCACCAGAATATCCTGAATTAACTTCAATCACACCATTTAGATTTTCATAAATTCCTTCCACACACCAAAAGCATCCAGAAGCAAAATAAGCTTTTTGATAACTTTGATTTTCTATTTCTGTTTTAAGGTTAAACTGAATCAATAAAGTTGAAATTATTAAAATTTCTTTTATCATGATGTTTTAATTATAATATGAGTTTGTTTACGAAATGTTTCCAAGTTAATTTCTTTTTTTTTATTCTTATTCCTTGTTTGATTAAATTAAGATCAGAGTTCAATGCAAATAAGATTTTTTTTGCCAAATCTTTTGGATTAGTTTTAGATAAAAATCCGTCTTTATTGTCAATGATATATTCTGAAAGACCATTTATATCTGAACATATAGTTGGCACTTCAAATTGAACAGAAAGGGGAGTTATTCCACTTTGAGAAGCACTTTTATATGGTTGAATTATTAGATCTGAAGAACAAAACCAATATTTAACCTCATTTTCTTTTATAAATTCATTTTTGAAGAAAATGTTATTAATAACATTTTCTTCAATAGCTAATTTTTTATATTTATTTATTGATTCATAATTTTCCCCAACAACTAATAATTTTATTTTATTGTTTTGTTTAATAATTTCTGACATTGCTTTTATTAAAATATCTAAGCCTTTGTATTTTCTAATTAATCCAAAAAATAGTAAATATTTATAATTGCTATTTAATCCTAATTTTTCTTTTGCAATTTTCTTTTCTATTGGATTACCAAACTTTGTTGGTATTGGATGAAATAATGTCTCTCCTTTTTTATTTGATTCAACTAATTTAATTTGTTTAGATACATTTTTTGATAAACTAATGTATTTATCAATACTTTTTAAAAATAGTTTTAATAAATTTTTCTGGAATATTCCTTTTTCATGTGGATATGCATTATGAATTAAACCTATAGTACTTATTTTATTATCAATTAATTTGTTTATGCAAGATATGCATGGAGATAGAAAGGCTGTCCAGTAAGAAGTAATTACCAAATCTGGATTTATATCATTTATTAGTTTTGCTATTGATATCCAATTAAAAGGATTAATAGAGTTAATTACTCTTTTAGATTTTATTTTTAATTCTGATGTTTTGTTTGAAAATTGAGATTTTCCTGGGAATAACAATGAAGGATATTGTAGTTTAAAGTTTAGAACTATTACAGTATGTCCATTTTGTTTTAGTTCATTGCACAGTTCTTGGTTTGTATCTGCAATTCCTCCTCTATATGGAAAATATGGACCAATAACTATAATTTTCATATTTAATCATTTACTAATATCCAATCTCCATTTTTTAAATGATTTTCAGCTAATTTATATTTTAAAGTTTTTACTTCACCATTAGTTAAGTGTTTAATGGTTACTTTTTCGTTTCTACCAATTTTTTTCTCTTCTCTTACAATAGTTTCCACATAACTGTTTCTTTGTGACGCCATTTGGCCAACTTTTCTATTAATTGAAGCTATTTCATCGCTATTTAAAACTTCTTCTTTTGAAATATTTAATTTTTGTTTTCTTCTCACTTTTCGATCTTCTCTTATTTCTGACGGATCCTTTGAAGGTAATTGTCCATTAAAGAGAAATGAAATGATTTCTTTGTTTACTCTTCCCAACATAGATTTAAATAATTCATATGCTTCGAATTTATAAATAACTAGCGGGTCTTTTTGTTCATGTACAGCTAATTGAACAGACTGTTTCAATTCATCCATTTTTCTTAAGTGATCTTTCCATGCTTCATCAATTATTGCTAATGATATATTTTTTTCAAAATCATTAATTAAAGTTTCACCTTTAGATTCATACGCCTTTTTAAGATCTGAAACAACATTTAATGTTTTTTTTCCATCAGTAAATGGAACAACAATCCTTTCAAAATTATTTGCTGGATTTTCATATACGTTTTTTATAACAGGAAATACTTTTTCAGTACTAATTACCATTTTTGAATTATAATGTTTATAGGCACTTTTATAAGTTTTAGATATAATTTCTTCTGAATTAGTTATTTCAAAATCATTTGCTGAATATTCTGAACTTAATGAAAAATATCTAATGATATCAAATTCGTAATCTTTATAATTATTAGATGTTTTATTATTTTCAACTATTAATTCAGTCGTATCGTAAATCATATTTGCGATATCTACTTTCAATCTATCTCCTTCAAGAGAATGTCTTCGTCTTTTGTAAATGACTTCTCTTTGTGCGTTCATTACATCATCATATTCTAGTAATCTTTTTCTAATTCCAAAATTGTTTTCTTCAACTTTTTTTTGAGCCCTTTCTATTGTCTTTGTCATCATAGAATGTTGAATAACTTCTCCTTCTTCTAATCCCATTTTATCCATCATTTTAGCAACCCTGTCAGATCCAAATAATCTCATTAAGTTATCTTCTAGAGACACATAGAATTGAGAGCTTCCAGGATCTCCTTGTCTACCAGACCTTCCCCTTAACTGCCTATCTACTCTTCTAGAATCGTGTCTTTCAGTTCCTATTATTGCTAAACCTCCATTTGACACAACCTCTTTGTTAATTTTTATATCAGTTCCTCTACCAGCCATATTTGTTGCTATTGTAACAACTCCTCCAATACCTGCTTCCGTTACAATATCAGCTTCCTTTTTGTGTAGTTTAGCGTTTAGAACATTATGTTTTATTTGTTTTATTGAAAGCATTCTTGCTAACAGTTCAGAAATTTCAACTGAAGTTGTTCCAATTAATACTGGGCGACCTTCTTTTGAGACTTTAACAACATCTTCAATAACTGCATTATATTTTTCTCTTTTGGTCTTATAGATCAAATCATTATGATCTTTTCTTGCTATGGGTTTATTTGTTGGAATTTCAACAACATCCAATTTATAAATATCCCAAAACTCTCCAGCTTCAGTTATAGCTGTTCCTGTCATTCCAGAAAGTTTTGTATACATTCTAAAATAGTTTTGAAGTGTAACAGAAGCAAAAGTTTGAGTTGCATCTTCAATTTTAACATTTTCTTTTGCCTCAATAGCTTGATGTAAACCATCAGAGTATCGTCTCCCGTCCATTATCCTTCCAGTTTGTTCGTCAACGATTTTAACTTTGTTATCCATTATAACATACTCAGTATCTTTCTCGAAAAGTGTATATGCTTTTAATAATTGATTAAGAGTATGTATTCTTTCACTCTTAATTGCAAAATCGTTATATACTTTTTCTTTTTCTTCAACCTCTTTATTAACATCCAATTTTTTGTTTTCTATTTCTGCAAGCTCAATTGATAGATTAGGTAAAACAAAAAAGTGAGAATCATCTTTATTGTCTGAAATATTATCAATTCCTTTATCTGTTAACTCTATCTGGTTGTTTTTTTCATCAATAACAAAATATAAACCTGAATCCACTTTAGGCATTTCACGATTATTATCTTGCATATAAAAATTCTCTGTTTTTTGGAGTAATTGTTTAACCCCTTCTTCGCTTAAGTATTTAATTAAGGCGGAGTTTTTTGGTAATCCTCTGTAAACTTGAAGTAGATGAAATCCTCCATCTTCTTTATTTCCTTCACTTATTAATTTTTTTGCTTTTGAAAGAACTTGAATTAATAATTGTTTTTGTTTTTGAACAATTGAATGAACTTTAGGTTTTAATTCATTAAATTCATGAATATCACCCTTAGGAACAGGCCCTGAAATAATTAAGGGTGTCCTAGCATCATCTATTAAAACTGAATCAACTTCATCCACAATAGCATAAGAACGTTTAGTTTGAACTAAATCTGAAGAAGAGTGAGCCATGTTGTCTCTTAAATAATCAAAACCAAACTCATTATTAGTTCCATAAGTAACATCAGAATTGTAAGCTTTTTTTCTACCTTGAGAATTAGGGCTATAATGGTCAATACAGTCTATGCTAAGTCCATGAAACTCAAAAATAGGAGCCATCCAGGCACTGTCTCTTTTAGCTAAATAATCATTAACTGTTACAAGGTGAACTCCATTTCCAGTTAAAGCATTCAAATAAACGGGTAGTGTAGCTACTAAAGTTTTACCTTCACCTGTATGCATTTCAGCAATTTTACCTCTATGCAAAGCTATTCCACCAATTAATTGTACATCATAATGTACCATATCCCATGTTACTTCTTTACCTGCAGCATTCCATTTGTTTAACCAAATAGCATTTTCACCATTAATAGAAATATATGCTTTCTCAGAAGAAAGGTTCATGTCAAAAGATGATGCTTTTACCATGATTTCAGAATTTTCTTTGAATCTTTTAGCAGTTTCTTTTACAACTGCAAATGTTTCAGGAAGAATTTCATTTAACAACTCATCTACTTTTGAATTTGATGTTTCTAAAACAGAATCAATTTCTTGAAATAACTCATCTTTTTCATCAATGTTATTTGAAGAATCTATTCTATTTTTTAATTCTAAAACTTTTTCATTAAAAGGAGTTCTAACTAATTGAATTTTATCTTTGAATTCAATAGTTTTATTTCTAAGCTCATCATGGTTAAGTGATGACAGAGCACTTTCAAAACTCAAAACTTCTTTTACTATACCCTCAACTTCTTTTAAATCTTTTTTTGATTTACTTCCTACAAAAACATTAAGTATAGAGTTTATTAAGCTCATTAGATTTTTATATTTAAGTCAAATTTAAGTAAAAAAAAAGCCTCGAAAGAGACTTTAGTTAAGTTTTTGAAACATCTAATATTCATCTTCGTTCCATAGATAATCTTCATCAGTTGGGTAATCAGGCCAAATTTCTAAAATTGATTCATATGTTTCTTCTTCTTCTTCTTCAATTTCTTGTAAGTTTTCAATAACTTCTAATGGAGATCCAGTTCTAATAGCGAAATCAATTAATTCGTCTTTATTTGCAGGCCACGGAGCATCACTTAAATAGGAGGCTAATTCTAATGTCCAATACATATTTTTAAATTATATTATTTGCAAAAATAATTTTTTAAATGACTTTTGCAATATTTAAATTAAAAAATTAATATTTTTTTTTTTTGCAAATGAAAATAATAGAATTATTATTGAAAAAAACAGGGCAAATCTATAGATAAAATCTCCATACTTTACATAAAAAGTAATATTATTTGAAATTCCTATTTTAGAATTTATAATTCCGCTTGTGTTATAGT
>TARA_B110000263_G_C15312192_1_pt1 | contig 13161 bp, 11 predicted proteins | sample TARA_B110000263 | Tara Oceans TARA_B110000263 (sample SAMEA4397730) | marine metagenome | biome: Polar Biome; feature: [MES] marine water layer (ENVO:01000295) within the mesopelagic zone...; material: water (ENVO:00002006), including particulate matter (ENVO:01000060) such as......
GATCTAGTAGACCCATATTTACTAAACTATTCATCAATCTTGTCAAAAAATATAATTTTAAATAATAATAAAATAATAATTAATAAATCAATAGTTAAAGATGGTAAATATAAGTCATTGTCATTGATTGATCTAGATAACGATTCAATCGTTGAAGTAGTTGCAGTCAATGTTAATGGTAACATTGATGCTTTTGATTTAAATCTATATAATAAAAATGGATTTCCATTATATAGTAATGCAGATAGTCCAATCTTTTCAATGAACCTATTTGATGATATAAGACGTGAATTAGTTTATCAAAATAATAATGGTGAGATAATAATATTAAATTATGAAGGTAATGTTGTTGATAAAATTTCTACTAAATATAAACTAGTATCACTCGGTAGTTATCAAGGTGAAAAAGGAATACTAACAGACAAATCTTTTTTTGCTTTTATTGATGATGATAAAAATAATTTCAATGAATGGCGATACCCATTTTCTTCTGCAGATAATTCAAGATATTTGCAACTAAAAGAACCAATCTCAGATAGAATATTAATTATAGATCAAAATCTTTCATATGCATATCCAAACCCTTCAAGTGGTGAAGCAATTAATTTCCGGTTAAAATTAGGTTTTGTTGAAAATATTGATATTTTTATTTATGATATTGCAGGTTTTTCAATAAAAAGAATATCACTTCAGAATTTAGGAATTAATAATCAGATATTTGAAATACCATGGGATATTTCAAATATCGAATCGGGTGTTTATATTGCACGAATTGTTGTTAAAAATAGAAACAGCACTGATGAAAAAATTATTAAACTGGGTATTGCTAAATGAAACAAGTTTATATGTTTTTATTCTCATCATTTTTACTTGCTCAAGGCCAATACAATCATCCAGAATTAGACTGGGAAACTATTGAGACTGATCATTTTAAAATTCATTTTTATAGTGAAACTGAAAATTCTGCTAGATTAGGTGCATATATTGCTGATTCAATATTTGCTTCAGTAACTAATCTTTATAATTTTAAGCCATTTAATAAAACAGATATTATTTTTACAGATGTTGATGATATATCAAATGGAGCTGCATATTTCTACGATAATAAAATAATCATTTGGACTAGCCCTTTAGATTTTGAGTTGAGAGGTTCACATAAATGGCTGGAAAATGTAATTACTCATGAATTCACACATATTGTTTCTATACAAAGCGCTCAAAAATTTGGTAAATCTATCCCTGGTGCTTATTTGCAATATATTGGATATGAAAAAGAAAAACGTCCAGATGTTTTATATGGTTATCCAAATTCTTTAATAAGTTATCCTATACCAGGAACTTCAGTCCCTCCTTGGCTTGCAGAAGGCGTAGCGCAATATATGTATCCAGGAGCTGATTGGGATAATTGGGATAGTATAAGAGATATGATTTTAAGAGATCGAGTAATTAATAATAATATGTTAACCTGGAATGAACTTAATACCTTTGGGAAAAGTGGTGTCGGTAATGAATCAGTATACAATACTGGTTATGCATTCGCTAAATACTTAGCTATCACATACTCATCAGAATCTCTTTCAGGAATTTTTAAATATTTACGTAAACCAGGTAACTATTCAATAAATAGAGCTATAAAATCAGTTACTGGTAAGTTAGGAGTGGATGTATATAAAGATTTTTCTGAAGTATTAAGTAAAAGATACAAAACTTTAGCCAGCTCTTTAATATCAAATGAACAAAACTATAAAATTATAATAGAAGAAGGAAGTGCAAATCTACATCCAGTTTGGAATCAAGATGGTTCTATGATTGCATTCTTATCAAATAAAGATAATGATTATTTTGGAAGTACTGATTTATATATTTATGATTTAAATAATGAAACTTATAAAAGGCTTGTCAAAGGTATTTATTCAAAACCGACATGGAACAATAATAAAATTTATTATTCAAAAAGAAGCAAGCTACCAAACAATGTTGGTTCATCTTATTATGATATATATGAATATAACTTAGCTTTAAATAAAGAATGGAGGTTAACAAAAGATGCTCGTGCTTTTTCACCTTTATATATAGGTGAAAACAAATTATTTTATATATCAACTCAAGATGGTTCGCAAAATATATATTTGATTGATATTGAAAAAAAAGTTACATCTAAAATCACAAATTTTTCAGATCAAGAGTCAATTGGTGGTTTGAGTTATGATAAAGTTAATAATCGTTTACTCTATGATATAACAACTCATCATTTTAAGGATATTAATTTTATTAACTTATCAGATACTACAAGTGGAAAATTTATAGCTGAAAAATTATGGGATGAACGTCAAAGTGCTCATTATAAGAATAGTATAATTTATAGTGATGATAGAACTGGAGTTTTCAACCTTTATTTTTTAAATAATAAAGAGCAAGGTTATATAACAAATGTTTCAGGCGGAGCCTTTATGCCTAATATAAATAAAAATGGCAAGGTTGTATTTTCAATATTTGAAGATAGTAAATATAAAATAGCAATTTTAGACAGTATTGATTTAATTCAGGATCTTCAAGTTGGCTACACATCTACATACTACAAAAGGAACGATAGCTTATCCTTACCATTAAAAAAGTCATTAAAAACAAAATCAACTAAATATATAGATCATTTTCCACCAATGTTTCTAATGCCTCGTATAATGGTTGACTATGGTACTCTCAAGCCAGGTTTTTATTTTTATTCTTCTGAAATTTTAGAAAAAGTTTCATTAACTGGAGGTGCATCAATAAATAAAATAAAAGATTTAGACTTATTTTTCACTTTTGAATACAAACACTTATATCCTACTTTATTTATGGAAGCTTTTTATGTTACAAGAAATATTAATGAAGAATATAACTACTCAGTTTATAAGCTTGATAATAATCTTAAATTTAGACTTCTTGAGTTTAGGGGAGGGGTAAAACTACCTTTCTACGGAACAAAGTTTGAATTTTATAGTTCATGGTCTCGTTATAGAGCTTCAATTAAGGAGAAAATATTAGGAAAACCTGAAATTAATACAGGCATTGGTTACGATTATTTTCGTGGAAAAAGTTTAGGCCTTAAATGGAATCTAGATTCTTATAAAAGAAGAGTTGACCAAAATATTAATCCTGTGGGGTTCACTATAAATTTAGATATTAGAAAAGATTTTAATGAATTTATTGAGGGTTTAGATCTATCTGAGTCAGGCACATTAATTTCAAATTTTAATAATAATAATTTAATTCGGATGGAGTTGAATGGAAAATATTTGTGGGAAATTCCAAATACAAACCGTTGGACAATTTCATTGGGAGGTAAAACTGGATTAATTTCAAATACAAAAGTTGATTCATTCTTTTATTTTTTTGGAGGAGGGCTGCCTGGCTTAAAAGGGTATCCATTTTATTCTATTGAAGGTACGCATATGGTAATAGCTGATTTAACTATGAGAATACCGATTTTCAGGGAAAAGCATATTTCATTAGGCTGGTTTACTCTTCAGAACGGAAGTTTTGGACTTATAAGTCAGATGGGAGATGCTTGGAACAATGATCTATCTAAAATAAATATAAAAAAATCTATTGGTTTAGAAAGTAGATTTGCGGGTTATTCATTCTATAATTACCCTACAGCTATTGGATTTGAAATGCACAAAGGTATTGATACTTTTATAATGGATATAGGAGATGGTATTCCCTTATCTTATGGTGGTGAAACTCGTTACTATTTATCAATTTTATTTGGGTTTTAATTGAAGATATTTATATACTTATTTTTATCGCATAATTTAATTTTTTCACAATATGATCTTTACAATGTTAAAAGTTATTCCATTAAACAAGATTCATTATCATTACCACTCAATACAAAAGCAATGTTTAAATCACTATTAATACCTGGATGGGGTCAAGTTGAAAACAATGATTTGTGGTGGAAGACAGCTATTTTTGCTGGAGTTGAAGCTATAAGTTTATTTTCTTCAATTAAACTATCTAATAAAGCTGAAAATATCCGTAGAAATTTTGAACAGTATGGCGATAACCATTGGACTCTAGAAAGGTGGTTTAATAATACACGTTTAATTTTCCCAACTAATTGGGAAAAAATATTAATTGGTACTCATAAGCTTAGTTTAAATATAAATGGTGATTATTATTTCACAGATGAATTAAATGATTTAATTGAAACTTATGATTGGAATAATATTTCTGTTATAAGAAATAGAGATTTTTATGAAAACATTGGAAAGTATGATCAATTTGTAGGTGGTTGGGATGATGAATACGACAATCCTTATGATAATAAAGGCAACTGGTATACTCTCCAAAAAGGGAACGTTGAATCTATTATCTTAACAAAAAATAAAAATTATTACCGTAACCTTAGATATGACAGCAACCAACTCAAGCACTATTCACGTTATGCTATAACTTCTATGATGTTTAATCATATTATTAGTGCATTAGATGCTGCTATTGTATCAAATAGAATGAATAACTTACCAAGTATACGTTTAAATTACGGTTCTATAAATAAGTGGGCAGTTGGTGGTGTTCAAATCACTTATGCGTGGTAAATTCATTTCTATTTTTTTTATTAATAAGGATATTTAATGAAAATTTTATTAATTAATCTTATAGCTTTAAGTTTTATTATTACTGCCTGTTCTAATAAAAACAACCTAAGAGATACAGATTATGACTTAGAGTTTGAAAAAGGCAAAACTGCTTTATCTAAAAAGAAATTTGTTAAGGCTCAAACTCATTTTAACAGTGTAGTAATTGGTGCTTCTCATACAGAATTAGGCGATGATGCTTTATTTTTTTTAGGAGAATCTCATTTTTATGCAAAAAAAGAAGAGCTTCTTGCTATTGCTGAATATGATAGACTGATAAGACGTATGCCGTTCAGTCCTTATGTTGAGCGTGCAAGGTATAGAATATGTGAAGCTTATGTTAGAATGTCTCCAAAGTATTTTAGAGATCAAACCTATAGTGAAAAAGCATTAGAAAAACTTCAAGAATATATTGATGATTACCCTAGTTCAGATAATAGGCTAAAAGCTCAAGAAGAAATTTTAGTTTTAAGAGAGAAGCTATCTAACAAAGCATATAATTCAGGTCTTTTATATATGAAGATGGAAGAGTATAGCGCTGCTATGTTAGGTTTTAAAAAAGTGATTAAAAATTATTATGATACAGATTTTATTGAATTAGCACATATGAAAATAATAGCTTGTCATATATATAAAGATGAGTTCGAAGAAGCAAAACTATATTACGATTTAAAACGAGAGCATATAGAAAAAATTGAAATGGATGACCTTGTTGATGCGTGGTTTGTTCAAAAACGGGTTCTTGATAGACTGGAACTAGATTGAAGACTTGTCTTTTTGGTGGAACATTTGACCCACCACACTTTGGACATTTAATTGTTGCCCAAACTATTTTTGAAGCGGAGCATTTTGATCGTATTGTTTTTGTTCCAGCTCATACGCCACCTCATAAAATTAATGCAAAAATATCTCCTGTTGACGCTAGAATTGAAATGTTAAAGATTGCAATTAAGGATAATCCAAACTTTATTATATCAGATAATGAGATTAAAAGGGGAGGCGTTTCATACTCTTTAGATACGATTTTATCTTATAAAGAAGAAACGAAAACCCTAACAAATGACCTTTTTTATCTTATTGGTAGCGATTCTTTAAAACAATTTCAAACATGGAAAAATCCAAAAGAAATTCTAAAAGAATGTAAACTTATTGTTGCTATTCGTCCTGGATTTAGACCAAGTGATATTCCAAATTGGATTCTTGCACGAATTCAGTTTGCTAATATTCCAAGAATTGAAATTTCTTCTACTCAAATAAGAGATAGATGGTCTAAAGATAAAACAATTCGCTATATGGTGACACAACCAGTTTGGGAATTTATTAACGAAAATAAGATTTATTAATTTAATGTTTAATAGCTTATTATATCTTTTTATTGGTTCATGTATGCTTTACTACGGCTCTGAATGGATTGTAAAAGGTTCCTCTAATATCGCTCGAAAGTTAGGTATCCCATCTTTGGTAATTGGTTTAACTGTAGTTGCCTTTGGAACTTCATTGCCAGAGCTTATTGTTAGTATAATATCAGCGTTAGAGGGAAGTTCTGCTATAGCGGTAGGAAATGTAATTGGATCAAACGTAGCTAATGTGGGTTTAGTACTTGGCTTAAGTTCTTTTATTTTTCCAATATCTGTTAAATATGATTATATCAAACGAGATTTATTTGTTTATTTAATTTCATGTGGGCTTTTCATCCTTTTTGCTTTTGATGGGCGAATCAGCCAATTTGAGGGTATCGTATTAGTAATTAGTTTAGTATTCTATATTTTATATTCTATTAAAAGCCCCATAACTGATCAAAGCATATCTGAAGAAGTAGTTAATTTTAAAATGATGAAACTGATTATATATGTTTTAGGAGGTATTGCCTTTTTATCCATTGGTGCAGAGATATTTGTTGATGGTGCAATATATATTGCGAGATATTTTGGTTTATCAGAAGTTGTAATAGGAATGAGTGTCGTTGCTTTTGGAACATCTCTTCCTGAATTAGCAACCTCAGCAATGGCAGCTTTTCATAAAGAAAGTGCTATTTCAGTTGGCAATATTATAGGTTCTAATATTTTTAATATACTTTCAGTCTTAGGCTTAACATCTATTATTTATCCTTTGGATTCACCTAAAGGTGTTATGGGCAAAGAAGTATTGTTTATGCTTGCTTATGCATTTGCTATGTTTGTAGTTGCTAAATTACCACAACCAATTAATAGGTATACTTCAATAACCTTATTAATTGGTTACATAACTTTTATTTATTTATTATTCTAAATTGCTTAATTAAGATTATATTGATATCATGATTCAACTTGATAACGTTTCTTATAGCTATGAAAAAGGTGGTGGCGTCTCAAATGTTAATTTAACAATTCAAAAAGATGAATATGCATTCTTAATTGGTCCAACTGGTTCTGGTAAAACAACGCTTCTTAGATTAGCTTATATGGATTTATTTCCGAAGGTCGGAAGAGTTGTAGTTAACAAGTATGATTCAAGCAAAATTAAACCTAAGAAGATTCCATATTTTAGAAGAAATATAGGCATGGTTTTTCAAGATTACCACTTACTTGATGATCGTAACCTATTTGACAACATTGCTTTACCTTTACATGTTATGGGATTTCAAAAAGATGAGATTATTGACCGTGTTAAAGAATCATTAGAAGAGATTGGTTTAGATTCTAAATCAAATCATTATCCAAATGAATTATCAGGCGGCGAACAACAAAGAGCTTGCGTTGCTCGAGCGCTTGTAAAAGAGCCAGATATTATTTTAGCTGATGAACCTACAGGTAACCTTGATCCAGTTACTTCATTTGAGTTAATTAAGTTATTAGAAGAAATAAATAGAGAGGGGACCTCTATTTTAATGGCTTCTCATAATTACAATTTAATTAAAGGGCGTGGCCATAGAATAATTGAAATTCAAAACGGTGTTGTAAGAAAGTCATAATGGATAAAATGATGTTTTTACTATCTGAAGGTTTAAAAAATCTATGGAGACATAAGCTCACAGCATTCACGGCAGTTTTTTCTATATTTTTAACTTTAACTGTAGCTGGATCATTAATTGTTGTAAGCGATAATACTGGAAAAATCATTGATTATCTTAGAGACAAATATAAAATTGAAGTATTTTTCAAACAAAACACATCTAATGAGAGAATAAAAGAGATTGTTAAAGAGTTCCAGTCAATTAGAGGAGTTCGTTCAACGACTGTTATTACAAAGTCAGATGCTAAAAAAATATTTAAATCACAATTTGGTGAAAATATTCTAGATATTGTTGGCTTTAATCCGTTACCTGCAAGCTGTGTAATTAATTTAGTAAAAGAGAAGAAAGATAAACTTAATTTAAGGCCTATTATTGATAGGCTCAGAAAATTTTCAGAAGTTGATGAAGTTAATTATCAAGGTAGATTAATTAATCGTATTGAAAATTCATACCAAGCTTTTGTGAAAGTCTCAATAATACTCTTAATAATTATATTGATTATTTCAATTTTAATAATATCAAATACGGTGCGATTAACTATTTATGCTAAAAAAGATTTGATAAAATCATTCCAATTAGTAGGAGCAACTAGAGCATTTGTTAAAACTCCATTTATTCTTGAAGGTATTTTTCATGGTTTAATTGGCGCTGTATTTGCTTCTGTCCTATTATTGGTTAGTTTAGAATTTAGTTCTAATTTTATTTTTACAATAACTGGTGTTAAGATTGATTATAGTTTTCTGAATTTATTTTTCATACTATCAAGCCTTGGTATTGTAATTAGTTTTTTAGGTAGTAACAGAGCTATTTCTCAATTTTTAAAGTGATAATTACTAGATAACTTCCTTGACAGATGAATTTTATTACGCATAATTTTTAGGCCTATGTCAAACTCAAATATTTCAATTTTAAATGATAGAGAAGCGGCAGTCTTAATTACTTTAATTGAAGGCTATATTCAACATAATTCCCCTGTATCTTCAACATTTCTTAGTAATAATTACAACTTGAATGTCTCTTCTGCTACAATTCGAAATGTTATGTCAACTCTTGAAGATAAAGGTTACCTTACTCATTTGCATACTTCTGGTGGAAGACTGCCTACAGATTTGGGTTACCGTTTCTATGTTGATTCTATTAAATCCCTTAACAATCCTAAAAATTTAATTTCAAAAGATTTACAAACTGAATTATTGACTATTTCAAATAATGTTGATGAATTATTAAATGCTACAGTGCTAATGCTTTCAAAGGTAAGTAATATGTTTGGTGTTGTTACGATTAGTGGATATCAGGATAGTATTCTAACTGATATTGAGCTTGTCCCAATACAAGGTGGTAGAGCAATGCTTGTGCTTGCGTTGGATACTGGAGTAGTGAAATCTATAGTTTTGAATCTTGATATTAAGCTAGATATAAAATTAATAAATAAAACAACTCAAATATTAAAAGATAGATTAGTAGCACTAACATTAAAAGAAATTCAGAATTCAATTATTAGCCGTCTAAATGACGTAGAAATATATTCTCATGAATTAGTTCAAATCTTAATTAATGATCGCTCAAATTATTTTACTATAGATAGCAATAAGTCTATTTATACTTCATCGACAGAGGTTCTATTGGAACAGCCTGAATTTAACAGTATCGCAAGTTTCAAAAAAATCTTGCCGGCTTTAGAAAAAAATTTTCTAAATAAACATTTTAGAACCAACTTTACTTTAGGCTCAGAGCCAACTTTAATTGGCAGAGAGAATGGAGATGCAAGATTAAATGAATGCGCTATAATGACAACTTATTTTGAGAGTGGAACGATATCAGGGAAAATTGGTGTGGTTGGTCCTAAAAGGATTCCTTATCACTCATTGCAATCTATTTTAGAACAATTTACGGAGATAGTAGAAAGTGCCATCTAAATTAAAAGGAGATAAAATATCTCCAAAGAAAAAAACTTCTAAAAAATCACCTACTTTAAAGCTAAAAGATCAAATAAAATCTTTAAACGGTAATTTAATTGAACAAAAAGATAAGCATCTTCGTTTAAAAGCTGAATTTGATAATTATCGTCGTCGTAAAGAAAAAGATACAATTAATTTGTTAAAATATGATGGTGAAGATATAATTAAATCTTTTTTGAGTGTTCTTGATAACTTAGATAGATTAGAAAAGGCATTAGCTGATAATAAAAAGTTAAATAAAGAAAAAATACATGAAGGTATTGAATTGATTTTAAATAATATAAATAAACGATTTACTGAGCTTGAAGTACAACCTTTTGGTAAGTCAGGTGATTTAGTTGACCATGAGCTTCATGACGCTCTTATGATGCGATCAGAAAAAGGAAAAACTGAGAATGAAATACTTGAAGTATTTGAAAAAGGCTATAGATATAAAGATCGTGTAATTAGGCATGCAAAAGTTGTCGTAAATCAAACTCCATCATGAGAGATCTTTACGAAATTATTGGAGTTGATAAAAGTGCTTCAAATACTGATATAAAAAAATCTTATAGAAAAATTGCTATGAAGTATCATCCTGATAAGAATCCAGATGATAAAGAAGCTGAGATAAATTTTAAGGAAGCAGCTGAAGCATATTCTATTCTTTCAGATGATCAAAAAAGACAACAGTATGATCAATTTGGGCATGCTGGCGTAGGAATTGGCGATAATGCAGGCTCTGCAGGCTCTGCAGGCTTTCACGGTGGAATGTCTATGGATGATATTTTTAGTAGCTTTGGTGACATATTTGGAGGCAATGATTCTTTTGGCGGAATTTTTAGCGGCGGAGGTCGTCAAAATAGAATTAAAAAAGCTCGTGATCTAAAAGTTAATTTGCCTCTTGATTATAAAGATATAGCAATGGGTGTAGATAAAACAATAAAAATTATGCGCCATGAAACTTGTGATACATGTAATGGGAGTGGTGCGCAAGCTGGTACTATGCCAACGTCTTGTCGTCAGTGTAGTGGCTCAGGGCAGATAAGACAAATGTCTCAATCTTTTTTCGGCCAATCTGTAACAGTTCGTGAATGTCCAGTTTGTAGCGGTTCTGGTGAAATGATTGAAAACCCATGTAGAGGATGTGGTGGAAATGGTATTGAAAGAAAATCTGTTGAAATAAAAGTTAAAGTTCCTGCTGGTGTTGCTGAAGGTAATTATATGACTTTAAATGGGCAAGGAAATAAAGGTCCTAAGGGATATGAAGCAGGTGATTTAATTATATTTTTTGAAGAGAATCAGCATGAAGTATTCACAAGAAATGGTGAGGATGTAATTACAGAAGCTAAAATTCAAATTAATGACGCTGCTATCGGTATTACTTTAGAAGTACCTACTATAGAGGGTAAAGCTAAACTTAAGATACCAGCGGGTATTCAGTCTGGTCAAATCTTGCGAATGCGTGGAAAAGGTTTTCCTAAGGTTAGAGGATCATCTAGAGGTAATCAGTTAGTTAGAATTCAAGTAATAACGCCTGTCTCGATATCAAAGCAACAAAAGAAATTATTAGAAGAATTGTCTAAGTTAAATAAAGATTTCACGCCAACTTTCTCTCGCGTTGAATTAGACTAATCTTTTTTTATCTTTTGATTAAGTTTATTAATAAATAAAATCTCTTGAAAATTATGAGATTCAAAATGTAATTAGTGTTAATATATATACTTCATTATGTTCTTATTGATAAGTTTATAGTAACAATACTGTAATTAGTACTAAATATGAAGTTTATTTGGAAGCTTCGGGTAAATAGAAACTTTTTTTTATAAATATTTTATGATTGAGGATTTATAAATAATGTCGGTTAAAAAGAATTCTGATTTAAGGAAACAAAGAAAAAACTATTCTGATTTATTAGAATTTGCTATTGTATTTGGATTTTTATTTCTTATAATCAGTATTTACGTGCCTCGTGCTATTTGGGACGAAGAAGAGTTTTTTGAAGATAAAAGTCGCTTTCATATGGAAAATATGTTTGATGTTCAAAATTTTTATAAATCTATTACAGGTGATTATGACCCTGATGGTTTGTGGGCCACTCAAGTTGTTAATTCAGTTAGAGATTCTTTAACTGGAGATTCTACCTATTTAGGCGAACAAAAGATAACAATAGGTGCAAAAACTTTTTCAGTTAATGTACCTAAAGGATACGATATTGAGTTTGATACAACATTTGGTTTTCCAATGACCAGACGTGATACTATAATGGATACAACTGCCACAATAGTTATGTATTCTGAAGATTTATCTAGAAATGATACTTCTTATGTTCAGAAAAAACGCTTATCAAAATTTATTAGTGACTCAAATTTTGTGTCTCTATTAGAAGAGGTGCCTTCTCAACGTGTTGAAGTTATCAGTTACTATGATTCTTATATGCCAGACTCTGCTATGTATTTTTGCCCTGTAACTGAAAAACCATATTTAATTTCATTATTAGAAGAAGGTAGTTCAGTCAGAGTGGATAGTCCGATAGAAGAGACTGTTGTAAGAAGAAGATATACAGTTTTTTCTTTTAAAGCTTACAATCATGGATATATTAATGATGGTTCGAAAAGCTGGGATAGGTAATACTCTGTAAGTGATTCATCTTTCAATATCGGAAAGTCATTTATTATGTATTCAATGGACTCTAAATAATGACAAACCCTTTCTCTTATCTGTCTCTAATAAAGCCTTACCAAAGCCATTAAGCATACTTGAACAATCTGAAAATGAAATTATTTCAGTTATAAATGCAGGTTTACATTTAATAAGAGAAGATATTTCTTTTGAAGGGGAACAAGTATTTGTAACAATACCTGATAAGTTTACTAATTCAGTACTTATTTCTTCCGATGAAGATATGACTGAAAATGATACATGGGATTATGCAGTGTGGACTCTTCAACAAAGATGGTCTTCAGCTTTAAAACTTGAAAATTTTGGTCGTTCTTTTGGAAATAATACAAATAGTCTTTTTGCTATTTCCATATCTACAACTTTCACCGAACCCATAAAAATGGCAATTTTAGAACTAGGCGCTGTGCCTGTTTGGATGGGCACTGAATCCAGTGTCTTTTTTGGATTAAATCCAGAAAAAGGTTGTACAGTCTTTAATATTGAAAAAAATTCTTATAGTTATTATCAGTATTCACAATCAAGTTTTCAAAATGGTATTGCTAAATTTTTAAAAGGCAAATGGAATTTGCAAGCTTTAAATGGCTCGAGCAATGTTAAAGACGTTTTTAAGGGACAGCTTTTAGCTGCGGGTAAATTATCAGAACAACGAAAAGCTCATTTTAAAGGTCATAGGATAAAACAGTTAATTTCATTGTCAGGTATAAATTTTGAAGCGAATATATTAACAGATAATGTTAAAGAAGAAGACCTCTATATTTTTAGTGCTCTTGCTACTGGTGTAGTAGAAGGCGTTTCAATTAACTTTTTTGATCAACCAGGCATTCAACCATTTAATTTTGTTAAAAAAGAAATTTTTGAAGATTCAAATAATATTCAAAAATTAACTACCTCTGCGAAAATAAAAAAATCTAAAGAGAAAAAGAAA
>TARA_B110000263_G_scaffold78328_1_pt1 | contig 13091 bp, 9 predicted proteins | sample TARA_B110000263 | Tara Oceans TARA_B110000263 (sample SAMEA4397730) | marine metagenome | biome: Polar Biome; feature: [MES] marine water layer (ENVO:01000295) within the mesopelagic zone...; material: water (ENVO:00002006), including particulate matter (ENVO:01000060) such as......
GTACTACCCCGTGATTATATAATTGATAAACAAGATGGTATAAAAGAGCCTCTAGGAATGGCAGGTTCGAGATTAGAAGCTAAAGTACATTTGGTTACATGCAGCGAAAATTCATCTCAAAATATTCATAAATGTATCAGTGCTTCAGGGCTTGATGTGGAAGCTTTTGTGCTTGAACAATTGGCTTCTAGTTACTCAGTTCTGACTCAAGATGAAAGGGAATTAGGTGTTTGTTTAATAGATATAGGTGGTGGCACAACAGACATGGCTGTTTTTATGGATGGTTCTATCGCTTTCACGGATGTTATACCGATAGCTGGAGATCACGTAACAAATGATATTGCTCAAGCTCTTAGAACGCCTCCGACACAAGCAGAGCACATAAAGCAAATGTATGGTTGTGCTGTGAGTTCATTAACAAAACCCGAAGAAGTAATGATGGTACCGGGTATGGGAGGACGGCCAGAAAGAGAACTTTCGAGACAGGCTCTAGCAGATGTTTTAGAAAGAAGGTATGTAGAAATATTCAGTATGGCTCAACAAAAATTGAGTTTGAGTGGGTTCGAGTCTTTGATTCCAGCAGGAGTAGTTCTAACTGGTGGCGCTGCTAAAGTAGAAGGAGCTGCCGAGTTAGCTGAAGAAATTTTTCATGCCCCTGTTAGATTGGGCTCTCCTCATTCTGTGACGGGGTTCTCTGAAATCATTAACAACCCTATCTATGCAACTTCAGTTGGACTCTTGTTGTATGGGCAGAAACAATTGCAAGAAGATCATTTAAATTACATCCATAGAGATAAGAATATTCTGAATAGACTGTCTAGATGGTTTGGTGGAAATCTATAAAAGAGAGGTATCAAATGAGTGAATGGGAAATAGTAGAAGAAAGTACGGGCAATGCGTCTATCAAGGTAGTTGGCGTTGGTGGTGGTGGAGGTAATGCTGTTCAACATATGGTCGATGTCGGAATAGAAGGTGCCAATTTCATTTCTGTAAATACAGATAAGCAAGCTCTCGATAAAAATGGAGCCGGGACTAAATTAGTATTAGGGATGGAAATAACTGATGGCTTGGGTGCTGGGGCTGACCCACAAGTTGGCAGAGAAGCTGCTTTAGAAGATAGAGACAAGTTAAGAGAAATGCTTAAAGGAACAGATATGGTTTTTGTTACTGCAGGAATGGGAGGTGGAACCGGCACGGGCGCTGCGCCGATAGTAGCTCAAGTTGCTAAAGAATTAGGTATTCTTACAGTTGCTGTTGTAACTAAGCCTTTTGAATTAGAAGGATCGAAAAGGATGAAGATCGCACAAGAAGGTATTAAGGAGCTCATAGAAGAGGTTGACTCCCTTATAACAATACCAAATCAAAAGCTATTGGAAGTCTTGGGTGAGGATTGCAGTATGTTGGAAGCCTTCAAACAGGCTAACGATGTCTTGGCTGGGGCTGTAAGAGGAATATCGGATATTATTATTAAACCCGGTCTAATAAATGTAGATTTCGCAGATGTTAAAACTGTAATGTCTGAAAAAGGCACTGCAATGATGGGAACTGGAACTGCAAGCGGGCCTGACAGGGCAAGGATCGCTGCTGAACACGCTGTAGCAAGTAAGCTTTTAGAAGACATTAGCTTACAAGATGCTAAAGGCGTCTTGGTTAATATTACTGCTGGTCCAGAACTTTCACTTGGCGAAATAAAAGCAGTTGGAGATTGCATTAGTGATTTTGCTTCAGAAGAAGCAATTATCGTAACTGGCACTGTATTGGATGATACCAGGGGCAATGATCTTATTGTTACTGTAATCGCTACAGGTCTTAGTTCTTCTCTGCAAACAATTTCAAAACCTTCAAGGCAAGTAAATATGCTAAACGAAAGGAAACCTCTTCCTTTAAGTGATGCTGCTAGGAAAATGCTTGAGAATCCACCTCAAGTTGAAAAAATTGAAGAACAGAAAAAGAGTGAAGAAGATTATTTAGATATTCCTTCATTCGTAAGAACTCAACTAGATTAAACTCCTAAAGCATGCCTCCATCTAGAGTTGCCCTTTTCTCTGGGAGGATGCTCTTTATTAGATTGCTTCTATTGGGAGCTTTTCTTATTCTGATTGCAAGGTTGATATTTTTACAGATTTATCAAGACACTTTTTTAGATGAGCAGGTAATAAGTCGATCTCATTCAGAATATTCTCTTTTAGCAAATAGGGGAAAAATATTAGACAGAAATAATAATATTTTGGCCTTAGATGTTAGAAGCTTTTCAACTGGTATTGATTTAAGAAAGTTCAAAGGAAACCTTTCTAAGATAGCTTCTTTAGAGAAAATCTTAGGCATTAAAGAAGGAGCTATTCATGAATTAATAAAGCATAAGAAAACAGGGTATAAAGAAATAAAACGTCACGTTTCTGGAGCTACAAGGAAAAATATTGAAAGTCTTAAACTGGAAGGTATTTTCTTCAGGGAGAACTTGAGAAGGAGTTACCCTCAAAAAGAAGCAAGTTCGCATGTGGTAGGCATTACCGATATAGATCGAAAGGGCATACAAGGTGCTGAGCTGGTATTTGATAACACTCTACAAGGTAAGAAAGGTAAATTCACAGGCACTAAGAGTAGTGGGAATAAAAAAATTGAAGGTAATCGAGTAGAACCCCAAAATGGAAGAGATTTATTCTTAACTATTGATATTAGGCTGCAGTCAATTGCATTCGAAGAATTAGCAAAGGCTATAAAAAAAACAGGTGCTGATTCAGGATCAGTAATAATAATAAATCCAGAATCTTCTGAGATATTAGCGCTATCAAATTATCCATCTTTTAATCCTTCTGACAGAAAAAATATTACGGATCACTCTGTTTTTAGGAATAGGGCTACCATAGATGTTTTTGAGCCAGGGTCAGTTCTCAAGCCCATAGCAATGTCAGCTATTTTAGAATCTAAAAATGTTGAAATAAAAGATACTGTTGATACAAGTCCAGGCTGGATTGAAGTGGCTGGTTATAAAACAAATGATTTTAAAGATTACGGAGTTTTAACTCTAAGTGAAATAATTGCTTTTTCAAGTAATGTGGGGATGGTTAAGCTTTGTACCGAGCAAGATATTACTCATTTAACTAAGTTTTATAAATCTTTTGGGATTGGCAGGTACCCCGTTAATTTATTAATTCCAGCCAGAGAAGGTTTTTTAGCACATCCATCGGAGTACACTCTTAGAGATAAGGTAAGTTCTTGTTATGGGTATGGTCTTACCATGTCTGCAATCCAAATTGCACAGGCTTATTCTGTATTCGCAAATGAAGGTATTTTTAAGGAACTAACGTTATTTTTAGATGATCAGGTTCTATCTAGCTCTCTTGAAGAAAGAGTTATAAGTATAGAGACAGCTAGTATAGTGAAGGATATGTTAATTAAGACAGTTAATGCACCAAGCGGCACAGCAAGAAATGCCAAAATAAAAGGAACGGTCGTAGCAGGAAAAACAGGAACGGCAATTGAAAACTCAAAAGATCTTTCTTACACGGCCACTTTTGCTGGCTTTGCTCCAGCAATAAATCCTGAATTATTGGCTGTGGTTGTATTGCATGGGTTAAAAGGCGAAGATCATTCAGGGGGAAGAGTGGCGGCTCCAGTTTTTTCAAAAATTGTAGGTCAGTCCTTGCATGTTTTAAAGGCGGGTAATTAAATTGGTTCAGTCGCGAATACTGTTAAAAGAACTCTCAAATAATAAAGAGTTCATAGATTTTAATGTAAGGGCATTATGTCTTGATAGCCGAAAAGTAGATTGTGGAGATATTTTTTTTGCTCTTAAAGGGAGTAATAAAGACGGAAAAGATTTCATCTCAGAAGCTAAGGAGAAAGGAGCAAAATTAATTCTCACAGAAGAAGACATTAAAGATGGCGGCGTTATACAAGTTAATAATCTAAGAAATTACATGGGAGAAGTAGCCTCAAGGTTTTATGGCGAACCTTCAAAAGACCTTAACACTATCTGTGTAACTGGAACGAATGGCAAAACATCTTGCGTTGAATCCTTAGCTAAACTTGCTTATAAAACAGGATCTAATTGTGGTTATTTGAGCACGATAGGCGTTTCTTTAGATGGTATTAATGTAATAAGAGATTCAGTTCTTACGACACCTGATTCTATTGAGTTACAAAAAACTTTTTTAGAGGTTCGAGAGTCTGGATCAAAATTTGTAGCCTTAGAAGCATCTTCTCATGGACTGGAACAAAAAAGACTGGGAGGCACTCTTGTTAAAACAGCTATTTTAACTAGCTTTTCGCATGATCATTTAGATTACCACTTAAGTTTAGAAGATTATGAAAACTCTAAACTGTCTTTATTTAGAGACTTGAATCCTGAAATATCAATAATTCAGATTGATAGTGATTGTGGTAAAAAAATACATGCTGAATTAAGTAATAACAATAAAACTGTTTACAGCATCTCTAATAAGCAAGATGCTGACTTTAAGTATTCATTTACGAGAAGTTACGAAAATAAATTAGATATAGAATTAACCTCGATTGTTGGTAATTTTTCTTTTTCCTTAAATACTTTATCAAGCGTTCTGGCTTCTAATGTTATTTGTTCATTAGCTGCGCTTATACTTAACGGCCTTGATGCGCAGAGCTTGATAGAAAATGTTAAGAATCTAGAACTCCCCAAAGGTCGCATGGACTTAGTAAAACTAAATAATAACAACTATTGTTGTGTAGATTATGCCCACACTCCAGATGCTTTAGAATCTGCTCTTAAGGAGCTCAAAGAGTCTTTTGAAGGAAAACTATGGTGTGTCTTTGGATGTGGAGGTGATAGAGATTCATTAAAGAGATCTTTAATGGGTTCTATTGCAGAGAAGTACTCTGACACAATAGTGTTAACTAATGACAATCCCAGGACGGAAGATGAAAATCTAATATTTAAAGAGATTCTATCTGGAATAAAAGAACCAAAAAAAGTCGTATCCCTAGCAGATAGGAAAGAAGCCATACTTTATAGTCTTAATAGTGCAGATCAGACGGATTCAAGAAATATTGTATTGATAGCAGGAAAAGGACACGAAACATATCAAGAAATTAACAATAAAAAGCTCTTATTTAATGACAAGGTTGTTATTAATCAATATTTAGATGAGATGAATGAAAAATAACTTTAACATTTCTGATATTGCCAGTAAGGGCAGGGCTTATCTTTATGGAGATTCTCTGGAAATTAATGGTTTTAGTATTGACACAAGAACTCTATTGAATGGAGACCTTTATATAGCTTTAAAGGGTGAGAACTTTGACGGTCATAATTTCGTAAACGAGGCAATCGCCAAAGGAGCCAAAGCCGTAGTGTCCGATCATTACTTTGAATCTCGGGTGCCATTGTTGGTTGTAGATAATACTGAAGATTTTTTAAAGAATTTAGCCATAATGAATAGGGTGGATTTTGAAGGCCCTGTTATTGGAATCACTGGTAGCAATGGAAAAACCTCTTCTAAAGAAATAGTGGCTTCTTTACTTTCAAAGAAGAGATGTCATAAGACTATTGGGAATAAGAATAATCACATAGGACTCCCTTTTTCCTTGGCAGACCTAGATAATACCTACGATTGCTCTATCTTAGAATTAGGAACAAGTTTTCCAGGGGAGATTGGACTCCTTAGAGATATCGCTAAACCCGACATAGCACTTATAACAAATGTGTCTGAAAGTCACCTTACTGGATTGGGTAGTTTAGACCTTATTGCCAAAGAAAAAGGTGATATAGGTTGTTTTGAGAGTAATGAGGGTGTGTTGGTACTAAATAAAGATTCAACATATTTTGATCTTTGGAAAGAGACAACTAATGCCAATAAAGTTATTAGTTTTGGTACCAAGGAAGGCTGCGATTTTCAAGTTACTTCAACTGATATAAATTTCAAGAAGAATCAAACTTCTTTTGTTCTAGTTCATGAAAATGAAGAAACGGATTGCAGTATTAAAGGAGTCGGAGTACATAACGCAGTAAATGCCGCAGGCGCTCTGGCAGTTTGCAGCAGCATGGGTTTAGTTTTAGATGAAATTGTAGATAATTTACAGCTAGTAGAGTTACCTCAAAGAAGGCTATCGCCCTTCAGGTTATCTAATGGATCTTTATTGATAGATGATTCTTATAACGCAAACCCCGAATCAGTAAAACAATCAATAGATACTTTATTCATTTCAGGTATAAATAAAAAAGTAATGGTTTTAGGAGAAATGGGAGAGCTAGGTAAAGATAGTGCCAAGCTTCATAAGCATGTTTGTGAATATGCTAAAACAAAAGTAGATAGCTTCTTATGTATAGGCGATTCATGGAAAGAAGGGGTAAGACTTTTCGGAGAAAAAGGAATTCTATTCTCATCTCAAGAACAACTTATCGATCATGTGTCTTCTACCTTGGAAACTGATACAGTTATTCTAGTTAAAGGCTCTAGATCCACCAGAATGGATATAGTTGCTGACAAATTAAAGGAATTCTAATGTTACTACCTTTATTCGATTATCTAGCCAATTTTTTTGGGCCCTTCAGGGTCTTTGAATTTATTTCTGTTAGAGCTATTTCAGCTACATTAACCGCTTTACTCTTTTCATTATTATTAGGGCCAAGATTTATTAATAAAATGAGAGACAATCAAGTAGGACAAGTGATTAGAGAGGAGGGCCCTGAAACCCATCTAATAAAACAAGGCACTCCTACAATGGGAGGAACTTTAATACTTAGTTCAATATTAATTAGTTCTCTTTTATGGGGAGACTTACTGAACAGGTATTTATGGGTGGCCTTAGGAATGACGGCTTCATTTGGTGTCTTGGGCTGGTTTGATGACAAATTAAAAATTAAACATAAATCAAGTGACGGAATTTCTGCACGACAGAAGATACTCTGGCAGAGTATTTTTGCTTTAATAGGCAGCTATTATCTGTTCTATAGTCATGTCAATATTGAAGAGATAAGCTTAATTGTTCCTTTCTTTAAAGATGTCTCTATTGTTCTTGGAATTGGATTTATTATCGTTTCTTATTTTGTTATTGTTGGAACCAGTAATGCAGTTAATTTAACTGATGGTTTGGATGGGTTGGCAATTCTACCTTGCGTTATGGTCGCTGCAGGTCTTGGTCTAATAGGGTATGTTTCTGGGAATATAATATATTCAGACTATTTAAATATCCCATACCTGCCCGGCACGGGAGAAATGTTAGTTTTTTGTGGAGCTCTAATGGGTTCAGGTATAGGTTTTTTGTGGTTTAACACTTATCCTGCTCAAGTTTTTATGGGTGACGTAGGCTCTTTGTCTCTCGGTGCAGCATTAGGCACAGTTGCTGTAATTATAAGACACGAATACGTGCTAATAATTATGGGTGGATTATTTGTTATAGAGGCCTTGTCAGTAATAGTCCAAGTTATCTCATTTAAATTAACAGGTAAAAGAGTTTTTAAAATGGCTCCCCTTCATCATCATTACGAACTGAAGGGCTGGCCAGAGCCTAGAGTAATAGTACGTTTCTGGATTATAACTTTTATGCTGGTTCTTTTGGGCTTAGCCATGTTGAGATTACGTTAACTTCTAAAGTAAGTTGAACAAAAAAAATTTAATTCTTGGATTTGGCCAGACCGGCGTGAGTATTGCAAAGTATTTGCATAATTTAGGAATACCTTTTGAAGTGATGGAGTCGAGGGAAGACTTAATAGAATTGAAATGGCTTTTAGATAACGGGTATAAGTTTTCTAATGTATTCGATGCTGATGTTCTGGAAAATTTTTCTAAAGTTTACGTAAGCCCTGGAATATCAAATAATAACCCTGTACTAATGCAGGCTAATTTCTTAAATATAGAGATAGAAACAGATATTGATATTTTTTTAAGACTCCATTCTTGCATCAAAATTTTAATATCAGGAACCAACGGAAAAACAACAGTTACGTCTATGTCCCGTAAACTTTTCTCAGACTACTTAGACGATAAAAGGGTTGAGGCGTTAGGTAATATTGGAAACGCAGTTTTGGATAACATTGACGAGGACATTGATATTGCTCTTGTAGAAGTTTCTAGCTATCAGCTGGAGTTAAGCTCTTCTATTTCTTCAGATATTGCTGTCCTTCTTAATGTCACCCAAGATCATTTGGATAGACATTCTTCTTTTGAGGATTATAAATCCATTAAGAAAAAAATATTCAATGAAAGTAAATTAGTTATTAAAGATGGTCGATCTGATTTAAGTACAAAAGACTGTTTCTATTTTAAGGAAATTTTTAAAGAGTATGATCATTGCTTTGACGATCTAACGGGCATATGGCCTTTGCACGATATAGAAAATATCAAGGCTGCAATATCCATACTTCTTGCTTACCTGGTGCTTAAAAAAGAGATAAGTTTTAATGACAAATCGAAATGGGAATCTTTTATAGTGGATTGTTTAGGTATTCTTAATTCATTTCAGAGATTAGCTCATAGGTATGAAATTCTAGATATAAAAGAGGGCGTAGCTTACATCAATGATTCTAAGGCAACTAACGTAGCCGCCACTGTAAGTGCTTTGGAATCTGTTCACGATACCTACGGAGATGGGAAAGCAATTTTAATTTGTGGAGGTGATTCCAAGGGGCAAGATTTTGAAGAATTAAAAACTATCCCGAAAGGACTATTAAAGAAAATTTATATTTTTGGAAAACACAAAGATTTAATAGCTCCTTACTTAAAGAATCATGCAAAAATTAAATTAGTAAAAGACATGAAGGGCGCCATGGAGCAAATAATTACAGATACTGTAGATGGAGATGTTGTCATTCTCTCGCCTGCTTGTTCTAGTATAGACATGTACAATAATTATGAAGAAAGAGGGGATGAATTTCGGAGACTGGTAGATTCTGTTTAAGCAAATGGAAAACTTCAGAAATCTTGTTAATTCTATTGATCTTTCAAAAGTAGATTTTTTATTTTTTTCTATATTTCTTTCAGTCTCAATATGTGGATTAATAATATTAGCTTCTGCTTCAGTTCAGTTCTCAGATTCTATTACAGGGCATCCATTTAGTATGTTAATGAAGCAGTCTATTCACTTCATGGTAGGATTTCTGTTGTTAATGGCAATTGGCTTTACACCGCTCTCATTCTGGGAGACATTTGATAAATGGTTACTTTTGTTTGGCGTGCTCTTATTGATTCTTGTTTTTGTTCCTGGGATTGGAGTGGAGGTTAACGGAGCAAATAGATGGATAAGGGTAGGCGGATTTGGTTTACAACCTTCTGAGGTTATGAAGTTTATAAGTATCGTCTATATATCTGCTTATTCGGTAAGGAGGATTACTGATTTACAGACGCATTGGTTTGGTTTCTTTAAGCCTGCTTTTCTTATAATTTTCATAGTCTCTCTAATACTTCTGCAGCCAGACTTAGGAACTTCTGCCGTGATTCTTGCGACCGTCTTAGGGATTCTCTTTTTAGCAGGAGTTCATTTAAAACAATTCTTATTAGTGCTTCTTTTAGCATTAATAGGAATTTCAGCTCTTATTATTTTTGTACCGTGGAGATGGGAAAGAATAATTTCTTTTACAGACCCGTGGAGCGACCCTTTTGGAACAGGATACCAATTAACCTTGTCTTTGATGTCTATAGGTAGAGGAGACTGGTTTGGAGTTGGACTAGGAGAAGGCCTAATGAAAATGGGATATCTTCCTGACGCTCATACAGATTTTATTTATTCTGTTTTAGTCGAAGAAATAGGTCTGCTTGGAGGAATAGTAATAATAAGCCTTTTATTTGGCTTGGCCTTCAGGTGTTTTTATATAGCTAAACAAGCTTTAATAAAAAACCAGTACTTTGGTTTTTTTGCAGCATACGGTGTAGCTATTTTATTAGGACTTCATACTTTTATAAACGTTGGTGTTGCTTCAGGCCTTCTTCCAACTAAAGGGCTCACTCTTCCTTTTATTAGCTACGGAGGAACAAACTTGCTAGTGATGTGCTCCCTTATAGGATTAGTATTAAGAATTGATTATGAGACAAAAGTAGCTATGCCTGTAGCTCATGTCTCTAGGAGGGCATCTTTTTAATGAAGATTTTTATAGTAGCAGGAGGAACGGGTGGACATGTTTACCCTGCTTTATCTGTAGCTAGAGAATTTAAGAAAAACACAGCAAAAATTTTTTGGGTCGGAAGGCAGAAATCTCTAGAAGAAGATGTCGCTAAAGAAGAGAATTTTAACTTTTTACCACTTTACGTATCTGGATTTTTAGGAAAAAAAATCAGTGGAAAAATAAGAGCTGTATTCAATCTATGCTTTGCTTTCATTAAGTCTCTTGCTTTATTAATCAAATTCAAACCTGACGTTATTTTTTCTACGGGAGGTTACATAAGCTTACCTGTTGGTTTAGCAGCTCCTTTTTTAAGAATCCCTCTTTTTATACATGAGCAGAACAGCGTGGCCGGTTTATCAAATAGAATTTTAAATATAATCTCCAAAGCTACTTTTGAAGGCTTTCCTGATACATTCAAGACAACCAATAAAACTAAGTTTGTTGGAAACCCTCTTAGGGATGAGCTTTTTATAGAAACTCAAGATAGAAAAGGAATTGATAAAGAATTTAATATTCTTGTTCTCGGAGGCAGTCAAGGTTCTTCACAATTAAATAAGATTTTCATCAAAGCACTTGAAGCCTCAAGCAATTCTCTTGACTGGAATATTGTCCATCAAGCTGGACCAGTAGAATTTAATTCTTTAAAGAAAAGGTATTCAGATTTACCGATAAAGCATGAAGTTTTACAATACATTAAAAATATTGGTCAAGAATATCAGAAAGCCGATCTAGTAATATCTAGATCAGGAGCGATGACGGTAAGTGAAATATCTGCTTTTGGTAAGGCAGCAATATTAATGCCTCTTCCTTGGGCTACTGACAATCATCAGTACTATAATGCTCTATATCTAAAGAACTTGGATGGAGCAGAAATAGTGGAGTCAGATTTAGATAATTACAAGTTTTTACTTGAACGAATCTTGAATATAGAAAAAGATACTAAAAGAAGAATACAAATGGGTTTAAACGCAAAAAAAGCTTTTAGCTCTTCATCGGTAACAGATATATATAAGTTTATTAATGAAAAAATTTAAATCAAGATTGTCAAAAATATTCTTTGTTGGGATAGGTGGTAGCGGCATGAGTGGTATAGCTGAAGTTTTAATTAATCTAGATTATGAAGTTTCAGGTTCAGATATTTCTGATTCACTGATAATTGATAGATTGAAGTCGATGGGGGCTCAAATCCACATAGGGCATAAAGCTTCAAATCTTGATAAAGCACAAATGATAGTAGTTTCTAGTGCTATAGACAGCAAGAATCCTGAATTAATTGAAGCCCAACTCAGGGGGATACCTGTTCTTGCTAGGGCTGAAATGCTGTCTAGTCTGATGAACATGAAAAGAGGCATAGCTATAGCCGGTACTCATGGAAAAACAACTACAACAAGCTTGGTTGCGTCTATTTTTACAGAAGCAAACCTAGATCCTACATTTATTAATGGAGGAATTATTAACAGTTTTGCATCTAATGCAAAGTTAGGAAAAGGAGAATATCTTGTTGCTGAGGCAGATGAGAGCGACCAATCATTCTTAATGTTGCAACCTTCTTTGGCTATTATTACTAATATAGAGGAAGACCATCTCATTAATTATGGAAACGATTTTGAGAATCTACGCCAAGCCTTCCTGGCGTTTGTAAAAAAATTACCTTTTGATGGACTCTTAATAAGCTGTGGCGATGATCTTGAAATTAGCAAGCTTGCGCCTCATTTTTCGAGACCCAATGTCACCTACGGCTTTGAAGAGACCAACGATTACGTTATAAGCAACTATAGGCCTGAAGGATATCAGTCTACCTTTTTATTAAATTATGCCGATCAATCTATTCCGATAGAGCTTAATATGCTTGGAAGGCATAATGCTCTTAACGCATGTGCAGCAAGCGTATTGGCGATAGAAGAAGGAATTGATGTATCGATTATTCAAAGTGCTTTAAAGAACTTTATGGGTATTAATAGACGCATGCAGATTTTAGGTAATATAGAAATTAAGGGCTCTAAAGCAATGCTAATAGATGACTATGGTCATCACCCTTCAGAAATTAGAAATACAATAGAGTCAATAAGGGAATCTCATCCTGAAAAGAAACTTTCCATGGTATTTCAACCTCATAGATACTCTAGGACTAAAGACTTATTTGAAGATTTCATCGAAGTTCTCCAATTAGTAGATCATTTAATATTATTAGATGTCTATTCTGCTGGTGAAGAGTTAATTAAGGATTATGAAAGTAAGGACTTGTTAAAACGATTGCAAGATTCCTCTTTAAGCGTCTATTTATCAGAAGAATCAAGAATACTCACTTCTATAGAGGAGGCTCTAGAAGAAGAGGAAGGAATTCTTTTGATGCAAGGTGCAGGAAATATTTCAAAAATCTCAGAATCGGTTAAAGAAATTTATCAAAGTAAATGAAAGATTTAGATTCATCTTTTCTAGGTGATAAAAAAATAGCTGTCCTTATGGGGGGGTGGTCTGCAGAAAGGGAAGTGTCTTTAAAATCTGGAAATGCCGTTTTAGAAAGTCTCAAAGAGATGAAAATAAACGCAAAAGCAATCGACCTAGTTTCTCCCGAAGAATCTGAATTACTGTTAGAAGGTTTTGATATTGCATTTATAGCTCTTCATGGTCGAGGAGGTGAAGATGGTTTTATTCAAGAACTGTTAACTAAAAAAGGAATATTGTTTACTGGTAGTAAGGCCGCTGCTTGTAAATTAGCAATGAATAAAGTTGAGACAAAAAAAGCTTGGAGAGAAGTTTCTTTACCAACCCCAGATTTTGTAGAAATTACAGAAGCAGGTAAACCAGAAATGGAAATAACACCATTTTTATCAGGCTCAGAGGACATTACTGCTCTGGATAAATCTTTCGTAGTTAAACCAGCAAATGAAGGTTCAAGCTATGGTATTACTATTGTCAAACCAGGAGAAGGGAGCTTAGAAGAAGCTATCAAAGAAGCAGCTAAGTATGATGAGACAGTTCTTGCTGAAGCTTATGTTGATGGCGTTGAGATAAC